>Ga0157370_10004208_pt1 | contig 16638 bp, 13 predicted proteins | sample C35metaG_FD_113463 | JGI IMG/M metagenome (GOLD analysis project Ga0157370, IMG submission 113463) | Corn rhizosphere microbial communities from Kellogg Biological Station, Michigan, USA - C3-5 metaG | ecosystem: Host-associated > Plants > Roots > Rhizosphere > Soil | place: USA: Michigan...
TCGGCGATGTACAAACTAAAATCGGTTTTAAGAAGTACAGATAAAGACTGGCTTTCGAATATTGAATCGAGAGTGGTCATGCAGATGCAGAGTACAGAACCTATGTTTAATGATAATTCGCCCAATACTCTGGCTGTTTTATTTGAAGGAATTGCCGAGAAAAAGCAAATTTTACTTTCGTATAAAACTTTTGATAAAGACGAAACGACGCAAAGAAACATCGAACCTGTTGGCGTTTTTCACGATCATAACAATTGGTATTTTTTAGGATATTGTCATTTACGAAAAGATTACCGTCAATTTCGAACCGACAGAATTCTGGGAATCAAAAAAAGCGAGTCTGATTTTACCATCGAACATGATTCCTTAGATTCTTATTTAACCAAAACAGAGACAATTCCAACCACAAAAGTCCGGATTTTAATCGAAAAGAAAATCGCAAGATATTTGTCGACCGAAAGAAAATACCACGGTTATATTTCTGAAAAAGAAGTGGACGGCAAAATAGAAATGAATTTTATGTGCCGTGATATAGAAAGCGGTTTTGCCCGCTGGTTTTTAATGTTTGGAGATTATGCCGAAATCCTTGAACCCGAAAGATTAAAGACGCGCGTTTTAGAATTATTAGAAATTAACAGACAAAGGCTTTCATAAAAAAACTCCCGAGAGATTATCTTCGGGAGTTTTTTATTTTATTTCTGTTTCATAACATTATAAAAATTATAATCGGTATTTGAAGCATCTGTAATTCCTATATTCCGCCCCATTGTTACAATCTGGCCTCTATGATAAGTACCGTGATTGATAACCTGGATTAAATATTCAGAAATAGGCAGTTCGCATTCAAACCACGGATTGATAATTTTAACTTCTTTAACCAAATCTTCTTCTGACAATGAATTGATAAGATGTTTCAATTTTGAAGATGAATTCAAAAGTCCGTTAAATATTTCCTCTTTCGATAATTCATTTTCTGTTTTCTTTTCAGACATTGCAGTCTCTGAAATCACAGAAAACCAATATTCTTCTGTTGACCAAATATGATCCAGCGTTTTTACAATAGTGGAGAAACTTGAAGGAACTTCGGCATAAAGCAATTCATCTGATTTCGGCGAAAGCCAATTCACAAATTGTTGATTTACCCATAAATTATAATCTGCATAATTTGACATTATCTTTTTTAAACTCATAGTCCTTAATTTTAGATTTACTTAATAAAGTTACAAGAAAATTCTTTAATTATCTCTCCCAGAAAAATGGCGGCTCAATATTTAATGCTCTTAAATATACATAAGCTTGTCCGCGGTGGTGTACTTCATTATCAATAAAATACAAGATGTTTTGAATAACCGGAAATTCATATTGCCCGAAAAGATTGAAGGTTTCGCTGAAATCTTCAACAGATAATTGTTCCCAGTATTTATTGATTTCTGCTGTCGCTTCGTCCCATTTTTCAAGATACTGCGCTTTAAAAATCAGTTTTTCTGCTCCCTCTGAGAATGGTGCTGTTTCTTTAGTCACAATTCCTTTTAAACCCGGAACCGCAATAGCTAAAAGTTCATCGACTAATTTTGCAAATGGACGCATACCACCAATTGAAAATTCGAAGAAATCTTTCTCAGGAAAAATTTCAATTAAACGACGTGTAAGTGCGCGGTGACCTTGCCAGTGTTTCAATAAATCTTCTGAAGTAATTACTTGTGCTTCTAATGTTTTCATGATTTTTATGTTTTTAAATTTCTATACTTCAAAAGTAAAATGGCCCGGTGACAACAGTTTGTCAGCAGGAAAAAATATTTTTAAAAATATTTTTTTTCTGCCGTAGAGACGCACTGCAGTGCGTCTACACAACGTAACCCCAATTTATTTAAATAAAGAAGACATAAATTGTGGCTATTGGATCTTAGACGCACTGCGGTGCGTCTCTACAGAATAAATCTGTTAGAAAAAACTTAGAACCTTAGCATCTCAGAATCTTAGCATCTTTAAAAAAAACCTTTGCACCTCTGAACCTTTGTCTCTTTGCAACTTTAAAAGAAAAAACCTTTGTACCTTTGCGCCTTACAAACTTTGGAACTCAAAAAAATGATTGAAGATAAAAATCCGCAGCGTACCAGTATAGCTCAATTAGGCGAGTTTGGCTTAATTGAACATTTGACCAGAAATTTTGATGTCACACAGGAATCTACTTTAAAAAGTATTGGCGATGATGCCGCAGTTCTTGATTTTAAGAACAAAAAAGTAGTGGTTTCTACTGATTTATTAATTGAAGGTGTTCATTTTGACCTGGCATATATGCCATTAAAGCACTTAGGTTACAAAGCGGTTGTCGTAAATGTATCTGACATTTGCGCAATGAATGCAAAACCAACTCAAATTACGGTTTCTGTTGCTGTTTCTAACCGTTTCCCACTCGAAGCCTTAGAAGAATTATTTGAAGGCATTACGCATGCTGCAAAAGAGTATAAAGTAGATGTTATTGGCGGTGATACAACCTCATCTCAAAAAGGACTAATTATCAGCATTACGGCAATTGGTGAAGCAGATGAAGATGAAATTGTTTACAGAAATGGTGCTAAACAAACAGATTTACTGGTTGTAACCGGAGATATTGGCGCTGCTTATATGGGATTACAGGTTTTAGAGCGCGAAAAACAAGTTTTTCAGGTAAACCCAAACAGCCAGCCAGATCTTGATCCTTATACTTATTTGGTCGAAAGACAATTGAAACCAGAGGCAAGAAAAGACGTTCGTACGCTTTTGCATGCTCTTGAAATTAAACCAACCTCGATGATTGATATTTCTGATGGATTATCTTCGGAGATTATTCATTTATGCAAACAATCGAAAGTTGGTTGTAATTTATACGAAGATAAACTTCCGTTAGATCCGCAGTTTATTTCGACTTGCGAAGAATTCAATATAGACAGTACAACTGTTGCTATTAATGGCGGAGAAGATTATGAACTTCTTTTTACTATCGATATTAATGATTTTGATAAAATAAAAGGGAATCCAAACTTTTCAATTATTGGCCATATGGCACAGGAAAGTGAAGGAATTCATTTAGTAACCCGCGCTAATACCAGAATTGCTTTAAAGGCACGCGGCTGGGATGCTTTGAGTGAATAAAATTTAGTATTCAGTCTCGGTATTCAGTATTCAGTATTCAGTATTCAGTGGCAGTATTCAGTTTCTATTTTCCTAACAGATTTAAAAATCTGTTAGGATTTTTTATATGTTTGAATCTAAAATCTACATTCTAAAATCAAAAATCTTTAAAACAGCCCTTTGCTTTTTGCTTCTTTAACCAGATCTTCGTCTAAACCTGATCGTACTTTAAGCAGCTCTTTGAGATTTATTCTTCGTTTTTCAATTTCGGTTAAAGAAATAGGAATGTATTGCGGCATTTCGTAAACTTCAGTTCCTTTTGATAAATGAAACAAAATCTGCTTATCAAACTCATCGATTTCTATTGAATTATGCGGAGACTGATTGAGCATTTTAACTACCGACTGACTGTAATACTTATGGTTTTTCATTACTTTATCAATAGCCACAAGCAATTCATCAAAAGTAAGATCGTTTTTAATGATTAATCCGTTTGGATTTATGGTTCTGATAATCGTTTTAATTTTAAGCAGTTCCGTGTACATGGTCAATAAAACAATCTTGCAGTACGGCATTTTCTTCATGATAAGTTTCGCAAGATCTTCGCCTGAGAAAAGATCTTTTTCTTCATACGCAGGCATGCTGATATCCAGAAAAGCAATCTCGAACTGCGGCGTATTCTGATCTTCTAATAAATCATAAGCTGATCTGCAATCGTGGGCTTGTGCAATTTCAAATTCGTATTCTTTGGGTTTGTAACGTGTTATTGCATTTTTGTATCCTTCAATAATAAAGGGATGATCGTCAACAATTAAGATGTTGGGCTTAATTAATTCCGAAATTGGGGCTTTGAAATTAAATGTCATTTTTTTGCAGGTTAATTTTTTGATCAATTGGAACTTTTATAACAAGAAGCGTTCCTTCTCCTTTGGCGGATTTTATAGTAACTGTGCCTTTACATTCTGCGGCTCTGTATTCAATATTATGCAAGCCAATACCGTTTTTTGTACGCTTGACATTAAATCCTACTCCATCATCCATAATCGATAGAACTAAATGATCGATTTCACTTTTAAACTCTACCCTTATTGTACTTGCTTTTGCATATTTATTACAATTTTGAAGTGCTTCCTGAATAATTCGATACAAGTTAATCTTGACTATATTATTTACAAGCTCCCATTTAATATGCGAATCAAAAGAGGTTTTTAATTTTGAAGGATACGTATTTCCTTGATTATCAAATAGTTTGTTTAAAATTACGACAAAATTATTAATTAATTCCGATTTTTCCCTGTTTAGGTCATGCGATATTTCCCGGATATCTTCTTCAATGTGTTTAAGCTCAGCTAAATACTTCTTTCGTTTTGAAGCTGCTTCTGCCTCATCAATTTTATCTAAACTATCCAGACTTATTCTTACTCCAAACATACGGCCCAAAACACCATCATGCAATTCCTGGGCTACTTTTTTCTTTTCCTTGATTCGGGTTAATTCAATTTCATTTTGCTGCGAAATCATCAAATTATAAATGTCTTCGTTAGCAATTTGCTGCTGTTGTTTAAAAAGCAGTTCTCTGTTTTTTGCCTGCTGCGTTTTGTAAACATAAAAGAACAATCCTATCAAAGTACAAATACTAAAAACATATACTAAAGTTTTGTTTTTCTCCTGCAAATTAGAATTTTCGTCCTTTATTTCATTGGTTTCGTACTCAATACGGGAGAATTTTTCTCCCATTTTTCGCTCTGCTTTCAGCATCTTATCATTCATTTGAATGTATTCTCTAGAATATTTAGAGGCATGCCGCGGGTCGACTACAGCAATTTGCTTTAAAGCTTCCAGAATATTTCTTGGCTTGTTTAAATTTTTAGATAAAAGTAAAGCGCGTTTTGAATGCTGAATTGCTTTAAAAGTATCTTTTTTAAAAGCATAATATTCAGAAAGGTGTATTTGATTTAATACAACTCCAGATTTAAGTCCTAAACTATCCCTAATCTTTAAAGCATCATAAAATTGTTCCGGAAGTCCGTCAGATTCTTCTAATTTAAACTTCGAATAAGCCAAATTATCTAATACAATGGCATACAATGTTGTATTTTCTTCATATAGATTTTTCTCCTCTAGGCTTTTTTGAAAATAAAATTTGGCTTTTTTATAATTATTCATCCTTAAATTAACAAATCCGATGTTATTTAATGATGTTGCCTTTAATTGAAATTCTGACGGAATAGACTTGTTTGCAAGTGTATTAAATGCATATTGATGAAACTCGAGCGCTTTATCGAACTCTTCGCGTTCATTATATAAGATTCCTAATAAATTATAGCAGTCGTACAGCTGATCGTCTACGTTTTTTTCTTGCTTTAAAATTCTAAGTGCCTTAAAAACACTTATTTCACTTTCAAAATAATCTCCTTCATTGTACTGGAGATTTGCTTTATTTAAAAAAGTTTTGGCTAAATTATATTGGTCATTAATTTTTAAATAAACTTTTTCTGCCCTAAAATAATTCAGGAAAGCACTATCAGATATAGATTGGGTTCCGTAATAATCGCCCAGATAACTATAAGCTTTAGCCATGTGTACAGAATCTTTGGAATTTATTGATCTTTCTAAAATTAACTTTGCCGTTTTTTTATAAGACTGCCAATCATTCATGTTATAATAACGATTCGCAATTTTAAAAAGATTTACTTTATTCAGAGAGTCGTCTTTTTGGTTTATAATTATGCTGAATGCCTTTTCATTATATTGCTGTCTATACTTAAAAGGCAGATTAATGTCATTTGCTAATGATAAATAAGAAGGCAGGCTGTCCTCAGAGAAGTTTACATTTTTATCGCCCTCTATTTTTGTGGTGCAGCCCGAGAAAAGAAAGTAAAAAAAGAATAATATTACGTAGTTATTTTTCAAAAGCTTTAGGAATTTGATCAAAAATACTAAAACTTGGCGAAAAAAAAAGGCTGTCAAAAAATTGACAGCCTTTTCTTAAAATATTTATTTTTTATCTTAGTCTAATTTCACATTCATACGTAATGATTGACTATCAGCATTAAAGCTGTTTAGATGCTTAGCACTTGTTTCTGATTGAATTGCAGTTCCAGCAAAATCAGCTTTATGTCTTCCATCTCTGGTTCCGTTACCTCCTGTGTCAAAACTGATATCAATACCTTCTTGGGTAGATGAATTTGATGCTACAGGATTTGCAAAAGAAGTTGCTGCAATTACTAAAGAAAATAGTCCGAAAGTTAAAGCTGTTTTTTTCATGTATGAGGGATTTTAATTTGATTTGTATTTGGGGCTTAATGATTGTTTACTTGTGAATGAGGATGTAAAACTAAGCCTGAAATCAAAAAAAGTGTATATGAAAAAATCAGTTTATGGTAGATCGTACCCAATTGATAGTCAACGGATATCAAATTAATGTAATCGCCTAATTATTAGACTTCTAAGTAATTTCCTGCAGAAAAATCAGAAATAATTAAATCAACATTTGATTTATAAGTTTTAGAAAAAGGAATCTTTTTCGAGGAGTTTTTTATGTAACAAACTGAGTTTCCGTTATGAATTCTCGCAATGTAATTTCGATTGATAATATAACTGTTATGAATTCGAATAAACGGATACGATAAAACCTGCTCAAAATGCTTTAAAGTTTTAAAAGCGGTTATCATTTCTCCTGAATTTAAATAAATATCAGTCGAATTATTATCGGCCTGAAAATAGCTTATATCGTCTGCATTTATATAACGATAATCACCGTATGATTTAATACAGATTATAAGCGGTTTTTCGATAGTTTGACGCACGATTGCATCATTTGTTACAACAGGTGGTCTTTCTTCTTTAAAATCGATAGTTTTCACGTCTTCAACTAATCGGTTTAATTTTAGAATCGTTTTTAATAAATCGACCGTAACCAGCGGTTTTAGTATATAATCGAAAACACCGTATTGTATGGCATCGAGCGCTAAGTCTTTTTTTGAGGTAAGGACAATAATTCGAGGCAGTATATTTAAAAAACGATGAAGTTCGTTTATAAACAGAAGTGATAAATTACTTGGAGAATATTTAGGATCTATTTCCAAAAAAACAAGAGAAGGTCTGTATTCTAAAACCAAATGCAAACCATCCTGATAATTTGATGCCGATGCCACAAAAGTCAATTCCTGAAAACCTGCTGCAATTGTTTGGGTTTTCGAAATACTCTCTGCGTCATCATCAATAATTATATACGAATACTTTCTCAATTTTGGTTTTATTGACTTTTTACGAATATAAGAGACTTATTGTCTATTTAGATAATGATTTATCAGCAATTCGCATAAAAAATAGATGTTGCCCTTTTATTCGCAATTAAAATTACGCTTTTCATTCATTTAAACATTTCATTGTTAACATATTGCAATCAAATGTTAACACATAAGGATGAAATGCAAAAATCTCCGATGAATGACCTGATTTAAAAATTAAAAAAATCCCAAACTCCGGTTAAGGAATTTGGGATTTGTATGGTGTAATATATAAAATTTACATTTTCATCAACCAGTTTTTCATCGAAACTTCGTTTTCAATAATATCTCTTAATGCAGCTATCTTAACGCGATCTTGTTTCATTGTATCTCTATGACGAATGGTTACGGTTTCGTCTTCCAGAGTTTGATGATCTACTGTAATACAAAATGGTGTACCTAATGCATCTTGTCTTCTGTAACGACGACCTACTGCATCTTTCTCATCATAAGAAACATTGAAATCCCATTTTAAATCTTCGATAATTTTTTTAGAGATTTCAGGCAATCCATCTTTTTTAACTAATGGTAAAACTGCCGCTTTTGTTGGCGCTAATACTGCCGGAAGTTTTAGAACTGTTCTTGTAGAACCATCTTCTAAAGTTTCTTCCAATGATGTTGCAAAAACAGCCAGGAACATACGATCCAGACCTACAGATGTTTCAACTACATATGGCACATAGTTTTCATTTAGTTCCGGATCAAAATATTGCAGTTTTCTACCAGAATATTGTTCGTGTGCTTTTAAGTCAAAATCGGTACGAGAGTGAATACCTTCCAGTTCTTTGAAACCAAATGGGAAATTAAACTCAATATCTGCCGCAGCATTTGCGTAATGCGCTAATTTTTCGTGATCGTGAAAACGGTAATTCTCTTTTCCTAATCCTAAAGATAAGTGCCAGTTTAAACGTGTTTGTTTCCAGTGTTCGTACCATTGCATTTCTTCTCCCGTACGCACGAAAAACTGCATTTCCATTTGTTCGAATTCACGCATACGGAAAATGAATTGTCTTGCTACAATTTCATTTCTAAAGGCTTTACCCGTTTGAGCAATTCCAAAAGGAACTTTCATACGACCTGATTTCTGAACATTTAAAAAGTTCACAAAAATACCCTGCGCTGTTTCCGGACGTAAATATAAATCCATTGCAGACTCTGCAGAAGCACCCAGTTTAGTACCAAACATTAAGTTGAACTGTTTTACATCTGTCCAGTTTCTAGAACCAGTTTCAGGATCAGCAATTTCAAGCTCTTCAATTAACGCTTTTACATCTTCTAAATCTCCATTCCCTAAAGAACGCCCTAAACGCTCTCTAATTTCTCTTTCTTTCGCTAAATATTCAACTACTCTGGCATTTGTAGTTACAAATTCCTCTTCGTTAAATGCATCGCCAAAACGAGCTTTTGCTTTTTCGATTTCTTTTTTAGCTTTTAGATTAATTTTTTCAGCAAAATCTTCAACTAAAACGTCAGCTCTATATCTTTTCTTAGAATCTTTATTATCAATTAACGGATCATTAAAAGCATCAACGTGGCCTGAAGCTTTCCAGGTTGTTGGATGCATTAATATTGCCGCATCAAGGCCGACAATATTCTCATTCATCTGAACCATTGATTTCCACCAATATTCACGGATATTCTTTTTTAATTCGACACCATTTTGTGCGTAATCATATACTGCACTCAATCCATCGTAAACTTCGCTTGACGGAAAAATAAATCCGTACTCTTTTGCGTGCGAAACCACATTCTTAAATAAATCTTCTTGTTTTGCCATAGTAATGCAAAAATATAAAAAGTACTTATAAAAAAAAGAAAAATAAAAAAGATTGACTCTCAAATTTGGTTATTTTTGTAACTAAATTCTTTCTATTTGTGTTTAATTTCATAATTGATCTCTTTTTTCCTAAAGTCTGCTCCGGATGCCGCTCTGTTTTAATGACTAACGAAACGGTTTTATGCACATACTGCCGACATGAAATGCCTCTGACGCAATATTATCTGGATTCAAATAACCAAGCTGTTAAAAAATTCTACGGTAAGATTGAAGTCGAACATGCATCGGCGTTTTTATATTTTAATAAAAAGGGAATTGTTCAGGAACTCATTCACAATTTAAAATACAAAGGCCAAGAAGAAATTGGAACCGTTCTGGGCCGCTGGTATGCCGAAGATTTGAAAGAATTAAAACTGGAAAATCCTTTTGATGTTATTATTCCGGTGCCGCTTCATCCCAAAAAATTCAAAGAAAGAGGTTATAATCAGGTTACAACATTTGGAAAAGCTTTGTCCGAAAGTTTAAAAATTCCTTTTGATGCTTCTGTTTTGTATCGAAAGAAATATTCTAAAACACAATCAAAAAAGAATCTTTTAGGAAGATCCGAGAACATCGAAAATATTTTTGATGCTCATATCTCAGAAGAAAATCAGAACAAACATTTTTTAATTGTAGACGATGTACTCACAACCGGCGCCACTCTCGAAGCTTGTTCCCGGGCTTTATTAAAAATTCCGGGAGCAAAAATCAGTATTGTTTGTATGGCGATGGCGAACTCTTAAATATGGGGGAAATTTCAATAAAAAAATTCCAAATTCCAACTAAACTTAGACATTGGAATTTGGAATTTAAAATATTGGAATTTTATATTTTTTTTTAAATTATAAATATCTTTTTCACTGTTTTTTTATCGCCGTCTTCAATTGTCAGTAAATAAATTCCAGTTGATGAACCTATTGGCAATGAAATTTCTTTGCTAAAATTATCTACGTGCTCAAAAGTTTGCGAGTAAACAGATTTGCCCTGCATGTCGTGAATATAAATCTTAGCTCCGGCTTTAGACTGGCTTTTAAATTCTACTGTAAAAGTTCCTCGGCTTGGATTAGGATATGGAACTGCATCTACGCTTACAGGCTTATCTACGCCTAAGGTAAAGGTTTGATTACAGATGTTTATTGATGCCGAATTTATGGTTCCAAAGCTTCCCGCAACGGCATCACGAACTCTTAATGTCCAGTTTCCTTCCGGATTTTCGCCATTAAACATACTCAAAGCATCTATTGGAACAACAATCTGACTTGTCGTTGTAGAACATTGTAAATTAGATCCGGAGTCATCAAATTGTAATGCTAAAGTTGAATTGGTACTCGCACAGCCTTTGTTGAATAAACGAACTACAGTTCCCTTTGGACTTACAATTTGAATTTCAAGATCAGAAAATCTGGCATGCGTAACATTAATAGCAACATTTACATCTGAAACTGTTCCTGTTGATGACGGAACTGCAACAGTACGGGTTGTAAATGAACTTCCGTATGGAATTGCAAAAGAGCTTCCGAAACTATAATCATTACAACTTGTTGTTGAGCTGTAGCCTATTGCAAATGTTTTACTATTTAAGGCATAATAAATATTAGCCGTTGGTTCTATTAAAATTCTGCAATAAGTTGCGATATCAATAGTTTCAGGAATCAGCACCGTTTCTAAACCATCATTAGGTGTTGCTGCCGCCAAAACGATTGGAAAAGTTAAACCTCCATCTGTAGATAATTTAATATTTACAGTTGACGAACCTTGAAGTGTATTGGTATTGTTTACACTCCAGGTGATATTTTGATATGATCCTTGCTGCCAGCTTAGATTCTCTGTATTTTGAGACGTTACAGCAAATGGTCCCGCCGAAGGTGTTACGTTTACCACCATTCCATCGGTATTGGTTTGCGCTTTACCTAAAACACCATTATCTCTTCCTGTTAAAGTAAAATTTAATGTTCTGGATATTGATGAAACAGATTCCCAAGTAGTCGTCAATTTATTTTGAAGCACCGAAGTAAAACTCGGCATGTAACGAACCGGCGAAGTGCTTGGAGCTATTGATCTAAACAATGGCCCATTTGGTTTTGTCGCATAGGCAATACTATTATCGCCAGAAGTCGATGTTGCATTATCGTTCTCTTCCCAGGTAAAAGTAAGCGTATCCCCTGTCGAAGCAGTACCTGATCCAGTTAAAATAAAGGGTGTGCTTACTGGAATCGTAAAATCAGAACCGGCATTAATCGCAGGTGGATTGTTTGTTATATCTATACTAACCGGACAGCTTTTTCCGGCAAGGTTATTTTGAATTTGAAGAATACTCGCGTATGCAAAATAATCATCGGAATTGTCCTGAATATCGTAATTATCGGTCACACCGGCATATCCCATAATAGTAGATCCGCTTCCTGGCTCCACACTAACTCCGGCACCTTCTATATCATAAGAAAATGTGTGGTTTGCCCCTAATTGATGTCCTATTTCGTGAGCTACAAAATCTACATCGAATGTGTCGCCTTTTGGTATTGCATTCGACGGAGAAGTATAAGCACTTCCTTTTCCTATCACTTTAGAGGGAGTCGGGCTATCGCAGACACAGCCTATACAACCGGCATTTCCGCCGCCGCCAGAAGCTCCAAATAAATGTCCGATATCATAATTAGCTTCCCCAATTACACTTGTAAGCGTGCTTTGAACTTCTTTGCTCCAAAAATCATTTCCATCTGTATCTGTAGCAGTTCCTCTGCTTGCACCAGAATAAGGATCTGTCCCAGCATTGGTATAAATTACCGCGTCGTTGTTGGCAATTAAAAGTAATTGTACCGCTAAGTCTTTATTTAAAATACCGTTAACTCTTGTCAAAGTTGCATTCATACCTGCCAATGCTCCTTCTTTTGTTCCTCCAAAATAAGTTGCATATTCTCCTGTACAAGATAATGCCAAACGCATTGTTTTGAAAACTTTGTTATTTGAAGTGGTTTTTGCTGTTTTTGATGTGCTTGTATTTTTCGAAACCTCATCAGTTGTTTTACAAGTTAATTTAGATTTTGCTAATCTGCTTTTTGCAGAAAACAAAACGTATTCTGTTTTATTATCTGGGTTTTCCTCGATAAATTCAGTGGCATTATCAGCACGGAAAACCATGGTTTGTAAACCGTTTGGAGAAAGACTAAAATGTATTTTTGCCGATTTATCGTCTAAACCATTTCCTTCGTATGCTCTAATTTCCGGATATTTTGCCTGAAGTTCCGGCTCAAAGTTTGAAGATTCCCAAACCTGAAACCTTTCTAAAACGCCTTCTGAATTGGGAATTGTAATTTGAGAACCCGCATTTTTTGCCTGTTTGGACGTTGCAGACGAAAGTTTTGCTTTTAAAAAATCTGTATTCAATCGATAATATAATTTATCAGATATGTCAATACCTGCCTGTTTCTTTAATGTGGAAACAGAGCTTGATCGCTGCCACAAATCATCACTTTGGGCATGAAGTTGTACACAACAAAAGATAAACAATAAAAAAAGTAGTTGTTTTTTCATACTTACAGTGAGCTTTATAACATCAAAATTAATAGATTTAAATCAAATTCTTATATCAAAACGACAATTAACGTTTTTTAGTCGACGAATCAAATCTTTTTTTGGCAAAAGAAAGCGAATCTTCTTAAAAAATCAATTCCCCGAAGCACAAAATTTAAAATAGATAGTATAAATTTGCAGCATCTTAAATAATTTGTTTTGAAGCTCTTTCATTCTATAAACGATTTCCATTCGACCAAGAAAACAATTTTAACTCTTGGAACTTTTGATGGCGTGCATATTGGTCATAAAAAAATTCTGGAAAGAATTACTGAAAATACCGAAAACGGAAAATATGAAAGTTTAGTGCTTACTTTTTTTCCGCATCCAAGAATGGTATTGCAGGAAAAGTCAGAAATAAAACTTCTAAATACCATTTCTGAAAAAACAAAACTTTTAGAAGCTACCGGAATTGAGAATTTAGTTATTCATCCTTTTGATGAAAGTTTTTCAAGACTTACTGCCGAAGAGTTTGTGCATTCGATTTTAGTAGATCAATTTCATATTCAGAAAATTATTATTGGACACGATCATCGTTTTGGAAGAAACAGAACGGCTAATATCGACAATTTGATTGCTTTTGGTATTGAATATGGTTTTGAGGTTGAGCAGATATCCGCCGAAGAAATACAAGATGTTTCGGTTAGTTCTACTAAAATTAGAAAAGCTTTAACCGAAGGAAATATGGAATTAGCCAATGATTACTTAGGTTACGATTATTTTTTAACCGGTGAAGTGGTAAAAGGAAAACAGTTAGGAAGAACAATTGGTTTTCCTACCGCCAATATTCAAATTGAAGAAGAGTACAAACTGATTCCAAAAAATGGTGTTTATGTTGTCAAGGCTCTTATCGATGATCTGGAGGTTTTTGGAATGATGAACATTGGTTTCAACCCAACGGTAAGCGGACAAAAACAAACAATCGAAGTCAATCTTTTTGATTTTGATGCTGACATTTATGGTAAAAAAATTGAAGTTTCGCTGCTGCAATATCTTCGCGAAGAGCAAAAATTCGGCTCAATTGATTTATTAAAAGCGCAGTTAAATCAAGACAAACAAAATGCTTTGGCTTTTGTAAGCAAACTGCAGTAAAGCTTCAAAAACACTTTTGCCCCTTTTTAGAACATCGTAGTTATTTTTTTAGTAAATTTGATATAGAAATCTGTTTTTCAAACATTTACTATTAACTTCTTTAAAAATAACCACTATGAAATTACCTAAAGAAATAACAAACGGTTTTTTAATATTCCTCGGAATAGGCATTTATTTTTTATTGATGAATCTATTAGGTTTAGCAGATTTATTCTACCTGCGTACGCTTAACGTATTCTTTATATTTTATGGTGTAAACAGAACCATGCAGATGAATCTTCATGAAGGGGAAACAAATTTTGTGTCTAATGCGGTTTCGGCAATGGCAACTTCTGTAGTTGGTGTGGCTTTAAGCGTTTTTGGATTATTAGTTTACAGTTATGCTCGAGGCGGTGACGCTTATGTCGAAACCTTATCTAAAACTTTTATGTTTGGAGGTAATCCTTCTGTACCAACTTATTGCATCTGTTTACTTTTTGAAGGACTTGCTTCTTCGGTTATTGTTACTTTAATGATGATGCTTTATTGGAACAATAAATATGCTGCCGATTAATTTATTAGAAGAAAAATAAACATTTAAGCTCTCTAAAAATCATTAAAAACAACAATTGTTTGATTTTAGAGAGCTTCTTTTATGAAAATAATTACCAAATATTCATTTACAAAACTGAATGTTGTTGGTTGGAAAATTTAATTACATTTGAAGCTTCAAAAAACAATGTATCCATGAGCATCATTACAAAACACAATTGGACAAAAGAAGAGATAATTGCAATCTACAATAAACCATTGATGGATTTGCTTTATGAAGCAGCCACAATTCATAGACAACAGCACGATCCAAACGTAGTTCAGGTATCTACTTTACTTTCTATAAAAACCGGCGGATGTCCAGAAGACTGCGGTTACTGTCCTCAGGCAGCCAGATATAATACTGGAGTTGAAGGAAATGATTTAATGACTGTAAGTCAGGTAAAAGCACAGGCTTTGAGAGCTAAATCTAACGGATCTTCTCGTGTTTGCATGGGAGCTGCCTGGAGAAATGTAAAAGATGGTGAAGAATTTGATCAGGTTCTGGAAATGGTTCGTACCATTAACAAACTTGATATGGAAGTTTGCTGTACTTTAGGAATGCTTACCGAAAATCAAGCACATCGTTTGGCAGAAGCAGGTTTATATGCTTACAACCATAATTTAGATACTTCTGAAGAATATTATAAAGACGTGATTTCGACACGTGGTTTCGAAGATCGCCTAAAAACTATAGAAAACGTTCGTAAAACCAATGTTACGGTTTGCAGCGGCGGAATTATCGGGATGGGAGAAAGTATCGAAGACAGAGCTGGAATGCTTGTAGCGCTTTCGACTTTAAATCCGCAGCCAGAATCAGTTCCAATTAATGCTTTAGTAGCAGTTGAAGGAACACCTATGGAAGAAGAAAAACCAGTTGAAATCTGGGAAATGATACGTATGGTCGCAACAACCAGAATTGTAATGCCGGAAACTCAGGTTCGTTTGTCTGCCGGAAGAACAAATATGTCTCGCGAAGGTCAGGCTATGTGCTTTTTTGCGGGAGCAAATTCTATTTTTGCCGGAGATAAATTATTGACTACTCCAAACCCTGATGTTAATGAAGACATGAAAATGTTCGAGACTTTAGGAATGGTGGCTCAAAAACCTTTTATCAAAGTAATGCAGCCCAAAACTGTTGAAGCTGCAGATTCTCAATTTGCATCATTAGGAGAAAAACCAAAATGGTCAAGACCGGGACATACAATTGAAAAAAATCTTGAGGCTTCGATCAAATCAAAAATTTAGTTAAAAGAGTTAATAATTCTCGATAAATATTTTTAAATTGCTTATAACAAGAGTTATAAGCAATTTTTTTATTTATAAAAATGAAATTAAAAAAAATCGAGAGGGTTAAAAAAATCTCTAAAGCTGATTTTATTTCCCAATATGTAAAAAAACAAATTCCAGTTGTAGTTGAAGAATTAACCGAAGATTGGCCGGCTTACGAAAAATGGAAATTATCTTATATCAATAAGATTGCAGGTGATATTACTGTTCCGCTATATGATGACAGACCTGTAAATCATGAAGAAGGTTTTAATGAGGCTCATACCAAAATGAAAATGAGCGATTACATTAACTTATTAGAATCGAAACCTACTAACTATCGCATTTTTCTTTATAACTTAATGAAAGAAGTGCCAGTACTAAAAAATGACTTTTTATGGCCGGATATTGGTTTGAAATTAGTCAAGCAACTGCCAATGCTCTTTTTTGGCGGAGAAAACGCAAGAGTATTTATGCATTATGATATTGATTATTCGAACATTCTGCATTTTCATTTTCATGGAGAAAAACAATGTATGCTTTTTGCGCCAAATCAATCGAAATACATGTATAAGGTACCTCATGCTTTAATTTCGAGAGAAGACATTGATTTTGATAATCCGGATTATGATAAATTTCCTGCACTTAAAAATGCTGAAGGTTATATTACCAATCTTAAACACGGAGAAATGTTGTATATGCCCGAAGGTTATTGGCATTATATGAAATATTTGACTCCGGGATTTTCTATGAGTCTTCGTGCTTTTCCAAAGAACATTACCAATTTATCAAAAGCGGCGTATAATGTATTTATCATGCGCTATTTTGATATTATGATGCGAAAGTTTAAAGGTCAGAAATGGATTGATTACAAGAACGAAAAAGCGATTCAGAACACAAACGAGAATCTTCGAAAGA
>Ga0157370_10004211_pt1 | contig 16635 bp, 12 predicted proteins | sample C35metaG_FD_113463 | JGI IMG/M metagenome (GOLD analysis project Ga0157370, IMG submission 113463) | Corn rhizosphere microbial communities from Kellogg Biological Station, Michigan, USA - C3-5 metaG | ecosystem: Host-associated > Plants > Roots > Rhizosphere > Soil | place: USA: Michigan...
ACCCACTTCGGGCTGACGAAACTGGTCGCCTCGATGGTCTGCAGGCCACACGACGAAAGGCGATCGATCAATTCGATCTTGACCGGCGTCGGTATCACGGCCTTTTCGTTCTGCAGGCCGTCGCGGGCGCCAACTTCAACGATGCGGACATGATTGGGAAACATGCGCGGGCCGGTTCAAGCAATCGCTGGGGTCGATGGGAAATGATGCCGAAGCGCGTCGATTGCAAGAGACGCGCCGGAACGGTGCCGGGTCATTCGTCCTTGAACCTGATCAGCACGGTGTCCGCTTCCACGAAATCGCCCGCGGCTGCACCGACGTGTTCAACGATACCCGCGCGCGGTGCTTTCAGCGACAATTCCATTTTCATCGCTTCCATCACCAGCAATTCTTGACCTGCCTCCACGCTGTCGCCGGGCGTGGCCTTCACCAGCACGATCCGGCCCGGCATCGGCGCCGCAACCTGATTGCCCGCAGCGCCGCTGCTGGCTTCCCAAACGAAGGCCGGCATGCGTTCGAAGCTCCAGCGAACGCCATCGGGATCGTGGAGCAACACGCGAGACGCGTCTGCGCGTGCATCGATGCGCCGCGCTTCACCATCGAATCTCGCGCTCAAGTCGCGACCATTCCAACGCGCACCTTCGATCGTGCAATGAGCGTCGTCGCTTTTCAGGCGGTAGTCGCCGGCGTAGCCCCATGCTTCGATTTCAAACCGATGGTTGTGCACCGCGACCGCGACGATCCGTTTGCCGGCGCGCCCGACGCGCCACGCATCGGCGCAACTCCATGGCGAGTGCGGATCGGCAGAGTCGTGCACGACATGGTTTTCGTCGTGAAGCAGCGCCGCGACCGCGGCGGCGAACAGCGTGCGCGAATCGGGTTCGGCATCGCTAGCCACGAATTCATCAAGGTGCCGATCGAGATAACCCGTATCGATGCGGTGCTCGATGATGGCGGGGTGTCGCACCAGCCGTTCGAGGAACGCGACGTTCGATTTCGGGCCGGTGATCTCGCAGTCGGCCAGCGCTTCGCGCATGCGCTGCAAGGCCGAAGGGCGACCGACATCCCACACGATCAGCTTCGCGACCATGGGGTCGTAGAATATCGTCACCGTATCGCCTTCGATGACGCCCCCATCGAGGCGCACGTGCGTGGCAGGTTCCGGCAATTGCAGCCGGGTGAGCTTGCCGGAACTCGGCAGGAATCCGTGATCGGGATCTTCCGCGTACAACCGCACTTCGATGGCATGGCCGCGCGAGCGCACCTGGTCCTGCGTCATGGGCAACGGCTCGCCGTCCGCGATGCGCAATTGCCATTCCACCAGATCGATGCCGTGGGTCATTTCGGTGACCGGGTGTTCGACCTGAAGGCGCGTGTTCATTTCCATGAAATGAAAATCTCCCTTCGGGCCGACGATGAATTCCACTGTGCCGGCGCCGACGTAATCGACGGCTTTCGCTGCTGCCACCGCGGCCGCGCCCATCGCGGCGCGGCGTTCGGGCGACAAGAATGGCGAAGGCGTTTCCTCCAGCACCTTCTGGTAACGCCGTTGCGCGGAACATTCGCGCTCGTCGATGTGGATCACGTTGCCGTGGCGGTCGCCGAATACCTGGAACTCGATGTGGCGTGGGTGCTCGATGTAACGCTCCAGCAGCATCGACGCATCGCCGAACGATGCCTTCGCGACACGCTGCGCGGCGGCCAGCGCGTCCGGAAACTCCGCGTCGCTGCGCACGATCTGCATGCCCTTGCCGCCGCCGCCCGCGGAGGGTTTGATGATGAGCGGGTACCCGACCTTGCGCGCTTGCTTGGCGAGAAACGCATTGTCCTGATTGTCGCCGTCGTAGCCGGGCACCAAAGGCACGTCGTGCCTGGCCATGAGGTGTTTGGCAGCGGCCTTCGAGCCCATGGCTTCGATGCTGGCCGGATCGGGCCCGATGAACACAATGCCCGCATCGATGCAGGCGCGCGAGAACGCGGTGTTCTCGGAGAGAAAACCGTACCCTGGATGGACGGCTTGCGCGCCGATTTGCTTGGCGACTTCGATGATCGCCTCGCCGCGCAGGTACGACTCGTCGGGACGCGGGCCGCCGATCGGCCATGCTTCATCGGCGAGTCGAACGTGTTGCGCGTTCCTGTCGGCGTCGGAGTAGACGGCGACGGTGCGGATGCCCAGCCGGCGGCAGGTGCGAATCACGCGACAGGCGATTTCGCCCCGATTGGCGATGAGGACGCGTTCGAACACTTATTCACCCTCCCAATAATCGCGCGCGTCCTCGTGCCGTGCCAAGTGGCGGAAACGCGCGTGGCGTCCGTTTTCATCGTCCGGCAGGTCTTCGTACACGCCGAACTTGCCGGAATCGGGGTATTCACAGATTTCGATCGGTGCCAGCGTGCTCACCGACAGGTAGCGCATTTCGGTGTCGCCGGTATTGATGATCTGGTGTGCGGTTTCCGGACCGCCGGTGGGGCAGGCGACGATGTCGCCCTTCCGCAACGGGTAATGCCGGTCGCCGTAGCGCAGTTCACCGTTGCCCTCGAGGATGAAGAACATTTCCTCTTCCGCGCGATGGCTGTGGAACGGACAATTGCGCTTGCCCGGCGCGACTACGGTGAGGTTGTAGCCGAGCTTGCGCGCGCCGATGCGACGGGCAATCTCGGCCCAGCGAAGGTCGTACTTCGCGGCGTGTTCGCTCCGGGGCGCGCGTTCTGCCCCGACCGACTGCACTTCGAGGTCGGCAAGGTTGATCACGGGATTCTGCATGCCTCTTCTCCGGCTAGTCGGGTGCGTGGCAGACCGTTTCGATGGTGTGGCAGCCGTGCCCGGCAGGGGGTTGCCTACCGCCGAAGAAGCTGGCTGCTGGAAAATCCGTGTGATCGAGCATCGCTTCACTCCTCCAGCCACGGCGGCGCGTGTTTTTCGAGGAATGCGGACAAACCTTCCTGGCCTTCGGTTGACACGCGCAGGCGCGCGATCAGCCCGGCATTTTCGGCGTCGACGCGTTCCGCGGATTCGGTCGTCATGCCGGACGTGCGCAGCGCCAGAAGTTTGGCTTCATGCTGCGCGAGCGGGCCGCCCTTGGCGAGGAAGTGCAATTGACGGTCGACGACTTCATCGAGTTGTGCGGCGGATACGCAGTGGTGCAACAAGCCGATCCGCGCGGCTTCGGTGGCGTCGAAGATTTCAGCGCTGACGCACAGCCGCCGCGCGTGGCGCAGTCCGATGGCCTGCACCACATACGGCGCGATCGTTGCGGGCACGAGGCCGAGCTTCACCTCGCTCAGCGCGAACTTCGCGCCTTCGATGCCGACCGCGACGTCGCAGCAGGCGATCAGCCCCACGCCGCCGCCGTAAGCCGAACCGTTGACGCGCGCCAGCGTCGGTTTCGGAAAAAACTGCAGCATGCGCAGGAGTTTGGCGAGCCGCAACGCATCGTCGCGGTTTTCTTCGGCGCTGGCCTGCGCCATCCTGCGCATCCAGTTGAGGTCGGCGCCGGCCGAAAACGTTGCGCCCGCGCCGGTCAAAACCAGTACGCGGATGCCGGCATCGTTCGCCAGGGATTCCAGCGCGGCGGTGGTTTCGGCGATCAATCCGTCATCGAAGGCGTTGTGGACCTGCGGGCGGTTCAGCGTCAGGATCGCCGTGGTGTGCCTGCGTTCAAGCAGGATGGCGTCAGCCATCGTCGCGTTCCAAGCCAAAACGTGAAGGATAACGTTTCGCGCGCACGAACGTTTCCGTGCCGATGGCCCATCCACTGCACAGCGCAATACGGCGCATCGGGGTTGTCTTTATAAATGAGAACGATTAGCATTTGCTATCGACGCCGTCCAAGCGTGGAAGCGGCGTGGAATTCGTGCCAATGCGCAACTTGATCTGGGCCATCGTCGTGGGTTTTGCAGGTGCCGCCGCCATGGGCGCGCAAGCCGAAACCGCGCCCGAATATCACCTGGTCCTGCAGAACCACAAGTTCGAACCGGCAATGCTGAAGGTGCCCGCCAATACCAAGCTCAAGGTGCTGGTGACCAATCGCAACCCGACGCCGTCGGAATTCGAGAGTGCCGACTTCAACCGGGAAAAGATCGTGTTGCCGAACTCCACGATCACGGTCTTCATCGGGCCGCTCGCGAAGGGCAGTTACAAGTTCTTCGACGATTTCAACCAGTCCACCACCGGCATGTTGATCGTGGAGTAGAGGCCAAGCAATCGTGCTCGGTATCGCGCTATTGGTATTTCGCGAAGTGCTGGAAGCAGCGCTGATCGTGACTGTGGTCGCGGCGGCCACGCGCGGCGTGCCACGCCGCAGCGTGTTCGTGGGTGGCGGCATCGCGTTCGGCGTGATCGGCGCGGTCGTGGTGGCCGCGTGCATGGGCCTGATTGAAGGTTCGCTGGGGGGCGTGGGCCAGGAAGTTTTCGAGGCTGCGGTGTTGCTGGCTGCGGTGGTGATGATCGGCTGGCACGTCACCTGGATGTCCAGCCACGGCAAGGAAATGGTGCAGCAGATGCATCGCGTCACCGATTCGGTGAAGTCCGGATCGAGCTCGATCGCGATCTTGCTGGCGGTCGTGGCGCTGGCGGTGCTGCGCGAAGGTTCCGAGATCGTGCTGTTCCTGTTCGGCATGGCGGCGGGCGGAGCGGGCAAGCTCGGGTTCCTCGGCGGCGTGCCGCTGGGACTCGCGGGTGGCGTCGCGGTCGGGTTCGCGCTGTATTTCGGGTTGCTGCGCATTCCGCTTCGTTATTTTTTCAGTGCGACCAACTGGATGCTGGTGGTGCTGGCCGCAGGGCTCGCTTCCAGCGCAGCCGGCTTTTTGATCCAAGCCAATCTGCTGCCTGCGTGGGGCAACCAGCTTTGGGATACGTCGTGGCTGCTCACCAACGGTTCGCTGGTGGGGCAGGCGGTGCATGTGTTGACCGGTTACGAGGCGCGCCCGGCCGGCATGCAACTGGCGTTCTGGATCGTGACGTTCGCAGTGCTGGTGGCGGGCATGCGCGTGATGGCGTGGCGGATGGCTGCGCATCGCACGCGGGTGCGATCCGCATCGAAGGTTTCGACCGGCGCTGCCGCGCCCCGTGGCGTGTGAGCCGCGCCGGCATGGATTCCGCGCGTGTGGGGTAGGTGGCTCCTTTTTGATGGTGCAGCACGTGCTGCGTCTTTCCGGGCATCCCAAATCCGCAAGCGCCATCGTGCACTCGGTGGCGCCGGACCATGCATCCGATGCGATCGCGCGTCGCGTGGCTCCGCGATCGACTACAGCATCGCCGGCTGGCTCGGACGCGGCTTGGCGCACGTGTTCGCGCCGATCGGGATCAACTGGCAGAGGAGCTTGGCGCTGGTCCCGGCGTCCGCGGCGGACGGTTGCGCGACTTGCGGAGCGTGTGGTCCCAAACGCCCGGCTGCGGCGCGCGATTCTGCAACCCTGGCTCCCATGCGTTTCCGCCCGCGCGCAGCGCAGCGCGGCAGATGCAGACTTACATGCGGAATACCCCGTAGCGCTGCGGCTCTATCGGCGCGTTCATCGAGGCCGAAATCGCGAGGCCCAAGACACGACGGGTATCGGCGGGGTCGATGATGCCGTCGTCCCACAGCCTGGCGCTGGAGTAGTACGGACTGCCCTGACGCTCGTATTGTTCGCGGATCGGAGCCTTGAAAGCATCTTCTTCTCCGGCTGACCATTCGCCGCCGCGTGCTTCGATACCGTCACGTTTCACGGTGGCGAGCACGCTGGCGGCCTGCTCGCCACCCATCACGCTGATCCGTGCGTTCGGCCACATCCACAGGAACCTTGCGCCGTAGGCGCGGCCGCACATGGCGTAATTGCCGGCGCCGAAGCTGCCGCCGATCACCACGGTGAACTTGGGCACGTGCGAGCAGGCGACGGCGGTGACCATCTTGGCGCCGTCCTTGGCGATGCCGGCCTGCTCGTACTTTTTGCCGACCATGAAGCCGGTGATGTTCTGCAGGAATACCAGCGGCACGTTGCGCTGGTTGCACAGTTCGATGAAATGCGTGCCCTTGAGCGCGCTTTCGGAAAACAGGATGCCGTTGTTGGCGACGATGCCGACCGGGTACCCGTGGATGTGCGCGAAGCCGGTGACCAGCGTCTTGCCGTAGCGCGCCTTGAATTCGTGGAATTCCGAGCCATCGACGATGCGTGCGATCACTTCGCGGATCTCGAACGGGCGGCGGGTGTCTTCGGGGATCACGCCGTACAGTTCTTCGACCGGATATTTCGGTTCGCGCGGTTCGACGAGCGCGAGCGGCATGGTCTTCTTGCGATTGAGCGCAGTCACGGTGTCGCGCGCGATCGACAACGCGTGCGCGTCGTTTTCCGCAAAATGATCGGCCACCCCGGAGATTGACGTGTGCACCTCGGCCCCGCCCAAAGTTTCGGCGTCCACCACTTCGCCGGTTGCGGCTTTCACCAGCGGCGGGCCGCCGAGAAAGATCGTGCCCTGCTGCTTCACGATGATGGCCTCATCGCTCATTGCAGGCACGTACGCGCCGCCCGCAGTACACGAACCCATCACCACCGCGATTTGCGGGATGTTGAGCGCGCTCATCCGGGCCTGGTTGTAGAAGATGCGGCCGAAGTGTTCCTTGTCGGGAAAGACTTCGTCCTGCAACGGCAAAAACGCGCCGCCGGAATCGACCAGGTAAATGCAGGGCAAGCGGTTCTCCAGCGCCACTTCCTGCGCGCGCAGATGTTTCTTCACCGTCATTGGAAAATAGGTGCCGCCCTTGACGGTGGCGTCGTTGGCGACGACAACGACCTCGGTGCCGCTGACGCGGCCAATGCCGGTGATGATGCCGGCCGCGGGCGCAGCGTCGCCGTACATGCCGTGCGCAGCCAGCGGCGAGAGTTCCAGGAACGGCGAGCCAGGATCGAGCAGGGCACGAATGCGTTCGCGCGGCAGCAGCTTGCCGCGCGCGGCGTGCTTTTCGCGTGCCTTCGCGCCACCGCCCTCAGCGGTGCGCGCGAGTCGGGTCTTCAATTCTTCGGTGAGATTGCGGAGGTTTGCGGCGTTGCCCCGGAAGGTGTCGCTTTTGCTGTCGATCGCGGTGGGAATGGCAGGCATGGTTTGTCCCGTGGTGTGCGCAAGCGCCTCGATCCGGCATTCTATCGGTTGCCGCACGCAGGCCAAAAAATCGCCGGGCGGAGGTCAAAAAAAACCGGCCGCACGAGGCGGCCGGTTCGGATCGGAACGTAACGAAGCGGTCAGTGCTTCATCGCGTCCTTGGCCTTGTTGGCGGTGTCCGCAGCCTGACCGGCCGTGTGAGCCGCGTCCTTCATGGCGCCCATCGCACTGGCCTGGGTGGAAGCCGGGGCCGGCGCCGTGCTCGGGGGCATCGCAGCGGTCGAAGCCGGGGCGGCTTCCATCGCGCTCGAAGCTGCGGCGGCAGCGCTCTGGGCAGAAGAGGCAGCGCTGGCAGCCTGCGAGGCGGCGCTGGCAGCCGCGGAAGTGGCACTGGCCGCATTCTGCGCAGCCTGCTGCGCTTCATCGGCAGCCGACTGACCTTGGCCGGAATGGTTGCAGGCCGACAACGACAAGGCCATTGCAGTGGCGACGGCAGCCACGAATACGCTACGAGTGAACTTCATTGGATATCTCCTGGATTGGGCCGTGGAAAAGCCACGGGAGTGGCCGCACTATTAAACCGCGTCTGGCTGAATAACGCCAGCATCTGACTTTTTACGGGCAACTAACGTTCAGTCGCCGCTTACTGGCTTGGGGGTACAACCCTGCAACCGCGCAGGCGCGTCAAACCAGCTCGATCGCAATCGCGGTGGCTTCGCCGCCGCCGATGCACAGCGACGCCACGCCGCGTTTCTTTCCTGCGTGCATCAACGCGTGCAGCAGCGTCACCACGAGGCGCGCACCGGTGCAGCCGATCGGATGGCCGAGCGCACAAGCGCCTCCGTGCACGTTGAGTTTTTCGTGCGGAATGGAAAGGTCCTTCATCGCCGCCATCGCGACCACCGCGAAGGCTTCGTTGACTTCGAACAGATCGACGTCATCGACTTTCCAGCCGGCCTTCTGCAAAACTTTTTCGATCGCGCCGACCGGCGCTGTGGTGAACCATTCGGGTTCCTGTGAATGCGTGGCGTGCGCGACGATGCGCGCAAGCTGCTTCACGCCGCGTGCCTTCGCATCGTCGGCGGACAGCAGCACCACGGCGGCGGCGCCATCGGAAATGCTGGACGAGCTGGCCGCAGTGACAGTGCCGTTCTCCTTGCGGAAGGCAGGTTTCAACGTCGGGATCTTCGCCGGATCGACCTTGCCCGGTGTTTCATCGACCGACACTTCGACATCGCCCTTGCGCGAAGGCACGGTGACGGCGGCGATTTCGTCGGCGAATGCGCCGGATCTCACCGCCTCTTGTGCGCGGCGCACCGATTCGGTCGCGAACGCGTCCTGTTCCTCGCGGGTGAAGTGGTACTTGTCGGCGCAGTATTCGGCGAATACGCCCATCGACTTGCCGTCGTACGGGTTGGTCAGGCCATCCCATGCCATGTGATCGACCATGGCACCGTCGCCGTAACGGATGCCGGTGCGCACCGCCGCCATGTGCGGCGCATTGGTCATGGATTCCATGCCGCCGGCCACGACGACGCTGGCGGACCCCGCCTTGATCAGGTCGTGGCCGAGCATGATGGCCTTCATGCCGGAACCGCACACCTTGTTGAGCGTGGTGCAACCGGTCGATGGCGGAAGTCCCGCGCCCAAAGCCGCCTGGCGAGCGGGTGCCTGGCCCAGATTGGCCGGCAACACGCAGCCCATCAGCACCTCGCCCACGTCGCCCGGTGCGATGCCCGATTGTTGCAACGCGGCGCTGATGGCGGCGGCGCCAAGTTTGGGCGAGGGAAAGCCGGTGAACTGGCCGAGGAATGCACCGATGGGCGTGCGTTTGGCGGCGGCGATGATGATGTCGGACATGATTGGAAACTCCAAGGGAACGATTTTTTTGCATCGAGCCGAGTCGCGGCGCAGCTCCGGTTCGAATGAAAACGGCCTTCCGCAAATTATGCGGTGGATGCTGCGCTGCCGCAAATCGGTCCGCGATCGCCGCACGCGCTGGCGCTGAGCGTCCGCGCTGTTGCAGAATGGCGAACATTGTTGCTGACGGGTGCGGGGATCGGTCCATGCCGGGCAGGCTTGCGTTGAACTTGAATCGACGTTGCGGCAGTTGGCTGGCGCTGGCCTTGCTTGCGGGCGCGTTGGCAGCCTGCGGCGGTGGCGGAAGCGGCGCGGTGCGCCCGGCGCCCGTGGCACCCCCGCCTTCGCCTCCGCCGACTACCCCGACTACTCCGCAGCCACCCACCGATGCGCAGTTGTCGCTCACCAACACCTATGCTGCGCACGCCGCCGGCTATACCGGCGCAGGCGTGACGATCGGTTTCGTCGACAGCGGCATCATGCGCAGCAATCCGACCGTTGCAGGACGGGTGTCGGCGGAGCTGATCTATGTCGACCCGTCGCAAAACAATACCAACATCGACGATGTGGTCGGCCACGGCACGTGGGTATCCGAAATCGCGGCCGGTGGCCCATTCGCCAAATTTCCGGGAGGTATCGCACCGGGCGCGGAACTGGTGTCGGCGCGGATTATCTCCGACAACGCGCCTGACGACAACGGCAGCACGCCGCCGGCCACGGTCACGACGCAGGACGCGCAGTTTTTCCGGTCGGTCAATACGGACCTTATCAACAGCGGCGTCAAAGTGATGAACAATTCCTGGGGCGGCATCACCTGGAATACCGGCGATGCCAGCGTGAACCAGGCGTTCGATGCGGCCTACAGCCCGTTCGTCAACCAGCACGGCGGACTCGTGGTGTTTGCGGCCGGCAACGATTCCAATCCCGATCCGAGCACGATCGCCGCGCTGCCCAGCGTGGCGCCGGACCTCGAGAAAGGCTGGTTGACGGTGGTGGCGATCAACAGCAACGAGCCAACCCAACTCGAAAGTTATTCCAACAAGTGCGGCATCGCCATGAATTACTGCCTTGCCGCACCAGGCGACGTGATCGTGCTGGACAAGGACGCCATCGCCAGCACCGCCAATCCGAGCTATTTCATCGTCGAGGGTACCTCGCTGGCGGCGCCACAGGTTTCCGGCGCAGCGGCGCTGGTGTGGCAGGCGTTTCCCTATTTCACCAATGACCTGGTTCGGCAGACATTACTCGGCACCGCCGATCCGCTGGGTGGTTCGCAGCCCAATGCCACCTTCGGTTATGGCGAACTCGACGTCGGCAAGGCAGTGCAGGGGCCGGCGCAATTCAACTGGGGCGACGTGTCGGTGTCGTTCGACAACCGGACCTCAACCTGGGGAAACGACATCACCGGCAGCGGTGGCTTGGTCAAGAACGGCACCGGCACCCTGATTCTCACGGGCAACGACACCTACACCGGCGGTACGCAGGTGCTGGCCGGGTCGTTGCAGGCGACGCAGCCCTTGCCGGGCAACGTCAGCGTCGGCGGTGCCGGTACGCTGGACAATGCAACCGTGAACGGCTCACTTTCGAATGCGGGTACGGTGGTAGCCAGGAGTGGCGCCGTCGATGTCGGGCAGAACTATACGCAAACGAATACGGGAACGTTGTCGGTCGATCTGGGCGCGTACCTCGATGTCACGGGCACGGCGCAAATCGACGGTACCTTGAACGTGCTCGGTGCGATTGACGGCTATGTCACGAGCACCCATCAAGACGTGCTGATGGCCAACGGCGGCGTGAACGGCACGTTCGCGCAATTCACGCAATCGCCGGGCGTGTTCCTCAGCACCACGATCCAATACACGTCGAACAGCGTGTGGCTGGACACCACCAGCCTGAGCATCACCCATGCGGCTGCGGCCATGGGTATCGTGAGCCCGGCCTCGGCGGGTGCCGCGGTGCGGGTGCAGGGTGGATTCGATGCATTGAACGAGAAGATCACGGCCGGCGGAGCCATTGCGCCGGGCGTGCTGCAAGGGGCGGGTGCCATCCAGCATGCGGCGACGCCTGCGGCGGCACAGGCCACGCTGCAAAGCCTCTCCGGACAACTGCATGCGGCCAGCGCGGCAATGCTGTTCGACGGCATCGATGCAACGGGCAACGCGTTGTCCGAGCATTTCGATGATCTGATGAATGGGCGCTCCAAGCCCGGCACGTGGTACGGCGACCTCGGTTGGCAGGGCGACCTGCAGCGGGCTGGATACTCGAGTGCAACATTTCGCAGCAGCGGCAGTCTCGTCGGCGCGGATTTCCGCGTGGGCACGCACGCGCTGCTCGGCTACGCGGTCGGTGAAAGCCGGGGCTACGGGCAACTCGACGAATCCTGGGACCACAGCCGTACGTGGAGCGATCACGCGATGCTGTACGGCGGCGTCGTACAAGGACCGTGGTACGCCCGGGCGCAGGTTGGAGGCGGCTGGTTCCACGAAGACATGCAACGCCTGCTTCTGCTCGGCGGCTTGTCGGCGTCCGTTGGCAGCGACTTTTCCGGGCGCTACGCGACAGGCGCACTGGAAGGCGGTTATCAATTCCGCGCCGGAAGTACGCGCATCACGCCGTTCGTGGATGTGCGCTACCAGCATCTGGATCAGGGCGCGTTCGCGGAAGCTGGCGGTTACGGCTTCGGCTTGATGGCTGATGCGCGTACCACGGGGCGGTTGCAATCCGGCATCGGGCTGCGTGCGCAACGCGATTGGCGATTGGTCAATGGCGTGTGGGTGCAGTTCGACGGCAGCGTGGCATGGCATCGTGCGTTGCATCAGTACGGTGATGCCTTCGACGCGAGTTTCACCGGCTTCGACGATTGGATGCCGGTGCAAGGCATCGGCTTGTCACGCGACGAATCGGTGCTGCGCGCCGGCCTCTCGTTGTGGCCGACCCGCGCGTTTGGTTTGCGCCTGGGTTACACGCGCGCGCAGGGTGAACGTCAACAGATGAGCAGCGTGATGTTGCAGGGCGCGTTCGCCTTTTGATGGGCCATCATCCTTGACTGCCGCTTCGGCGGAACTGCATAAGAGGGGCGAGATCAGAGACGGCTCGGAGTTTCAGACCGCCTTCCCTGGTTTGACTCCTTGCGACAGCGCCTTCGAGTGAAGGCTTTGACCCCGCAAAAAAGACAATCGGCGCCCATCGGCGCCGAGACCGTTACGTTGCGCGTTTCGCACGAAAAATGCAAGACGTGTCAAATGAATTTCATGCGCTAAGATCGGCCCATGCCATCCGTAGTCGTCCCTCAAATATGCACCCCACGCAGGCACTCGTTTGCCGCGGCGTTCCTGCCCGGCCGCTTCGACTGGCTGATGGGTCTGTATGCCGAAAACCACAAGCGGCTGGCGCGGCTGTTCGCACCTGAACGGCTGGCGGTGGGCGAATACGTGTCCTCGGTGGGTGATGGCCTCGACGTGCATCTGTCGGTGCAGGAGCGTCACCCGTACACGCTGGAACTCGGTTTGAGTTATGCGGTGCTCGATGAAACCACCGGCAACCCCACGCCATCCGCGCAGTTGCGGACGTACGTCGACGCGCGCATGACCGAAGCACTGCATTGCGAACCCGGGCGCGATCTCTGGCAGGTGCTCGGGCCGCTGACGCCTGCACGCAACGTGATGCAGCATCGCCTGCGCATGAACGGATTTCTCAACCGCTGGCTGGAATACCTGGCCGAGCAGGGCCATTCGCTGGCGACACTGGAACGCTTGCAGCCGGCGCCCGAGTCTGCCTGAGCGCGACCGGCGCGGAGCTGCGGCGTTACCGTTTGCGGTGGAGGCGGCCAAATATGGCGGTGATCCGCTGTGCGTGCGCGTTGCGATCAGACATCGCTGATTGCCCGAGCTACGCTCAGGGCGAACGGACGGTCAAAGCGCCGCAAAAAAACCAGGCCCGCTTTCGCGGGCATGGTTTGTAGTTGCCGCCTGCTGCGTCAGCCGTCGATCGAATCCAGACCGCGACGCTCCAGCAACGGTTCGATGCGGGGCGTGTGACCGGCGAAGTCCCTGAAGAGCTCCATCGAGTCCTTGCTGCCGCCCTGCGAAAGCAACTTGGCGCGGAAGCGATCGCCGTTCTCGCGGGTCAGGCCGCCGTGCTGCTTGAACCACTCGACCGTGTTCGCGTCCAGCACTTCCGACCAGATGTAGGCGTAGTAACCGGCCGAGTAGCCGCCCATGATGTGGCTGAAGTATGGCGTGCGGTATCGCGGCGGAACCGGTGCAAAGTCGGTGCCGGTGGCTTTCAGTGCCGCCGTTTCGAACGCCATCACGCCGTCGGCTTCGGGCACCTTGTTGACGCCGATCTGATGCCAGCTCTGGTCGAGCATCGCAGCACTGAGATATTCGGTGGTCGCGAAACCCTGGTTGAACTTCGACGTCGCCAGTACCTTGTCCAGCAACTGTTTCGGCATGGGCTCGCCGGTTTGGTAGTGCTTGGCGTAGTGCGCAAGCACGCTCGGCCAGTCGGCCCACATCTCGTTCACCTGCGAGGGAAACTCCACGAAATCGCGCGGCACGCTGGTGCCGGAGAAGTACGGATACTTCACGTTGGAAAACATGCCGTGCAGCGCATGGCCGAACTCGTGGAACATTGTGGTCACTTCATCCCACGTCATCAGCGTCGGACCGCTCGCCGGCTTGGTGATGTTGAGATGGTTGGCGACCACCGGCAGATCCCCGGTGAGTTCCGACTGGCTCACGTAAGCGTTCATCCATGCACCGCCGCGCTTGGAGGGACGCGCGTACGGATCGAACAGGAAGATCGCGTGCTGGCTGCCATCCTCATTGAAGACGTCGTAGACCAGCACGTCGGGGTTGTAGACGGGCAGGTCCGTGCGCTGCTTGAAGCTGATGCCGTACTCCTGGTTCGCGGCGTAGAACACGCCGTTCTCCAACACGTTCTTCATCTCGAAATAGGGCTTCAATTGGCTTTCGTCGAAGGCGTATTTGTCGGCGCGCACCTTCTCGGCGTAGTACGACCAATCCCACGCGGCCAGCTTGAACGTCGGTTCACCCTTGGCGGCTTGCGACTTGTCGATCATCGCCTGCAGGTCGGCGGCTTCACGCTTGGCGTTGGCCACCGCCGGCGGCGCCAGCTTGCCGAGAATGTCGTTCACCGCTTCCGGCGTTTTCGCGGTCTGGTTGGCGAGGCCGTACGCCGCCCAGTTGGGATAACCCATCATTTGTGCCTTTTCGGCGCGAAGCTTCATCACCTTCGACACAATCGCGGTGTTGTCGTACTGGTTGCCGCGGCTGCCGCGGGCCACGGATGCCTCGTAAATGCGCTGGCGCAGCGCGCGATCGTCGAGCTGCGCGATCATCGGCTGGAGGGTGGTGTTGACCAGCGCGATCACGTATTTGCCTTCGATGCCGCGCGACTTGGCGGCCGCGGCGGCGGCATCGATCTGCGCATTGGTGAGGCCGGCAAGCTCGTCGCGGCTTTCCACTACCACGGCCGAATCATTCACTTCGGCCAGCACGTTCTGGCTGAAGTCGGTGCCGAGTTTCGCCAGCTCGCCATTGATCTCCTTCAGGTGCGCCTTGTCGGCGTCGGAGAGTTGCGCGCCGGCGCGCACGAAGTCGTCGCGGTAACGCTCGATCAGGCGCACGCCCTGCGGATCGAGACCCAGCGAATCGCGGGTGTCGTACAGCTTCTGCACGCGCGCGAACAGTTTCGGGTCCAGCATGATCGCGTCGCGGTGCGCCGAGAGTTTCGGCGCGTATTCGGCCTGGATCGCTTTCTTGGCGTCGTTGTTCTCGACGCCCGACAGGCTGAAGAAGACCGTGGTGGCGCGATCGAGGACCCGGCCGGACTTTTCCATCGCGATGATGGTGTTGTCGAAAGTCGGCGCATCCGCGTTGTTGGCGATCGCCTCGATTTCCTTCAGATGATCGGCCATGCCGCGATCGAACGCGGGTGCGTAGTCGGAATCGGTGATCCTGTCGAACTGCGGGAAGTGCAGCGGCAGCGGGCTTTCGGCAAAGAATGGATTGCCCGAATCGATGGAAGCGGTTTGCGACGGCTTTGCGCTCGATTCGGATTCCTTGTTGGCGTCGGTCGCGCCGGTACAACCGGTCAGGAGACCGGTCAGCGCAAGGGCCAGCGTCAGCGAAGTTTTCATTGTTGCAGGCTCGTTGAAGTGGAACCTGCATCGTACCCAAGGCCGCGCACTTTTGCCCATGACCAAAGCCACGTTCGCGTCGTTTCTTGAATCGCGTCCGTCCCGACATGAAAAAGCCCGCGCATGGCGGGCTCGGAAAAGTGCATCAGAAATGGCGCGGACGGCAACATCATTCGCGTCACAACATACTGATTGTAATGACTACGAGCGTTTGACGATTTTGCGTCTACTCGCAATCCTACTCACAATTCTGCCCGCATCGATCGAGCTTCTCCAGCCTTCAGAGGTCGCCCACAATAGGCATCGGCCTACGTGTTGTGAAGGTGTGCCCTGTTGGTGCAGCTCGCGCAAACGCGTGAGGCTTTTGCGCTGACCCTTTACACTGAACTGTCATGTTTGGGGCAGGGGGCCGGCATGCATCCATCAATGGGGTGGCGGCTCGCCGCGGTGGCACTCCTTGCCATCGGCGGATGGCAGCAGCAGGCGCACGCTGGCGACATCTACAAGTGCAAGAGTCCGCAGGGCGTGACATCTTCCAGCAGACGCCTTGCCCGTCCACGTCAAAGCCGATTGCGCACACCAAGTTTCAGACGGCGCCGGATGATCCCTCTCCTGCGCAGCGAAGCTAAGGGGCGCCGCCTCCCGTACAGGATGCTTCGTTGACGGCATCGCCCGCCTACCCGGCGCCACAACGCGATCGGCACGACGCCGTGGGCAGTACAGGGTGCCAAGGCATCGGTTGCACTGCCCACCAGCGCGGTGAAGTGCAAAGCACGCGGTGCGAGGCACCAGACGGCGGTGTGTACTATGTCATCGGTGAATGCCGGCGCCGAACCATCCACGTGGGTGACGCTCCCCGTGATTGGCAACGTGACCATGTTCAGGGCATGCCGGATGCGGTCATGGTCGGCCCGGACAGGGCCTTTGATCCAAGAACGGGGCGCACCTTTCAGTTGCAACATGCACCTACGACAAGCCCGGTGTACGTCCACACACAAGACCGCGGCAGCCGCGTGGACGCCGACGCCGCATGCCGCGAAGCCCGCACGCAGGCGAAGCTCAACCCACGTAATTCCCGTGCGGCAAAGCGCGCCCATGACGTGTGCAGCGCCGGCCGTGGTCTATGGGATCAAGCGCCTGCGTCGGGCGGCATCCGGTAGTCCGGATTTGGGCGCAGCATCGGTTCCTACTGGCATGGCAAACGTCAGCTCGGCAAGGCTCCGTAGGCGCTTCAACGCCATGGCCCAACGCCGGCTGTACTACGAGCGGAAGTCTGAGCAGCCAGGACGCCTAGCCCGCCATGAAGTCTGGCGACACGCATATCTGGCTCACCCCTATCTGATTGGTGCGCGTGATGACCGTGTTGCGCAGCGGTTTCGCGACGTTTTCTTGAACGTCATGGAAATTGAACCTGGCGGCAAGCTCGGGCCTGTGCCGTTTGCCCGAGACGATATTTACATGCAGACCTTCACGCACCTGCTGGAAGAGTACGAGTTTCGTCTCGGCGGGCTGCCGCCTGATGACGTTGTTCAAGCTG
>Ga0157370_10004213_pt1 | contig 16631 bp, 9 predicted proteins | sample C35metaG_FD_113463 | JGI IMG/M metagenome (GOLD analysis project Ga0157370, IMG submission 113463) | Corn rhizosphere microbial communities from Kellogg Biological Station, Michigan, USA - C3-5 metaG | ecosystem: Host-associated > Plants > Roots > Rhizosphere > Soil | place: USA: Michigan...
GGTGTAGGTTGCAATGGTTGGCTGGTAGTAAACATTCTTTTTACTATCGTATAAACTCATCACCGGCGAGGGTTTATTCGTAGGGCTAAACTCGCGATTGGGCTTAACAGTGATGTTTTTCATACTGGTAATCCAGCCTTTGCTGTTGATCTGAATTTTAAAATAGTCGGTACTAAAATTGTACTGAGCAAGGGCTGATATCGGGATTGCCATCACAAAAAAGGCAATTACGATTTTAATGAAGCTTAGTTTCATAAGGGATTGGTTATTTCAGTTGTGTGTTCTACCTAAGGTTAAAAGAAGGATATCTGAGGCTAAGTTATCAATTCAAGGCCAGCCAAAAATCTACTATTTTGATTAAAACCGATGGATTATTTGCATGACGTGTAAAATCATGACCGGAATGTCTTCCGGCCATGATTGGGTACTAACCTATTTTAAACTAACTAAACCATTTTGAAGACTATTGTAAAGGGTCGAAAGAACCGCCCCACTCTTTGTTTTGTGGCAATTGATCCGGTTCAATTGAGATCTGCGCAGGATTTAAAGAGTTAAACCAGTGATTCAAACTCAGCTTATAAGTTTGATCAGCCGAGGCAGTTTTATCCAGGTTTTCGACAATAACCGCAGAGAATTTCGATCTCACAGTAGCGGTCATGATGTTGTCCGTTCCACTTGGCAGGGCCTGTCCCTTATTTAGCATCAGGAATAAACCTCTTCTGCTGACCTGGGCATTCAGGATATCATAGCGCTTCCACCTTCTTAAATCACTGAGTCTAAACCCTTCAAAAGCAAACTCTACCTGCCGCTCATTCATGATCGCCGTACGAATATCGGATTGCCCAGCAGCTATTATTCCATATTTCTGGCCCGCGCCAGGGGTAATTCCTGCACGTTGGCGGATGGCATATAAAGCACTCAATGCCTCGCTGCTGTGACCGGTTTCATTTGCACATTCGGCCAGGTTTAAGAGCAACTCGGCATAACGCATTGGCGAAAACCAGCTTTTTGCATTAGCAGCGACACCAACCAGATCTGTTGAGTTTAAAGTGGTATCTAAACCTTTACGCTGAAAAAAACCGGTTACACCGTTTTCATCACCATTTTGGATAAGGGGAGAAATACCTGAAAATACAGTATTATCTTTTGCCGGCAACACAGTGCCTGGTGTTGCTGCAGCTTTCCAGGTCCAGGCCTGCCAGTAGGAACGGGATCTGGGGGCGGTCATACCCAGCGTATTTACATCAGGTGTCGGATAAACCGTACCACCACACCAGATAGTTGCGTAAAAACGATCGTCACGATTGGTGTAGAAATCTGTCAAGAACTGTTGGTTATAAGCAGGGTCAGACAATTGGTTCTTGTCAAACTGCATAGGGCTACCATCTCGTTTAGGGTAAGCAATCAACAGTGGTAATATGGGCTGATCCGTATTGGTGTTTCCGTTTGTAAAGGCGATCGGCCTGATGGAATTAAAGTTCATGTAACTGTCCGGGTAGTAATACTGCCTGGTCATGATCTGCTCCTTGTTCCTGGAATACCAGATTAACCTGTAGTTTGCAAACAGGCCAAAACCCGCAGCATCTGCCGCCTGTACAGCAGCTTTAGCGGCGTTATAGGCATTCGTCCATCTGCTTTGGTCATTTGTCGGGTTAAATAACGGACTTGCGTACCACAACAGTACTCTGGCTTTAAAACCAAGTGCGGCAGCACGATTAATCCTGCCATAGTCAGTCCCGCTGTAGTTAGGCGGCAATACAGGCGCAGCTTCGTCCAGATCTTTTACAATTTGCGCAACACATTCAGATGTTTTACTGCGTGCTACTTTCAACGAGTTTATATCGCTCCCATTTTGAGTATGCAGGATCAATGGTACCCCCCCAACTGAACTGACCATTCCCCAGTAGGTCCAGGCACGCCAAAATTTAGCTTCGCCTATCAATCTATTTTTGGTACTTGGACTTAGCACCGATTCCGATACATTTGCCAATTGATCCATAAAATAATTGGTTTTGTCTATATAGGTGTAATTCAGGTTGGTGAAATTAACCGCCACATCGACTATACCACGCTGGAAGCTGCCTAAGTTCCCCCCGGATGCGTTAATGCCTTCATCCGCACCAGCGCCACTGCCCAGCGGCCAACCAGGCATAAGACCACCATACACATCATTCAGATAAGCCTTAATCAAGACAGAATCGGTCCATACATTCTTTGGGTTTATGGCGCTGGTGTTTTCATAATCCAATCCTTTTTTACAAGATGAGCCCAATGCAATAATCAGGACAACATAAAGGATAAACTTGTTTTTATTTAAATAATTCATTTTTGATTTCCTTTTAATGTTAAAATTTAGAATGTTACGCTAACACCGGCGTTGTATGATTTAACAATTGGGAACGCCGTACCACTACCCATTTCGGGATCATAGAACTTTTTGTTGAATTTGCTGATCACAAAAAGGTTAGATCCGGACACGTAAAAACGAATGTTGTTTAGGTATTTTTTATACAATTTCTGTGGCAAATTATACCCAATATTTAAAAACTTCAGGCGCAGAAAACTTGCATCGGCCAGCCAAAAGTTACTTCCACTGGTATTGACCGACCTTACATCATCATTTGCACTATAGCGAAAGGGCAACCAGGCACCGGTATTTTCGGGACTCCAAGACTGATCAGCCCAGGGACGCCACATCCTGTTCCATTCCACACCGCCGGACAAATCACTGAAAGATTTTTTGTAGCCAAATGAGCCATTGAAATTGGCCGTAACACTTAAGCCTTTCCATTCTGCATTTAAGTTTAAGCCAAATACTTTGGCATTATTGCTTTTATTCAGTACGGTAATGTCGTTGTTATTGATGGTATTGTCTCCATTGAAGTCCTTGTAGGCAAACTGCCCGGGTTTAGGAACATTTCCATTAAAATTATACCCCGGGTGAGCAGCTAGTAAGGCATCAACATCTGCTTGTGTTCTAAGCAGACGATCAACTGTGTAACCTGTAATCATATTGGCAGAGCGACCGCCTCCTATTATATTCTGATAATCGTAAGTGATGTTTTGATCCCTTAGAACATACCAGGAATTTCCATAAGTGAAATTTAGACCCGCAGAATAGCTGAATTCACCAGCTTTATTTCCATAGTTCAAACTCAGATCAATACCATTTGCTTTCATTTTACCATAATTTACGGAGGGCAAAGGGCGACTAAAAGTCGGGGGCGTGGATTGAATCTTTGCACTTAGGATATCATAGGTAAGGGTATGCCAATATTCTGCTGTGGCACTAAAGTGTTTTAAGAAACTGATATCGATCCCAAAATTCTTGTTCAGGTATTTTTCCCAGGTAACATTTGGATTTGGAAACACATTGTATTGTATACCTGGGTTAAGTGAAGGAGTCTCACCAAAAAAGGCACTGGATCCACTGCGGTAACTATCCTCGTACTGCCAGCGGGCGACATTATCATTACCCGTTAGTCCAACCGAAGCCCTTACTTTTAATGACTCCACTCCTTTTACATTGCTAAAGAAATTCTCTTTAGAGATGACCCAGGCTGTGGAAACTGAAGGGAAGAAACCCCAACGTTTATCAGGGGCAAAAATTACTGAACCATCGTAACGATAAGCAAAAGTGGCGATATATTTATCGGCATAATCGTAGGCAAATTGTCCGATCCATGATTTACGACCGGTTGTAACCTGGAAACCGTAAGTGTTACTGATACTTTTGGTAGCGGTCCCGTTTACAACACCTGAACCTCCTGTAGATGCCCACCATTGATCGGTAGTATAAATAGGAAAACCATTGATGGCGGCATCAATACCGTCGCCACTGAGTTCCTGGCGCTCGTATACCAATGCTGCATTGAGGTGATGCTTGCCAAAATTTCTGTCAAAATTCAGCTGAAGGTTCAACTGCCCCTCCTGATTCCAGGCCGACAGTTTTTCTATGCTGGGGGTGTGAAAACTAAGCCGCTGCCCTGTAATGGTATTCAGGTCCCAGATAACAGGATCGATCTGTTTCAACTGGTAATAGGTAAAAGGACGTGTAAATATTTTTTGATTTGTATTTGTATAGCTTTTGATATAACCAACCTTAGCACTTAAACCTTCCAAAAAAGGTGCTTTATAAGTTAAATTTAAGTTAACAACAGTTTTAATGGCTTCCGAATTGTTGTACCCCGCCAGTCCATCTGCTTCTGCTGACTTATTGGAGATCCAAAAATAATCTACCGGCAAGCCAGTGGCCGTAAACGAGGGCATGTAGGGTTGCCACAACAGGAGCTTAGGAAACATATCTCCTGACCAATCACCCTGAGGCGCATTAAACTTATTATTGTTTAAGCTAAGACCAGCAAAAACGGCTATATCTTTGGTAAGGTTAGCTGTTATGTTTGCCCGGACATTATACTTTTTTTCATTGGTATTCTTGATAAAAGTTTCCTGATTTACATAAGAACCCCCAACAAAATATTGAAGTTTGTCGGTACCTCCCGATGCACTTAAATTATGTGTTGTAATATAAGGATTCACGTAAACATCTTTTAAATGATCAAAACCAAATCCTTTTCCACCACCAAAATCTGTGTCTTTGAAGTAAGCTTCTGCAGCCGGGCTCCAGGGATTGTTTGCAGGGCCACCGGCATCTCCCCAAATCCTCCTATGAATAGCTCCCCATTCCATGATATTGGTCAGCTCCATGTTTTTTCCGCGGACATCCCGTCCCGTATTCAGAGAATAGTTAACAGATGCTTTACCTGCTTTACCACGTTTGGTTGTAACCAACGCTACTCCGGCACCAGCACGGGCACCATAAGCAGCAGTAGTAGCTGCGTCTTTTAAAATGGTTATTTCCTCAACTTCATTAGGACTTAAATTGTTGAATTCTGCAGCATCACTAGTGACTTTTCCGTCAATTACATATAAGGTTGATGCACTATTCCATGAACTTGCTGTTCTTATACGAATACCAGGCTGTGCTCCGGGTATGCCGCTGGGTGTAGAAACATATAAACCAGCCATTCTACCGGCCAGTAAGTTACCCACCGATGTAGTCGGGATTTCAGTGTCCGCTTCTGTAAATTTGACAGAAGCCACTGAACCGCTCAAAAGTGCTTTCTTTTGTTTTGTATAACCGACAATTACCGTTTCGCGCAACCCAATAGTGGTAGAGATCATTTCTACGACCATTCCTTGTTTAGGTGCAACAGTTACCGTCTCGTAACCGGTCATGGTAATTTTTAGCATTGCTCCATTGGAGATGGCGATTTCAAATTTACCATTTTCATCAGCCTTGGACACCCCTGCTCCGCCTTGAAGCAGAATGGTAGCCCCAACTAACGGCCCCTTATCCTTGGCATCAATTACTGTTCCCGAGATTGTGCTTTGTGCAAAAGCCGAATGGGATTGTAGTAAGAGCCAGATAATTCCGAGTACACTAAAGTGCATTTTTAATACCTGTTTCATAATTTAAATTGTTTGGTTGTTTGGTTTATTTGATTGTCTCATCTGCAGCACAGAAAAACAATTTCCTCTATCCGTATAAATCTCAGCAGAATACACAGCTACAACTACTGTTAATTTGCTCGTTTACAATGTTTTTTTTGCATTTGCCTTGTACCGGAGGATTATTGTAAATTAAATTGAATGGAATAAGCTATTTTTTCTTAGCTTTAAGACAACCAGCAAATAAACCATCTGAATGGAGTACATCTACGAAAACTTTACTTTTCCGCCTGATCAGTCATTTACAGTACGCTCAGATTTCTTGGAGATAAAAAAATACACCTCATCAAGATCACACATAAATTTTGAAATTGCGCTGATCGAAAATTGCTGTGGAAAACGGTTTATAGGGGACCATATTGAAGATTTTCGGGGGCCGGAACTTGTTTTACTGGGAAGTTATCTGCCACATTGCTGGCAATACTATAGCGCTATTGACAATACGGTGCAGCCACATGTGATCATTGTACATTTCTTCCCGGACTTTTTGGGACAAGATTTACTAAGGAAGCCTGAAGCAATTTACCTCAACCAACTTTTTGAAAATGCAGCTAAAGGCGTCTCCTTTTCAGGCACGACGATTCTAAGAGCCAGGGCGATTTTAAACCAGATGTTATTTGAGTCAGGCCTGTCGCGTGCAGCACTGATGCTGCAGCTTCTGGATGTATTGTCACTGTCCACATCCTGCAAAACGCTGTCCTCCCCTTCATTTAATATCATTGAAACCTCAACTGAGGCAAACAAGATCAACCGGGTATTTGATTATATTTTTAATCATTTCAAAGAGGATATTTCTTTACAGGATGTCGCTTCGGTTATCCCGATGTCTACATCCGCTTTCTGCAGGTTTTTTAAGCTCAAAACCAACAGGACTTTGGTGGAATTTATAAAAGAGATCAGGGTCGGTCATGCCGCCAAGCTACTGATGGAAGGGAATCATAATGTAACTGAAACCTGCTATAAAAGCGGCTATAATAACATCTCCAATTTTAATAAACACTTTAAAGAAGTAAAAGGTCTGTCCCCAAGAGACTTTATCAAACAGTATAAAATTACGGCTTAAACTACTTATTGTTAAACTGATAAAAAGGAATGACCTCAACCCATTTCTCCCCTTGCGAAGTTCCGTCAACCCCCTTCTGGTAGGCACTCATTAACTTGTTCCATTCTGCACAACGGGGGCTATAGGACTCCGCTAACTTTCCCATTTGAACTAAATCTGCATTTTCAGGTACGCTGATCGTCATCACAATGAGGTCAGCGAAACGATAAAGTACAATACTTCTATAGCCCGCCTTTTTAAATCCTGCTTCTACTTCAGGCCATACTTTTTTATGATAAGCTAAATACTCCTTTAGTTTTTCGTCCTTGTCCACGGTATTCACTACGAAAACTTTTTCCACAAACCCGGATTCGTTGTCCTCAGGAGCAGCTTGTCTGCATCTCATAAAAAGACAGGCAAAAATTAAGAGTACAAGTTGAAAGCATATCTTTTTCATTTGAGAAATCAGTTAAAAAATAAATAGATTATGATCATTATGGCTGCCAGTCCCAGCCACAGCAGCCAGATCCTGCTGGAACTACCGGATTCTTCTTCGGGCACGACATTTTTTGATTCTGGAAGCGAGGGAATTACCAGATTCACCTCGGGCTTTGTAAACACCGTCATCGCCAGGATTACAACACTTAGTGCTACGAATATATAAAATGAAAGCAAGAGAAAATGTGGCCAGTATCCTTTGTAAGGATAATTGAGCACATGACAGGCACCAAGTATCACACATACCATTCCGCCTCCGTAAAGAACGGTTTCAACTGAAATGCTATTGACACGCTTCCACATAATACCAGCCAGGAAAACAACAGACAATGGCGGAGCGAGTATAGACACCAGGCCCTGGCTCAGCTCAAAAAAATTTTTCCCTGAATAAGAAAAAACCATCGCTATACCTATGCCTGCAACAGCGGCCGCAATGGTAATCCATTTTCCCATTTTTAGCTGTTGCTTTCGGTTAAGGGTTTTGAACTGTCCAACCACATCCAGCGTGAAGACCGTACAAAAAGAATTTAAACTGGAGGAGACCGTATCAATTAATGATGCGATTAAAGCAGCTATGCTCAATCCAAGCAAGCCATGTGGCATCAACACCCTGATCATGGTTACGTAGGCATGATCGGCCTGGGTAGTTTCTTTAAATAAAACGTAGCACATAATACCCGGTAGGATAAAGATCAGAGGCATTATGATTTTAAGTATCCCAATGAATATTGCTCCGTACTGCCCCTGTTTTAAGTTCTCTGCCGCTAAAACCTTTTGTACTATAGTCTGATCGGCACACCAGTAATAGATGGCGACAACCGGATAGCCCAAAACCATAGCTACCCAGGAGTATTCCGGGTTGGAAGCAGGAAGAAAAAGCTTCCAATAAGACGCTGGCGTTTGGCTCACCAAAGCATCCACACTACCGATCTTTTGAAAGCCCAAAAAAGTAAGCACTATAGAAGACACAATAATGATGACAGATTGAAACACCCCGGTACGGACTACAGCTTTTAGCCCACCTATTGCGGTAAAACTGGTTGCAACAAAAGCAATAATAACAATTGCCATAAATAAAGAACAGTCAAATATCCCCGAGATCAAGAGTCCGCCAGCATATAAGGCACTTCCCAGCCATACCACCAAAATTGAGATCAGGCTATATATGATTAGGAAATTATAAGACCGCTTACCAAAACGGATCAGTAAAAATTGCGGGATGGTGCTGATCCTGGTTTTCAAATAATAGGGCAAAAAAACCATGGACAGCAACATCAGGAAGACCCAGGCGAGCAATTCGAAATTACTGCCTACAATACCATGAGAGAATCCAATGGCAGCAAAACCGATCAGCATCATCGGACCGGCGTTGGCGCTAAAAATAGAGAAGCCAATCTGCCACCATTTCAATGTTCTCCCGCCCAAAAAAATGTCCTGCTGGGTCTTTTCTTTTCTGTTAAAATAAAAGCCGACAAAGAATAACACGGCTGCATACAGCCCTAAAATTAAATAGTCGAGAAAATTAAATGATAAACTCAAAGCAAAGTCATTTTTTACATGGATACCATAGGATTATATTTTGGGACATCACGTTTTTCCCATAACTGCTCCCGCACGATCTTATTTTTTTTATAACAATAATCCCAATTTATCCGCACAGGTAACCCTTCCATCTCTGACAGCACAAACCTCCCACTCTTCCATTCCGGGCGAACTGAAAAATATTGCTCCAGGCCTTTCATAAGTGAGTAAAGGTATTCGACCATACCATCCTTATTTGCGGAGGTCATGAGAAAGGCTGAATATAGGGAATATCCACCAGAAGAGAATTGCAAACGCTGATTTTCACACAAGTCCCTTATCTGCATCCATTCTTTGATCCCTCCCAGCTGGGTGGGCGCTGGCTGCAAGTGCCTTACTCCAGCATTCGCCAGTGTGGGGAAAATTTTTGAGGTTCGCTCAGATTCTCCATAAGCGACAGTAACCGATATCTTTTTGCAAAGCAATTCTATCTGATCATAAGCAGCTGAATGTATGGGTTCTTCCAGCCAACATAGATTTTCTTCTCCAATGGCATCAAGAAATTTAAACACATCATTGCAGGTCCAGATCTGATTGGCATCTACTGCAATCTTCATCCGAGTCCCCACCAATTGCTTTACAAATTTTACCCGGTCAATATCTTCCTTTATTTTTGCACCAAAATCTTTTCCGACTTTCATTTTATAACAATCAACCCCCGCATCCATAAAGAAATTCACTTCATTTTCCAGTTGTTGCAAGGTATAATTGGTTCCTCCTCCGCTCCCATACATTTTCACATCACTTCGGGTAGCCCCGATATACCTGTATAGCGGAACCTTTTTACGTCTTGCTGCCAAATCATAGAGTGCCATGTCCACCTGTCCCAATAAGGCCGCAGCAGCCCCCTTAAATCCCTCATTTCTGATCGCCCAATATAACTTAGGGAAAAAATCCTTGTATGGCACTAACTGGCAATGAAACAGTATCGGGAACAGACAGGTTTCCAGAATATTGATGTAGCTGTTATAAACCGGTGCCTCTCCAAGGTTCCCATCCTCATCCTCGATCGTAATAATTGATATTCCGAAATAGGGAAAAGGTCCCATGGTCGCATCCTGAAAAGGAATTACAGCCGGAACCTGCTCTAAAACCCTTATCCGAATTCTTATAATATTAAAGATTTCATTATCTATATCGTACATCTATTGTTGATTAAGCGTTTGTAGTATATCATTATAAATTACCGAAGGCAATTTTCCCAATTTCATTGCATGGAGGGTATCTGTTAATTGATTCCTATCCGCAGCACCTATTACAATTTTAAACCGGGAGGGAATGGTTAAAAGAAATCGATGTGCAAGCTCCTGCAACGAGATGTTGTATTTATCAGCTATTGAATTAACACTTTGCGCCTGCTCAATATTTTTTAAATCGAGCCAATTGGGAGGAGCGGTGATGAATTCAGAAAAATTACAGCCCAGCAATCCCATGTTTAAAGGACTGGCAGCATAATATGCGCTATTATTCGTGTTACAAAAAGGAATAGTAGTATCGAGTGCATCAATACAACAAGCATTCAGTCTGTTATATTCCATAATCACATCAAATAGGCCAGACTTAAAATAGCGTTCAAACCATTCAGGTGCGTTACCACCCAGACCTATTCTTTTTGCATAGCCTTGATGGACAAAGAATTCCATCTGCTTTAATACCTGTTCTATATCAGCTGGAGGAATTGCAGCAGGGTCGTGTAGAAACAGAATATCTATAATAGTAATATTTAGCATTTTCAAGCTGTTTTCCACACTCCTTTTCATGCCATCGGCAGTGTAGTCATAATGCGCTTGATCCACCTGATACCCCTTCTTTCGCCCCACCTTTGTGCTGATCAATGGCCTTTTACCAGACCATTGATCTAAAGCTGTTCCAATTAGCGGCTCCGCATCCCCATATGCAGGAGCTGTATCTATAGCCATAATTCCTTGTTTCAGGGCATCTAAAATTGTCATGATTGATTCCTCAGCATCCACCTCTCTCCAAATTCCACCGAGTCCGGCAGTACCCAAGACCAATCTATCTATCTCTTTTAACATCATTATCCTAATTACAATACAGTTACCACATTAGCAAGGTCAACTTTTACCTTAATCATTTCACCAGTTTTAATCTTAACCTTAGGCCATCCTAAAAACGCCGTATAGCCCAAAGGCTTTTTTGTTTGTTTTTCCGTTTCTGCCATTACAGACACTTCTGCATCATATCTGGTCGTATTGGCAAGCTGAATGGTAATCCCAGATTGATCACTTGACAATACCTGAGCCTTAACATGATCAAAAACATATAAATCCTTACGATCGATATTAATATAAATACCTGGTATTTCTAAAGCCATCAGCATCCCGTTTGTTTCTGTCCATGAATTACGCGTGTTTATAAAATTACCAATACTTCCTTTTCCTTCCGCATCGCTCAGCTGAATTCGTTCCATTGAAGAACCGATCAGGTTCTTGGTGGTTAAATGTCCAGGCATATTTACCGCTTCGGCATGTGCATGCTGAATGTCTCTTATCAGCTCTGCATAAAGCGGATTGCCAGTAGCCCTGAATAGCTTAAATATGTAATCACCCGAAGAAGTACAAATGCCGGGAGCGGCATGCTTATTTTGAATGCTGGCCCAAACCGCACCAGCCATATGACTCTTCAGCTTTCCAATATCACTGTTCAGCGGAAATACAGGATCATAAGAAAACACCCATGTTGCGCCCAAAGCCGCCTGGACTTCTGCCCTATTTAACCATTCTTTTTGTCCGGTATAGCAATACAAGGCCATTAGTGATTCTAAGAATCCAAATGTGGATTCAGCGTCAGCATCTTGCGATATATCCGCACAATGCCCTCCGGTTAATCCCTGCTTTTCAACATCACGATGGTAATAAAATCTAGTGGCATCCTGAGCAACCTTGATCCACTCCTTCTTATGAAAATAATCGGACGCCATGGCTAAACCTGCCGGAACAATAGCACCAGCTGTTGAATTATACACCGCAACCTCGCCTGTTTCGGGAACAATATACTGACCAAACTCTCCTTCCTTATTCCAGGTACGCACAAAAGCAGCAGCAAGCTTTTTAGCCGCGTTTTCCCATTCAACCTTGATACTTTTCCCATATCCCTGAACTTTCAACAGCTGCAGGTGTTTGATGAGCCAAAGCAAAGCATCCGCATTTTTCCTAACCATTGCCTGAACCGGTTTAAAATCAGGATTCATTTTCTCTGCACTAATCTCCCCACCTGCTTTAATTCCTCCATAGAAATATCCGCTTTTCCCCTGCATCTTATTAACCACAAAATCAAGTTCAGCAAAAACCCTCTCCCTTTCTTTTTTATCATTAAGGGCCAGCATTGGATAGGTATTCATCATCCCGCTGACCCACCCAAGCTGAAAATCCTTACTGTTTTCGGGCATATAATAGGACCCTGCCGGAACCTTAACGAAGTTTCCTTTACATATTTCTGCAGCAACTTCGAACGATTTGCTCATAGGCAAGAGATTACGTGGATGATTTAAACCAGAAAGCGATTTACGTACCTGCATAAACTTCATTAAAAGGTCAGGAACGCCTGATGCATTAAAAACATATACCTTGAAACGAATAAGTACTTCATCACCAGACTTCCAGTCAGGTGCTTTATCGCCACTCAAATGAAAATCACCGAAACCGACAGCCATTTTACGAACTGCAGGTATGGAAATGCTAAAAGAAGAGCTATCCTTAGCTGCGTTCTCAGCAATGGTTAATCCATTGCTTCCCAATTTGGTCAATTGTTCGGTAAGCACAATGAATCCCTTTTTTTCATTTTTTGAAAAAAAACACATCGCCGGTGTAGCTGTGTTCCCTGTTTGCAGCTCAATTAAAGAGGCCTTGCCTTCTTCCACCTCAAGCCGGGGATTATTAGAAATGGTAAGCGGCACAGCAGGATTATAATACATGTCCTTAGGGTATGCAGGATTATACCCATTTCCAATTGCCCGATAGCGATTTCCGTTATACACAGCCGCAGGTACAAGCACATAATTTTCAGCATTCCATTTGCTAAAATCAAAGGAAACCGAAACTGCAGATGCTTTAGCAGTACCACTATTCAAACGAAATGAGGCAGAAACATCCATAACTTCGGGGTGTCCTGCTACGGGAGCTGCACTTAGCTGAACACTCCAATTGCCTGTACCTGTTCGTAATAATTCTTTGTTAAATACCTGTTCAGACCATAAATCTGTTCCATTAAATTCTTTTACCGACAACCTTAAGGAACCGCTTATGTTGCTTAACAATTTATTAAGGGATTCACTCGGTTTTTGTGCCAACACTACCATTCCCTTACTTAAGCAGAGCAAACAAATCAAGATCAGCCTTATATTTTCCATTCCCATAGTTTAATTAGGTTTTGTGTAAAGTTTCAATAATAGCAGTTCCCAAACTACCCGTAATTTGACTATTAGTAATGTTTTTTTTGCAGTGGCTTACCATTGGGGCTAGCCGCTCATGATATGGGGTATGATTAATTACTCCACATAGTGTCAGACAGGGTATACCAGGTACAAATACCAGCTCAATTGAAAAATCAATTTTCGATTAAACGCTGTGGCCGTCCCCCCGGACCAATGAGTTTTTTCCCTTTATCGGTAACCGGAAAAATCTCCAATTCTACGTCACTTTCATGAAGAGGCAGGCCACTATCAGAAAAAAGCGCCACCCTGACCATAACCTTTTTTCGCTGTCTCACCTTTGGAAGTACTGCCTGGATCCAGCCTTTGAATTCGGAATTACTTGCCGACACGGCTACTTTTGCATTACCTGTTTGAAGGATTTTATTTTCAAACTCCATTTGATACCGCAAAGTAGCATTCCTGATCTTTTTAGGCGTATCATTACATATCCACACCGCAATTTTACTCGTGTCCCCTGAAAAACCATAAAAAACAGAAGGACGCAGATTGACCGCCATAGGACTAAGTGCATCCCGATAAGCGAAGTAAGCCGGCTTCGCCTTACGGTCATAACCAATGATTGACTTCAGCCAGCCGGCCGGCCATGCATCAATGAGCAAATGAATGGCAAAAGAGTTCATCTTGTAGTCCCGTCGCAGCGCCTCCGTAAACAAACGCGTCGCCCACATCTGATGACTTTGACTACTTGAAACCCAGTCCTGCATGTTTCTGCTGGTTAAACTCTGCCATTTCATTCCAATGGTCGGGGTTTGACATCTTGGGATTGCCCCAGGTGACCAGGTCCCGTCAGGACCGGCTTCCAGCCATTTGCCAGGATAGTATTTTTTCATCAGAGACACATGATCCAGCCCCTCGGCACCAAACTCACCACAGGCATGCATCCACCCCGCCCTGGTATCGTTCCAGTTTCCAAAATATTCACTTTTAATGCCATTACCATACCAAACATTATAATTATGATGGTCAGCATACCGAGGGCTTAAGTTGACATAATCCCCGTCTACCCATTTGGTCACCTGTCCAGGGTTAAGAAATTCTGCTACAGCATCAAAACTTGTAAAAAGCAATGTATGTTCCCCCCTATCCAGCATCATGGGTTTACTGAAATCCGGCTCGTTGAGATAGGAAATGACAGCATTAGATGGATGACCCCGGACGAGTTTCATCATCTCAACAAACTGAGATTTAGCTGTCTCCACCACATCCTTTCGGATCCCATTGAATGTAGGAAAATCAGTCTGGGCCAGCAGTCCAAGCCTGTCAAAGTAATCGTATACTTCTTCCGGACAAGGTTGCTGGGTCATGCGCCAATAGTTGACATGAGCAATCTTTGCCAGCAGGATATCATCCCGTAACTGGTCGTAGTCTTTGCGCATGACACACTGCATCAGGTTCCCCATCATATTCGCCCCCCGAAGCTTGATTTCCTGTCCATTCAAGTAGAAACGGCCTTTAGGAATACTGGTAGCCGACTGCTCGAATGACCTCATCCCAAACTGACGTTTGGCAGCATCCAGAAGCTTTCCATCCCGCCTGAGTTCCACCTGTATCTGGTAAAGCCATGGCGTATCCGGCGACCACAATTTCAACTGACCTTTTGGAATGGGTATGGAAAACTTAAAAATAATAAACCCCGCAGAAGCTGGTGCGGGCATAACATCGAAAAGATTACAGGCCTTGTCTTTAACAACAGTACTCCTGAAATTCTGTCCATAAAGCGAATAGGAAAATTCAACATCTTTCATGCCCTGGGGTACTTCTACCCATACTTCAGCTTTATTTTCCTCCACCAGAGGCCGAATGAAAAGAGAATTGATAAAAATATCCTGTCGTGTTTCCAGATAACATCGTTGCCAGATCCCAAAGCCCGGAGCACTCATATGCCAGCCTTTAGCCAGGCCCGGCTCATTCCAGCCAGGTCCCCCGGCAGCAGCGATCTTCTTCCCAAATTTTCGGTTCGGACCTAAAAAAAACGAATCCCCCATCATTACCGCATCATTAAATATCTTAATTTCCAGCAGATTTTCACCAACATGGACCGAGGGCTTAACATCAAACTCAAAAGCACCAAAAAGCCCCGTATGTTCACCAATCTTCTTTTTGTTTATAAAAATCTCTGCAATGTAATCTGCCGCGTTAAAATGCAGAAACAACTTATCTGCCATCAACTGGGCTTCAGTTATCATTAATTTCTTGCGATAACAGGCTTCTGCCTGATTGATTGGACCTGTGTAATGAGGAATGGTCACCTCCTTCCACTCCTGCGCTACCCCTACCGGTTCCATCACCGAGGAGACCAGGCGCCACTCAAAGGTACTCAGATCTGTCCGCTGACGGGTACCTGGAAGTTTGGGCGCCAGATCGGCCATGAAGACTGCATATTTTTTTTGCATCCTTCTCAGCTCTGCATCCAGTTGTTTCTGTGTGGTGATTTTAGGTACAGGCCTGAAGCCTTTCCCATGAATACTGTCCATAGGCAACACCCAGACAGGAAGCTTGGATTGCTTATTTGACTCGAGCCCCGGGACATCTACATTTTTTTGTGTTGCGATTTGCTCAAACAGATCGATCCCCTTATTAGAGAAAGGTACCTGCTTTGGCTCCTGACCTGCTGCCATTGGGTTGTTCTGCATCAGAAACACCATTAACATAAAAATTGACAGTTTTATCCCCGAAATTTTATTCATTTTAACCTGGTTTAGTTGATTCTCAATTTCTCTATTGCGGACACAGGTAGAAATGTATCCATCAACAAGCTTTGTAAAACTCACCATATCCAGTGCCATCAGCTACATCTAAATTAATTTATACTGATGTTATTTTTGCATTCATCACGAACATTAGCTTCCCTTTATACAAACACTCATATTCCCCATCATGACAAATCGTTAAAAATAAAAAAAGCCGTAATAAGCTGAGAAGTAGCCGGAGGCGGATCTCCATTCGTATGATCCCCGGGTAGATTGACCTCTAGAACCGAAGGCCTGGATTCTGTAACATGTTGAAACAAATCTGAGGTTTATTGGAAATTTTTACTTCTACCAAAACCATTTCTAAAAACCCCACTGCCCTCTTTACTGTTATCCTATTTATAAGCTGATGATCGAGACCAACCAGCCAGATCGAAGGACCTGGATGACAATCAGATCAGGACTGAAAATCTACTGCACCAAATAACCTGCTTAAATGCCAATACATGAATCAAACAGAAACCATACTGGATCAAATCCGGGATTTTGCTGACCGCGCGCATGGCCAGCAGCTCAGAAAATATACACCTGAACGCTATATCGTCCACCCTGTCCGGGTCATGAGGCTATGCCAGAGGGTGACCGATTCCCTCCCGGTACTGGCCAGCGCACTTTTGCACGACGTACTGGAAGATACCGCTACCAGTGAAGCTGAAATCCTGGAATTTCTCATCCCGCTAATCGGACCAGACGAAGCCGAAAAAACCCTTAAACTGGTTATCGAGCTGACCGATGTATATGTAACCCATAATTATCCCAGACTGAACCGGAGAGCACGAAAAACCAAAGAAGCACA
>Ga0157370_10004214_pt1 | contig 16631 bp, 14 predicted proteins | sample C35metaG_FD_113463 | JGI IMG/M metagenome (GOLD analysis project Ga0157370, IMG submission 113463) | Corn rhizosphere microbial communities from Kellogg Biological Station, Michigan, USA - C3-5 metaG | ecosystem: Host-associated > Plants > Roots > Rhizosphere > Soil | place: USA: Michigan...
ATTACAATTCCTTCTCCAGGTGCAGTTTGTCCGGCAATAGTTGTGTTTTTTGCGATTGCAATCTGAGAAAGTGTATTGATAATCCCACCAACTTTAAATATTACAAATCGACATTCCTGACTCACCGCATCCCGAAAAGAGCCTGGTCCGCTGTCATTTAGGTTGGTTACCAGATAAACCTGTGGATTTGCAGAACCTCTTGCGCCAGTCGTATATCTTCCAAAACCGGTAGCTTCCGGAAAAGCCAAAGTTTGGGCATTCAGACCAACAGTAGTTGATATCAGGCCACAAAACATAAAAAGTTTCAGGGACTTTTTAATTGGTAATTTTCTATTCTTCATAAAATTATTGTTAATTAATTATTAATGATTTGATCTGATGGAAAATTAGAAACAACCCCAAAAATGAGTATCCTGTCCTGTACTGTTATGTGTTTAAATATCAGTAAATTACAATTTGTAAAGCTTTTAAAGTTAAAATTGAATTCAAATAACGACTCATAATGACTGAAAATCACAGGTTGTAATTTTTCATATAAAAGTATTTCTACTTTTTTGCATTTATTAAACTAGTTAAATGTGCAGCATTTTCCATCCTCCTAAATTTGTCATATCAAAATTAAAGAATCAACAAAATGGAAAATAGAATTTTAGGATTGCACCACATTACAGCAATCGCAAATAATGCAAAAAGAAACTTAGATTTTTATACTCAGGTTTTAGGTTTAAGACTGGTTAAGAAAACCGTAAACTTCGATGACCCGGGAACGTATCACTTTTACTTCGGAAACGAAACGGGAACGCCGGGAACAATTTTGACATTCTTTCCTTGGGAAGGAATCGGGCAGGGAACCAACGGAACAGGTTTGGCAACGCACATCGGATATTCAGTTCCAAAAGGAAGTTTAGGATTCTGGATAAACAGATTGAAACAATTCAATATCAATGTTGAAGAAAGCGAAATATTTGGTGAAAAATTAATTTCATTCAAAGATCCCGACGGACTACAATTACAGTTCATCGAATCATCAACTCCTGATGACAGGAAAATCTGGACAACCGATGATATCAAGGATGAAAACGGTTTGAAAGGTTTTCATAATGTGACTCTGACATTGAAAAAAGCTGACCCTACAATAAAAGTATTAACTGATATTCTTGGATATAATCTTCAAAAACAAGAAGGCGAAAGATACCGTTTCGCAACAGATGCAATAGAAACTGCAAACCTTATCGATATTGTTGAAAATGATAAATTGCCTGTAGGTAGAAATGCTGCCGGAACCAATCACCATATCGCTTTCCGGGTAGCCAATGATGATATCTTGATGGAATATCGTGAAAAAGTGATGTCTGCAGGACTGAACATCACTCCAAAAATCGACAGAGATTATTTCTACTCATTATACTTCCGTGAGCCGGGCGGCGTTTTGTTCGAAATTGCAACAGACAACCCAGGTTTTACTGTGGACGAACCTTTGAATGAATTGGGACAAAACCTGAAACTTCCAAAACAGTATGAGGCAATGCGTTCTCAAGTAGAAGAAGCGTTACCGAAATTATCATAGGTCATTTTTCTTAATTAAAGAATATTTTAAATTTATATCGCTAAAAAACTAATAACCAACAACTTTAAACTTTAAATCAAACAATTATGGCACTTATCACAGGACTTCATCACGTTACAGCTATTACAGGAGATGCACAGGAAAATATAGATTTTTATACCGGAATTTTAGGCCTTAGATTAATCAAAAAAACAGTCAATTTCGATAATTCAGAAGTGTATCATTTTTACTTCGGAGACGAATTCGGAACGCCGGGAACCATTATGACAACTTTCCCTTATGGAAAAGGTTTGGCAAACGGAAGACACGGGAAAGGTATGCTGAATACAACTGCTTTTTCCATTTCGATGGATGCTTTGGACTATTGGCTGGAACGTCTGGATAAATTCAATATTCCTTACAAACAGGCACAGCAAAGATTTTCAGGTGAAGTTTTTATTTATCTGGAAGATTTTGACGGACTTGGTCTGGAACTCGTTTTCAATGAAAAAGATGACAGAAAAGGTTATGATAACGGATTTATTCCGCAGGATTTTGCCATCAAAGGTTTCTATCACGTTGAGATTTGGGTTGATGCTTACGAAAGAACTGCTGCACTTTTGACCACGCAGATGGACCATCAGTTGATTGCTGAAAGCTCTGACAGATTCAGATTTGGAACCGAAGATAAACCCGGAAAATATGTCGATTTGCTTTGTACGCCTAACTCTCTGAAAGGTTTGGCAGGAAGAGGAACGGTTCATCACGTTGCTTTTGCGACTCCCGATGCGCAGTCACAATTGGAGATGATTGAAAGACTGAACAAATTCGGTTTGCAGCATACTGAAGTTAAGGATAGAAAATATTTCACTTCCATTTATTTCAAAGAGCCGGGCGGTGTTTTGTTTGAAATCGCCACTTCAGGCCCCGGCTTTGATGTTGATGAAGAATTAGCGTCTCTTGGTGAAGATTTGATGCTGCCGGAACAGTTTGAAGAAAACAGAGGACACTTAATAGATGTTCTTCCAAAAATTAATTATCCTACAGAAAAATTTAGATAAAATGAGTCATACTTTAGATATAAAAACAGGCGGAAAATCATTGAATGCAGCTGAAAAAGTTTTGATAATGATTCACGGAAGAGGCGGAAGCGCACAAGATATTCTGAGCTTATCTCAACATTTGAATGTGGAAAATTACGCATTATTAGCGCCACAGGCAACGAATGGAAGTTGGTATCCTCTTTCTTTCATCGCTCCGGTTGAAGAAAATGAACCTTGGTTGTCATCAGCCATTGAAACTGTCGGTAAAACAGTGAAAACCGCTTTGGATGCAGGAATCAAAACTGAGAATATTTACTTTTTTGGATTTTCTCAGGGCGCTTGTCTTAGTCTGGAATTTTTGGCGAGAAATGCGCAGAAATTTGGTGGATCAGTTGCTATTATTGGTGGTGTGATTGGAGATAAAATCAACCGTGAAAATTACAAAGGCGATTTTGCTCAAACTCCGATTTTTCTTGGAACAAGCAATCCGGATTTTCACGTTCCGGTTGAAAGAGTGTATGCAACAGCCAATATTTTAAGAGAAATGAATGCTGATGTGACGGAAAAGGTCTACGCAAATTTTGGACATTCTATCAATCAGGAAGAAATTGAGCTGGCGAATTCTATTGTTTTTAAATAAAATTAAAATTAGATGAAAATCACAAAAATATTCAGTGACGAAAACGGCGAATCTCATTTTGAAGATTTGGAAATTCCTTTAATCAATCAAGGAGAAATTGGTTTTCTTTCAGAAGATATTAATGTTAAAAAATTGCAATTCAGAACTGTTTCAGCTGATTATGATTACGATTTTCATCACGCTCCGCAAAAGCAATATATCGTACTTTTGGATGGCGGTGTGGAAATTGAAACATCGCTTGGCGAAATCAGACAATTTCAAACTGGCGAAATTATTTTGGTAGAAGATATTTCTGGAAAAGGTCACAAAACGAAAAACCTCGAAAAGAAAGAGCGAACGTCATTGTTTATACATTTATAAAATTTAAAATTTAAAAATGAAAACTTTAAACTTTTTAGTGATTGGAAAAAATCAGGAAATTCTTGAAACTTTAAAAAGAATCATCGAAAATAATGAAGGTTGGAAAGCGGAAATCAGAAGTGAAGAAAGTATCTGTTATGATTATATCAAAGAAAATCAGGTAGATATTGTCCTTTTAAGTTCCGGTTTAGAAGAAGAATTTGAAAATGATATTAAAATATTTTGCAAAAACTTAGATAAAGAAGTGAAGGTCATCGACCATTACGGGGGAGGAAGTGGACTGTTGAAGAACGAAGTTTACAGTCTTTTTCCTAATTTGCAGCCGTAAACTTATTTTATGTTTGAAAATATCCTCAGGAATGTCACTCGGTTCATCAGCTTAACTCAGGAAGAAGAGCAAATTTTCACCGATTTATTGGTTTGTGAAAAGATTCCCAAGAAAACAATTTTACTTCGGGAAGGTGAAGTTTGTCAGTTTGAAGGTTACATTCAAAAGGGTTGTTTTCGGGCTTACTATCTTGATGATAATGGTTTTGAAGTCACGATTTTGTTTGCCATTGAGGATTGGTGGATTAGTGATATTGCGTCGTTTCAGGACCAGAAACCTTCGAATTTATATATTGAAACAATTGAGGATTCAGAAATTTTCACGTTAAATCCAACGACTAAAGAAAAGTTGTTGCAGGAAATTCCGAAATTCGAAAGGGTTTTCAGAATGTTGGTTCAGAGAAATTTGTTTACCCTTCAAAACCGTTTGGTGAATACCATTTCAAAAAGTGCATCAGACCGATATCTGGAATTTATAAAAGTGTATCCTACGATTCCGCAGCGAGTTGCGCAGTATTATATAGCTTCTTATTTAGGAGTTTCTAAAGAATTTGTGAGCACAATTAGAAAGCGTTTGGCGACTAAAGAGAAATGATTTAGGATTTAAAATATACAATGTCGGATATGAAAATATTCGGCTTTTTTTTCGCTTTAAAGTCATTTATTAAACTAGTTAAATGCACAGAGTTTTTGATTAGCATAAATTTGTCCTATTAATAACGAATAAATAACCAATAATATGGACAGAAAAGATTTATTAAAGAAAGGATTACTCGGAACAGGAATGTTTGTAGCAACCGCTTCATTGGGAAATACAATGAAAAATGAGATTGACGAAATCGAACCTTTGGAACCCATCGGATACAATCATTTACCGAATACAGATTCAAAAATCAAAGACAATTCTGTGATTCACAAAGCAGATTCCAGAGGAAAGGCGGATCACGGCTGGTTAGTGAGCAATCATACATTCAGTTTTGCCAATTATCACAATCCTGAAAGAATGCACTTTGGTGTTTTAAGAGTTTTAAATGATGATGAAGTAGAGGCGGGAAGAGGTTTCGGAACGCACCCTCACGACAATATGGAAATCATCAGCATACCGTTGGAAGGTGATTTGGAGCACAAAGACAGTATGGGAAATTCGGCGATTATCAAGAGTGGAGACATCCAGGTGATGAGTGCCGGAACCGGAATTATGCACAGCGAATTCAATAAAAATAATGACAGTTTGGTGAAGTTTCTTCAAATCTGGGTTTATCCAAACAAAAGAAATGTTGCGCCGAGATATGATCAGGTTACTTTAGACAAAATAAAAAGTCAGAATAAATTCCAGCAGATTCTTTCTCCCAACGCTGATGACGAAGGCGTTTGGATTAATCAGGATGCGTGGTTTCACTTAGGAAATTTTGAAAATAATATTGAAACCAATTATCAAATCAAGAAAAAAGGAAACGGTGTGTATGCTTTTATTTTAAAAGGAAGTGCAGAAATCGGAGGACAAAAAGTGGAAACAAGAGACGGTTTCGGGGTTTGGGATATTTCAAATTTAAATATTAAAATAACTTCCAATAGTACAGAAATTCTGCTTATGGAAGTTCCAATGACTTTATCATAAAACAAAACTTGATGAAACATATATTTATTCAAGTGAACATAATATATTTTTATAAATAAAATTATTTAATTCATTCATTCATTCATTCATTCATTTTACATTGATTACCCATTCGATGATTTAATAAAAACAAAGAAATATTAATTTTATTGAATTAAACGTTTAACCAAAATTTAATATTGACAAGCTAATTAATAATACTAAGTTAATATTGAAGGTTGTTTTAATTTTTAATTAATTGATTTTTAGTTGTTTAATTAAAAACCAATTTTAAATTAAAAATCCGCCAAATTACACTTTTTTCCGAATTTGAGAAAAAAATATCACTATTGTTTATTTGAAATTTTATAAGATACTTTGCATTGTAAATCAGACCAATGAAAAGAGCATCGATCAAAGATATTGCCAGAATTGCCGGAGTTTCCGTGGCAACAGTATCGTATGTGCTCAACAAGAAGGAAGGACAGAGAATCAGTGAAGACACAAAGAGGAAAATTTTTGAAATAGCTGAAACGATTAACTATACTCCAAACAGAATAGCAAGAAGTCTTCAGAATAATAAAAGTAAGTTATTAGGTTTGATTGTTGCCGATATTTCCAACGATTTTTATTCCAGCATTGCTAGACATCTCGAAGATAAGGCTTTGAAGCTTGGATATACTTTGATTATCGGAAGTTCTGACGAAAATGCGGATAAATTTGGTAAATTGATAGAACTTTTCTCTCAGCAACAAGTGGATGGAATGATTGTCGCTCCCGTCGCAGGTGCAGAGTCGATTCTTCAAAAATTAATGGAGAAGAATTATCCTCTGGTGACAATCGACAGATATCTGAAAGGCGTCAACGTTCCCGGGATTATTTTGAATAACAGAGAAATCGCCGAAAGTACAACCAATTTTTTAATGGAGAAAGACTTTGATCAAATGATCTATGTCGGTTATGATACCAAATTACCACATCTTTTGGATCGTCAACAGGGTTTTGAAGCAAGTATTTCTGAGTCTGGCAAAAGTGTTTTGGTCAAAAATATTTTGGTAGGTTTGGAAAATATCACAGACGAAATTCAGAAAAAACTTAAAGATGCTTTAGGAAAAAAACCTAAAAATACAGCACTTTATTTTTCAAGTAATAAGCTTGCTATTGCAGGTCTAGCTTATCTCATCAAAAATAGCATCAAAGTACCTGAAGATGTTTCTGTAATTGCTTTTGACGAAACCGATGCCTATAAATTATTCCCGGTAGAAATCACTTATGTAAAACAACCGCTGGAAGAGATGGCTGATGAAGCTGTAGAATTACTCAATATGCAGATCAATAATTATTCGACAACAGCAAAAAAAATAACCTTGTCAGGAAAACTGATCATTCATAATTCAACAAAATAAAATTTTTTATTAATTAACTTAAACGTTTAATCTAAATATGAATACAAATAATAATACTTATGCTGTATGTTTCGGAGAAATTCTCTGGGACATTTTCCCGGCAGGATCAAGAGCTGGCGGCGCACCTTTCAATGTTGCGTATAACTTAGACAAAATGGGAATAGAGGTTCAAATGATAAGTAAAATCGGGGATGATGAACTTGGAAATAAACTTTTGGATCAGATAAAAAATTGGAATATTTCTACAGATTTTATCCAGATTGATAAAGAAAAACCCACCGGAACCGTCATTGCTAATTTTGACGAACACGGTGAAGCGCATTACGACATCGTCGATAATGTAGCTTGGGACCATATCAAGATTACTCAAGAACAAAAAGAGTTGATCAAAAATTCCGAAGTGTTTGTATATGGAAGTCTAATCGCTCGAAATGAAGAGTCTAGAAATACATTGCTTGAGTTGATAGAACTTTCAAAATTCAGAGTGTTTGATGTCAATTTCCGTCCGCCTTTCATAGATTTTGATCTTGTTAAAACATTACTTGGTAAAGCTGATCTTGTGAAAATGAACAAAGCCGAATTAAGACAAATTATCGAATTTCTTGGTGAAGAATATATTGATGAAGATAATAGCATCAAGTATGTTCAAAAACATTTTGACCTGAACGAGATTGTACTTACGAAAGGCAGCAAAGGTGCAAGATATTTTGTCGGAGATAAAAGTTACACGTTTTCAGCAGTTTCGATAGAAGTTAACGACACGGTCGGAAGCGGAGATTCTTTTCTTGCCGGATTTTTATCTAAAAGGATTCAGGGGAAATCGCCCCAAGAGATTATGAAGCAAGCTGTTTCACTAGGCGCATTTATCACTTCAAAATCTGGCGCTTGCCCTGATTATTCTTATGAAGAATTCAAATTATTTCGTGAAGAATATTACAGTCAAACTATTTAAATCAATATTATGAATACTGCAAAATTTACAGAAAAGAAATACTATGTTGTACTGGCATTTGTGATTTCATTGTTTTTCTTTTGGGCGATTGCTTTGACAATGGGCGACGTTCTGAACAAACATTTCCAGAATGTCCTGAATATCTCAAAATCAAAATCGGGATTGGTACAGCTTTCAATCTTCGGAGCGTACGCATTGATGGGAATTCCGGCTGGATTATTTATGAAGAAATTCGGATATAAAATGGGCGTAATCTTGGGATTGTCGTTGTTTGCACTGGGATCATTTCTTTTCATTCCGGCCGCAAATCAAATGTCATTTAATTTTTTCAGAATTGCACTTTTCGTTTTGGCAATGGGAATGGCAACTTTAGAAACTGTGGCGCATCCTTTTGTCGCTGCATTAGGAAACGAAAAAACGAGTGATCAAAGAGTAAATTTTGCTCAGTCCTTCAATGGCTTGGGCGCAATTATAGGTCCGCTTTTGGGTGGTTATTTTATCTTCGGAAAATCCGGTTTGGACGATAATTCATTAGACTCTGTAAAAGATCTTTACACCTGGATCGGCGTTGTAATTTTGATTATCACGATTATCTTTTCTTTTATTAAAGTTCCAAGTCTGAAAGATCCTCACGCAGAAGATATTACGATTTCAGAGAACGAAAATGGAGTAGAAGCTTCTGTTTCAGATCCGCACGCGCCACTTTGGAAGCAAAGACATTTTATATTTGCTGTTATTGCACAGTTTTTCAATATCGCAGCACAAGGCGGAACCTGGGCATATTTCATCAATTATGGTGTTGAGAAAATGCATCTTCCGGAGATTCAGGCTTCCTATTATTTTTCATTAAGTATGGCAATGATGATGATAGGACGTTTCGTAGGAACATTCCTAATGAAATTCATTGCTCCGAATAAGCTTTTGGCAATTTTCACAACTTGTAATATTGTATTATGTTTGATTATTTCACAAAGTATCGGCTGGGCATCTTTTATCAGTTTAATATTATTGAATCTCTTCTTAAGTGTAATGTATCCAACTATTTTCAGTCTTGGATTGAAGAGATTAGGAAATAAAGTTCCGCAGGCCTCTTCTTTCCTTGTGATGGCGATGTTTGGAGGTGCCGTTTTTCCGCCATTAATGGGCAAAATTGCCGAAAATGATATTGCACACGCTTATCTTCTTCCGATTATTTGTTACGCTGTTATTCTATTATTTGCTTTGAAATTCTATAAGCCAAAGACATTTAAATAAGATGAGAAATTTTAATGTTTTTAAATGCAGCTTTTGGTTTTTATTAATCATCAGCCAGATTTCCCACGCTCAAATTGTGATTACCAACAAGGATTTTTCCTTTGGAACAACGGGCAGAATCGGCGCCGGGTATTCTCCGAATGCCGATGGAAAAACCGGAAGACAACTGAATCTTAATAATCAGGGTTCGCTTGGTGGAAGAATGGATCAGGGCGATTATGTGGATTTTTTACCAGCTTTTCATTTCACACCGGTTGTAAATGGTGACAGTGTAAAAACTACGAAGATTGATATGCAGGCGAGATTAAGTTTTTATTCCGGTGGAACTTTTTTGGGAAATGTGGATTCAAAATCAAATCAGGGAATGATCATCGCATTACCTGAAGCATTTGTGGAAGCTCAAAATATTATGGGAAGTGACTGGGATGTTTGGGGTGGTTCGAGATGGCTGAGATACGACGACGTGCATATTGCGGATTATTTCTACTTTGATGACCATTCGGCGACGGGTTGGGGTGTGAGACATAAGAATACCAGATTTTCAATGTTTTTTCCGGCAGCAATTGATACGGCTGCAAGTAACTCGACGCCATATTCTTACACGAATGTCATTAGTGGAACAAAAAATCTGATCTACAGACAACGGGAAGTCTTTATTTTGGAACAGACAGTTCCGTTCAAAAATAATATTCATAAGCTGAAACTTCTTGCCGAATTTCATAATGTAGATAAGTCGGGCAAAAACTCGATGGAACAATATAAATCAGATCAGGGTTGGGTTCTGGGAGCGAAATTGAATACCAATCTAAAAACCAAAATTGCAGGTTCTTTTAATCAAATATCAGTAAGGTACGGAAGCGGAATAGCCAACGGAGGCGACGGCGGAAATACCCAAACCTGGCGAACTTACGGTGCTCCGGATGAAATTACGAAGACCTATAAAAATGCTTATTCTTTAACAGCTGTTGAACATATTTTGCTCAACCTTTCCAATAAATGGTCAGCCAATGCTTATGCGGTTTTTACAATGAGTAAAGGCGGATCTGACAGTAATAACAAAGCAGTCGATTATTATCAAAGAGAAATTTTCAATAAAAAAACTGAATTCAATACAGGTTTGAGAGCAACTTATTATTTCAACAATTGGTTTCATATTCTCTCAGAATTACACTTTGCTACAAGGAAAGATGGAAGTCAAAATCCTGCGTCGATGACGAAATTGGTTCTCGCGCCAACGATTGTTCCGACTGCGGAAAGAAGCGTTTGGGCAAGACCACACATCCGTTTCATTGCAGAAGTTTCAAGATATAATGATCAGGCAATGAACAGTTTGTATTCTCCTTTTTTGCAGCAATCCGGTGCTAAAAGATTCGGAACTTACTTTGGCGTGAGAACAGAATGGTGGATTTTCTAATTAAAATTTAAAATTAAAAAAATGAAAGTAAAATTTGGAGCATCATTGTTATCCTGGATCACACCAGACTGGAATCCGGACGCAGGAAAATATGCAATAGAAAAAACAGCAAAAGCAGGTTTTGATTTAATAGAAATTCTTTTACCAATCTCGATGGAATTTAATTCAAAAGAAGTCAAACAACAATTGAAAAATCATAATTTAGATGTTGCATGTTCACTGAATTTTCCCAAAGAAGCGCATATTCCTTTTTATCCGAAAGTTGCTGAAAATCTGATTAAAAAAGCCATTGATAAAACCTCAGAACTCGAAACTGATTTTTTAGGTGGCGTTCTTCACGGTGGAATCGGTGTTTTTTCCGGAAATCCATTAACAGAAAATGAATCTGAAATCATTGTGGAAGTCTGGAGCAAAGTTGCCGATTATGCCAAAGAAAAAGGCGTAAATATCGGAATCGAACCCATAAACCGTTATGAATCTTATGTTTGTAATACAGCTGAAAACGTTTTGGATTTAATAAAAAAAACAGGAAAAGATAATTTGTTTCTTCATCTCGACACTTTTCATATGAATATCGAGGAAAATAATTTTTATGATCCAATCATCCTTGCCGGAAATAAACTGAAACACGTCCACATCACAGAATCTCACCGAGGAATGTTGGGAGAAGGAACGGTTAATTGGGAACAACTTTTTAAAGCTTTAAAAGAAATTGATTTTGAAGGTAATCTGGTTCTGGAAAACTTTTCATCATCAATTCCCGGAATGCAAAAAATGGTTTCATTGTGGCAAAAATCGCCTTACGATGCGGAAGAACTGGCTTTAGGGAGTTTGAAATTCTTGAAAGATCATATTTAAATATTATAAATTTTAACTTTAGAAACCACTGATAACATCGGTGGTTTTTTTATGTTTACAGAAAAGACAGAAATAATAAAGAAATCAAACTAACGTGAAAGAGCAGGATGCTGTAAGTTTTCAAAATATATATTTTTATAAAGTTGAAATAAAAGTCTCAATCGGCTTTATTAAAGAAACCCAATTATGAAATTTCAGAACAAAATAATATTATCTCTTTTTGCAATTTTTCTATTTTCATCAGGTGTAAAAAGCCAGGATCTTTGGCCAGATGGTACTAAAATCGAAAAATGGTTTAAAGAAAATACACCGACGGACATCAACAAATTAGGGAAAAAATATATCCTTACAGCCAACGGAGTAAAGAATGACAGCACGATTCTTCAGACAAAACAAGTTCAGGCAATCATTGATTTGGCAGCCAAAAACGGAGGAGGTGTTATTATCGTTCCGAAAGGGACTTTTCTAATAAGTTCAGTTTTCTTCAAACAGGGAACGCATTTACATCTGGAAAACGGAGCGAAATTAAAAGGAAGTGACGATATCAACGACTTTCCGATACTCACTACAAGAATGGAAGGTCAGACGGTAAAATATTTTCCGGCTTTAATCAATGCTGACGGATTAGACGGTTTCACGATTTCAGGAAAAGGAACACTCGACGGAAACGGTTTACGTTTCTGGAAATCTTTCTGGAAAAGACGCGAATGGAATCCTAAATGTACCAATATGGATGAAATGAGACCAAGAATTATCTACGTCTCAAATTCTAAAAACGTTCAGGTAGAAGGAATTACCATTAAAAATTCACCTTTCTGGAGCACGCATTACTACAAAAGTGACTTTGTTAAGTTATTAAATCTGACGATTCTCGCTCCGAAAGAACCTGTAAAAGCACCAAGTACAGACGCCGTCGACATCGATGCGTGTGCCAATTTCCTGATTAAAAATTGTTATATGTCGGTGAACGACGATGCGATTGCTTTGAAAGGCGGAAAAGGTCCGAAAGCAGACAAAGATCCTAATAACGGCGAAAACAGAAATATCATCATCGAAGACAATACTTTTGGATTCTGTCATTCTGCGCTCACTTGCGGAAGCGAATCGATTCACAATTACAACATCATTTTCAGAAACTCAACAGTGAAAGATGCGTCGAGATTATTGCACTTGAAAATGCGTCCTGACACACCACAACATTACGAATACATCACACTTGAAAATATCAAAGGAAACGTGAAAACCTTCTTATATGTAAAAGGCTGGAATCAGTTTTTTGATTTGAAAGGAGAAGAGAAACCGAAAACGAGATTGATCAATAATATTGTCTTAAAAAATATCGACATCGTTTGTGAAACAGGTTTTGATATAGAAAAATCTGATTTGTATGAATTAACAGATTTTACATTTGAAAACTTAAGGATAAAAGCAGTAAAACCTAAGGAGGAAAATTTAGATGCAATTAAAAATCTAAAAAAAACTAAATTAAGTGTAACTCAGGTTGCTTCTTTAGGTCAATCTTACGACAAAAAAGACGATTCAGACGTTGCTGCAAAATGAGTTTTTATTCCAAAATATTCGTTCTCTTATGCTTTTGCTCACAGTTTCTGCATTCTCAATCTAAGGAAATCCAATTCCTGAGCGGGACAGATTCTGAGCATACCAAAGAATGGGATTTTTGGATAACTGGCGGAAGAAAATCAGGAAGCTGGAATAAAATTCAGGTTCCTTCACAGTGGGAACAACAGGGATTTGGCTTGTATAATTACGGACGGGATTATGTAACCTACGGCAAAAACTTTAAGTTTAATGATGAAGTAGGTTTATACAAGCATAAATTTTCAGTTCCAAATTCCTGGAAAGGAAAGTCAATCAACATTGTTTTCGAAGGTTCAATGACCGACACCGAAGTGAAAATCAACGGAAAATTAGCCGGAGAAATCCATCAGGGTGCTTTTTATGAATTTAAATATGATATTTCCGACAAAATAATTTTCGGAGAAGAAAATATTTTAGAAGTTAAAGTTTCCAAAATGTCGGCTGATAAATCGGTCAACAATGCAGAACGTCTGGCAGATTATTGGGTCTTGGGAGGAATTTTCCGACCGGTTTATTTGGAAGCCAATCCGAAAGAAAATATATCTTCAACAGCCATTGATGCTAAAGCAGATGGGACGTTTCGCTCTAATATTTATTTAAAAGGAATTAATTCAACCAATAATTTAAAGGTCGAAATTTTTGATATTAAAAATAATTTAGTTAGGGAATCTCAGATTCAAATTCAAAAAGGAGATACTTTAAAACAGATTCAATTCTCCGTTAAAAATCCAAGACTCTGGACAGCCGAAACGCCTAATTTGTACAAAGCGAAATTCAGTTTAAATAAAAACAGAAAAAATATCTTCCACACCGAAGAAAAATTCGGTTTCCGAACCATTGAAATCCGCAAAGGTGATGGTATTTATATCAACGGAATCAAAATCAAAATGAAAGGCATCAACCGTCACGTTTGGTGGCCAGAAACCGGAAGAGCGGTCAACAAAAACATCGATTTGATGGACGTTCAGCTCATCAAGGAAATGAATATGAATGCCGTTCGCTGTGCTCATTATCCACCAAATAAATCGTTCTTACAGATTTGTGATTCTTTGGGTTTATATGTTTTGGATGAATTGGCGGGATGGCAGAAAAAATACAGCACGGAAGTTGGCAAAAAACTCGTGAGAGAAATGGTTACGAGAGATGCCAATCATCCATCCATTATTTTTTGGAGCAACGGAAATGAAGGCGGACATAATTTTGATTTGGATGCAGAATATGCAAAATATGACCTGTCCAACCGTCCCGTGATTCACGCGCATCATAAGCCTGGAAACGCTTTCAACGGAATTGACTGCAACCATTACGAAGATTATTACAGCACCAAAAAAATTCTCGAAGGAGAAAATATTTATATGCCGACCGAGTTTCTGCACGCGCAGGATGACGGCGGTGGCGGAACTTCTCTAGCCGATTATTGGGAACTGCACTGGAATTTCAAAAAGGGTGCAGGTGGTTTTCTCTGGGCGTTTGCGGACGAAGGTTTGGTGCGAACTGATTTTAATAATCAAATCGATGTCAACGCAATCAACGCTCCCGATGGAGTGGTCGGTCCGCATCGTGAAAAAGAAGGAAGTTTTTATGCCATCCGTGAAACTTACAGTCCGGTAAAAATTGATTTGAAAACGTTGCCGGATGATTTTAATGGAACACTTCCTGTTGAAAACCGATATCATTTTACGAATTTAAATGAATGTCAGTTCGAATGGAAACTGGTCAAATTTAAAACGCCTTTTTCTTCTGAATCTGGATTTGATTTGGTTAAAAATGGAAAAGCAGAATCGCCGAATATTCAACCGACCGAAAAAGGAAATTTTAATTTAAATCTCCCTTCAAACTGGAAAGAAAGTGAAGGTTTACTATTAACTACTACAGACAAATTTGGCAAAGAAATTTACACCTGGACTTGGAAAATCAAGTCAAATGATGATATTTCAAAACAGATTTCGAAATCGTTAATCAAAGAATTTCCGGTTTCAGTTATAGAAAACGATTCATTATTTGTTTTAAAATCAGATGAAAAAGAATTTTCATTTGGAAAGAAAGATGGATTATTAAAGTCTGTCATTTTAGATAAAAAAGGCAAGAAACTGACCTTCCGAAACGGACCGATTTTCGTGAATGGAAAAACAGAATTGTCATCTATAAAATCTTTTGCAGAAGAACAAAATCAGGTTATTCAAATTTCATACAAAGACGGAAAAAAGGCAGTCTGGAAACTGAATTCGAAAGGAATTTTAGAATTGAATTACGAATATTCGCTCTCAGGAGATTACCAGTTTTCAGGCGTAAGTTTTGATTACCCTGAAAATTATGTCATCGGCGCCAAATGGCTCGGCAAAGGTCCATATCACGTCTGGAAAAACAGAATTCAGGGACAGACTTATAATGTTTGGCAAAATCTGAAGAACTCCACCCGAACAGGTTTTTTACCTTGGATTTATCCTGAATTTAAAGGCTATTTCGATGATATTTCTTGGTTGCAGTTGAATACAGCAGAAGGAAAAATCACGGTCGGAACGAAAGAAGAAAAAATGTTCGTCAGACTCTTTGATTTTTACGGAATTTACGGTGCAGAAGGGTATCCGAAATTACCGACAGGAAATATTTCTTTCCTCGATGCGATTCCGCCGTTGGGAACCGCCTTGGCTTTTAATATTAATAATGACACTGCGACTTTAGGACCGGAAAGTGAACCGAATCATCTGAACGGAACATTCAAAAGAACCTTATACTTCTATTTTGGTCTGCCGGATTTGGGCGATGAAAATAAGCAGTTTACAATGCCGAAAGAAAATATTTTAACAGATTAAGATGAAGAGCTGGATAAAATTTTTGACGCTGTTTTTAGGTTCGTTTTTGTTTGCGCAACAGACGAGTTTCAAGTTTGATTTTGGTACAGACAGAACCGAAAACGGATTTATTCCTATCACATCAACATCAAAATTTAATAAGAAAATCGGCTACGGTTTTATGGATATTTCAAACTTAAAATCTATTGATAACGGCGGAAATGCTTTGACGGGAGATTATATTACCAGCGACAAACCATTCTATTTTTCAGTCGCGATTCCTGAAGGAAATTATAATATTACATTGAATATTGGCGATTCTAAAGGAAGTTCAGAAACAACCGTTAGGGTAGAAAACCGCCGTCTGATGTTGAATGACATCAAAACAAAAAAAGGCGAAATCCTCGAGAAACAAATCACGGTTAACGTGAAAGACAGCATCATCCGAAATCAGGACGGAACTCAAATCGGAATTGTAAAACTGAAACCAAGAGAAAGAAAATATTTACATTGGGACAATTTGCTGACGATTGAATTCAATGACAAAGCACCAAAAGTTTGTTCGGTCATTATTCAGCCCAATAAAATGGTGAAAACTATTTATCTAACAGGCGATTCTACGGTTGTGGATGCGCAGTACGAACCTTGGGCGTCGTGGGGACAGATGTTGCCGTATTTTTTCGTCCCGAATGAAGTCGTGATTGCGAATTACGCCGAGAGTGGTGAAACCCTTAAAGCATTTGAAGACCGCCATAGAATCGATAAAATCTGGAATAAAATAAAGCCAGGAGATTATCTGTTCATTCAGTTCGGGCACAACGACCAGAAAGCGGGCAATAGTAC
>Ga0157370_10004217_pt1 | contig 16627 bp, 14 predicted proteins | sample C35metaG_FD_113463 | JGI IMG/M metagenome (GOLD analysis project Ga0157370, IMG submission 113463) | Corn rhizosphere microbial communities from Kellogg Biological Station, Michigan, USA - C3-5 metaG | ecosystem: Host-associated > Plants > Roots > Rhizosphere > Soil | place: USA: Michigan...
GAACTTGCAAAAAAGTGGCCGGCCTATAAAAGGTGGTCGTGGGATTATTTTAAAGAAATTGTTGGGGATAAAAAAGTTGGACTTTATAATAATGTAAAAAGCAACGCATATACACCAGTAAATACTGCAGATGACTATAAAACTTTTGGTGAATATATTGATATGATTCAGCAGGGACCGGCAGCATGGCGGATTTTCTTGTTTAATATTTTTGATCATGCTCCTCAGTTGATCAACGACTTTACGTGGCCTGAACATCTGATGACCGGATTTGTAAAAAAATATCCAATGCTTTTTACAGGAGGGGCGTCATCAATTACGCACATGCATTTTGACATTGATCTTTCCCATATATTTCATACACAATTTGCGGGACGAAAAAGAGTGTTATTGTTTCGCCATGAAGAGCAGCACAAATTATACAGAAAGCCTTTTGAGGTTTTGAGCCTTGCAGATTTTTCGAATTACAGTAAAAACGATGGCCTTCCGGATTATGAAAAGTTTCCTGCATTGCGCCATGCTGTTGGTTATGATTTAATCCTTAATCCGGGCGACACCTTATTTATGCCAGCCGGTTATTGGCATCATATGGAATATATTGACAGTGGTTTTGCGATGAGTTTACGGGCTTTGCAAAGTTCTCTTTCCGGTAAAGTAAAAGGCGCATGGAATTTATTTGGAATGAGAAGTATTGACACTGTTTTAAAAAAAGCGGCACCAAAATGGTGGTATGATTATAAAATCAGAAAAATTGATGAATTAGCATCGCGGGAATTAAAAAAATACTCAAATTAAAGTTTAAGAATATTGTATTTATCAATAATTAATTACTAATTTAGCATTCCCATCACGTTTTTCCTTTTCCTATCTTTAAAAGACCTCTCTCCAATACTTATAATAATTTATAATTAAGGCGTTTGTTTTATAATAATTGTTCAACTGAACTATTACCTTCTTAGCAGGAAATAAAACTTTTTCTTGTGGTTTCAGAGGTAAGCAAGGCCGGTGATTTTTATCACTGGCCATTTTTTTGCAGGTCCTTTTCTTGATGACAAAATCAAATTCTAAAACGGCTTTCAAAAAATTTATTTACCTTTTATGCTCTTAAAATTATTTTTTATGTCTTTAGTTATAACCTCCATGGCTAATGTTTCCTGCAATAATTCACAAAATAACGGAAATGAAAATAGTTTGGATTCAACTCAAAAATCTTCTTTCGCCGATGTGAAAGAAGATGCGGTCAGCTATGAAATTGATGGGAAAAAATATGATGGATATGTTTGCTATATAGAAAATCAGCAGGGCAAAAGACCTGGAGTTTTAGTTGTTCATGAATGGTGGGGATTAAATGATTACAGTCGCCGCCGGGCAAAACAATTAGCAGAACTTGGATATATTGCAATGGCCGTTGACATGTTTGGAAATGGCCAAACCGCAGAAGATCCTGCTTCAGCCCAAACTTTGGCCACTCCGTTTTATAAAGATCCGGCACTCGCAAAAAAAAGATTGGATCCAGCGATCAGTGTTTTAAAAAGCTATCCTCAAACGGATACATCACAAATGGCTGCAATTGGTTATTGCTTTGGCGGATATGTCGTTTTAAATGCGGCAAAATTAGGTTCAGACCTTAAAGGTGTGGTAAGTTTTCATGGAGGTTTAACAGGAGCAAAGCCTGAAGAAAACATGAAAACAAAATTTTTAATTTGTCACGGAGGTGATGATCAGTTCGAAAATCCTCATGTACAGGAATTTAAAAAAGAAATGGATTCTGTAAAAGCAGATTATATTTTTAAAGTTTATCCGAATGCTTCTCATGCATTTTCCAATCCGAATGCTACCGGAAAAGGTGAAAAATATAACATGCCGATCAAATACAACTCAGCAGCAGATTCCGCTTCATGGAATGACATGAAAGACTTTTTAAAAGAACTATTTAAGGAATGATTTTTTCCTTTGAGCAATAACCCGGGGTTTATTTAATTTTTTTGTAGAAACTATTCAACAAAATTAATACCACGTATTCTTTAAATATTTTTTGCCATTACCTTTTGAACAGGGAAAATAAAAGCGGATGATTGGGTCTCATACCCTTTTTTATTAACATACCGGCTTATTTCCTCATGGAAAAAACGGAATAATTTTTTCTTATCAGTAATTATTAAATCACTTTAAATTCTTAATGATGAGAGATTACAATTGGAATCCTTATAAAGGTAACTGGCACAGTTCCGATCAATACAGAAATTCAAACTGGAATTACGATCCTCGCGATGAGAATTATTATCTCGGCCGTATCAATGAATCAGGGAACAATGATATGAGCAGAGAATATTATACCGACGGCCATTCTGACCGCTATTATCGAAGGAATGAATTGGAAAAACCAAATGATATGGGTGAAAATGATTATAAAATCAGGAATCCGTTTAAGAATAATAATTTTTATGACCGTAGAAAAAGAGATTATAGTTTTGAAGGCCCGCATCGTGGGAAAGGCCCCAAAAATTACACACGCTCTTCCCATAGAATTAAAGATGATGCAGCAGAACGGCTGATGGAAGATTCTCTGGTAGATGCTTCCAATATTGAGGTTCACGTAAAAGATAACGGTTTGGTTTTATCAGGAACGGTAAATAGTCTTTTTGAAAAACACCGTGCGGAAGAACTTGTGGAAAATGTTTCAGGAATAAAAGAAGTTCAAAATAATTTGCGTGTAAAAGGCCAAAAAGCTACCGTGCCTCATATGTTTGGATAAATTGTCAAAAATAGATTCTTTTTAAAACTGATCGCAAATAAATCCGATCTCCCTTTTTCGGTTTAAATTTGCTTAATGGCAGACAAAAAACAGAGCAAGAAATTAATGGATCTGAGCGCGCTGCGGAAAGTTTTTGCTTATGCCCTGCCATATAAAAACAAAATTTATCTTTCTGTATTTCTTTCGATCATTCTTGCGGTTCTTTCCCCGCTTCGTCCTTACCTGATTCAATACACCGTAAATCATTTTATAAAAGACAAGGATCTTTACTGGCTCGTTATTATTACCATTATACAGATAGGAATGCTGCTGTTGGAAACGGTCCTGCGTTTTTATTTTGGATTTATTACTTCCTGGCTCGGACAAACTGTGGTAAAGGATTTGCGTGTATCGGTATATAAAAAAGTATTGAGTTTGAATTTGCGGCAATTTGATAAAACCCCTATTGGAACTTTAACGACCAGAACAATCAACGACATTGAATCCATCAATGATATTTTTGCCAATGGATTGATTCCGATCATTTCGGATTTGCTTTCAATTATTTCAATTTTGTTGTTCATGTTTGGTGTTGACTGGCGGCTTTCTTTAATTAGTCTTGCACCATTCCCAATCCTCATTATTGCTACCTATTTTTTTAAAGAAAGTGTCAATAAATCTTTTATTAAAGTTAGAAACGCGGTCGCTTCATTAAATGCTTTTGTGCAGGAGCATATCACCGGAATGAGTGTGGTTCAAGCTTTTGCTGTCGAAGACAAAGAATTCAATAAGTTTAATGAAATCAATAAACAACACCGTAACGCGAACATTAAAGCGATTTTTGCTTACTCTGTCTTTTTCCCGGTTGTAGAAATTGTGCTTGCTTTTTCAATAGGACTTTTGGTTTGGTGGGGAGGAAATTATTCGGCAAACGCAGGCGTAATCATTTCATTTATCATGTACTTGAATTTATTATTCAGACCGCTCAGGCAGATTGCCGATAAATTCAATGTTTTGCAAATGGGCATGGTGGCAAGCGAAAGAGTTTTTAAAGTGCTTGACAATGAGGATGTAACGCCTAATAAAGACAACACAATTCATTTAGGAATGGTAAAAGGAAAAGTAGAATTTGATCATCTTTGGTTTGCATACAACAATGAAAACTATGTTTTAAAAAACATAAACTTTTTGATCGAGCCGGGAGAAACGCTTGCAATTGTTGGACACACGGGAAGCGGAAAAACTTCAATCATCAGTTTGCTCAATCGTCTTTATCCGATCAATAAAGGAGGAATAAAAATTGATGATCACGACATTAATGATTATGACATTGATTTCCTCAGAAGCAGGATAGCGGTGGTTTTGCAGGATGTATTTTTATTTAGTGGTTCTGTTTTGGACAACATTACTCTAAGAAATCCTGAGATAAGAAGGGAGCAGGCAATTGAAGCAGCGAAGATGATCGGCGTCCATAATTTTATTATACAATTGCCAGGGGGATACGATTATAATGTGATGGAAAGAGGGGCGACTTTATCTCTCGGGCAACGGCAATTGTTGTCTTTTATCCGGGCGCTTTTATACAATCCTTCGATTTTAGTTTTGGATGAAGCCACTTCTTCAATTGACAGCCAAAGCGAATTATTAATTCAGCATGCGATTGACAAACTGATTCGCGGAAGAACTTCTATTGTGATTGCACATCGGCTATCTACTATCCGGAAAGCCAGTAAAATTATGGTTTTGGACAAAGGAGAAATCAAGGAAATAGGTACTCACAGTGAGTTAATGAATTTGCGCGGACATTATTACCAGCTTCATAAAATGCAGTTTCAAATGCAGGAAAGCGAGGCTCAGACTCTTTCTAAGCAGTAACCGAGGAAATAATAACCATTTTTATTTTCCCGGAATATGGATTTGTAATCCATCATAAGCCAAATGAATATTTGGGGGGAGTTCTTTGCTGGTCTCATCATGTAAACCAAGCTGGTGGCTGATATGAGTGAAATAAGCAGTTGGAATTTTTAACTCTTCGGCCAGATCGATTGCTTCCTCTAAATTGAAATGAGCAATATGTTCTTTTTTCCGAAGCGCATTTACAACAAGCACTTCACTTCCTTTTATTTTTTCTTTTTCCTCCTGGTCAATTCTGTTGGCATCAGTGATGTAAGTAAAGTTTCCAAAACGAAATCCCAGGACCGGCATTTTCAAATGATGAACGAAAACAGGAGTTACCGCAATATCACCAACCATAAAGGGCGTGCTGGTAATTGTATGAAGATTAATACTGGGAATTCCCGGATATTTTTTTTCTGAAAAAATATAATAGTATTCCCGCCTAAGTGCTTCTTCAGTCAGCGCATTTGCATAAACTTCCATTGGTTTTTGTTGAAAAAAATTATATGCCCTGATATCATCGAGCCCGGCAATGTGATCTTTGTGAGGATGTGTAAAAAGGACGGCATCTAATTTTTTCACATTTTTTCGCAGCATCTGTGTGCGGAAATCGGGAGTTGTATCTACAACTAAAGTTGTTTTTTCGCTTTGAACCAAAATGCTGCTGCGCAGTCTTTTGTCTTTTTCATTTTCAGATGAACAAACCACGCAATCACAACCAATCATAGGAACGCCGCCGCTTGTGCCGGTGCCGAGAAAAGTAACTTGAAGATCAGGGTAACTCACCTTTCAAAGCTATAAAATAATTTGGAGCTAAGGAGAAAGTAAAAAGTGATTAGAGAAAAATTTTATAAAAAAGCCTTGTTATTTCTCCAGGCTTTCGGTCTTTGCGACCACTTCATCATACAATTTCTGGGAATCGCGGGTCAGCAAATCATAATTGATTTCCAAAACCGGAATGATATCCATTAGGGTATTGATCCTCCCCTCAGGGCTTAAAAATTTATTGAGCACGACCACTTTTTTTGCTTCCAGGATGCAATAGCCGCTTTGAAAAGAGCCTCTTTCATAACGCACAATATAACCGGCTTCACTCAGAATTCTCTCCAATTTTGTTAAGGTGCTTTGATTGTATTTCAAAAAGAAGAATTTAATTTTTAATGGAACAAATTTACTAAAAGGTCTTAACTTTTTGATTGCGTGCAACTCACAAATCTTCCACAAAATAAGCGTTAATTTTACCACCTAAAACACGAGTTCCATTGGCTGATATCATTAATTTATTACCTGAAAACATTGCTAACCAAATCGCTGCCGGAGAAGTCATCCAACGGCCCGCCAGTGCTGTAAAAGAATTACTGGAAAATGCAGTGGATGCGGAGGCTACAGAAATAAAGCTTTTTGTAAATGATGCCGGTAAAGCGTTGGTTCAGGTAATTGACAACGGTAAAGGGATGAGTGAAACCGATGCCAGGATGTGCTTTGAGCGTCATGCTACTTCTAAAATAAGAAATATTGATGATCTTTTCCAGATAAAAACAATGGGTTTTCGCGGCGAAGCTTTGGCAAGTATTGCCGGTGTGGCGCAGGTTGAATTAAAAACGAAAAAAAAAGGCGAATCTGTTGGTACTTTTATTGAAATAGAAAATAGCATTGTCAAGTCGCAATGCCCGGTCGCAACGAATGAAGGCACCAATATTTCGATGAAAAATTTATTTTTCAATGTACCGGCCAGGAGAAATTTTTTAAAAAGTAATGCTTCTGAATTGCGTCATATTGTCGATGAATTTATTCGCGTGGCAATGGCTTTTCCTTCTTTGTCTTTTTCGCTTTCTTCAAATGGACAGGAAGTTTTTCATTTGGAAAAAGGGTCTTTAAAACAAAGGATCATCCAGATTTTGGGGAATAATTATTCGGCGAAACTGGTAAGTGTAAAAGAGGAAACGGATTACATGAATATTTATGGATTTGTGGGCAAGCCGGAGACGGCAAAGAGAACCCGTGGTGATCAATATTTTTTTGTCAACAACCGCTTTATCAAAAGTGCCTACCTGAATCATGCGGTGATGAACGCTTTCAGCGACATGATTCCAAAAGACAGTTTTCCGATGTATACTTTATTCATTGATATTGATCCGTCGCGGCTGGATATTAATGTCCATCCGACCAAGCAGGAAATAAAATTTGAAGATGAAAAACTCATCTATGCTTTTGTGCAGGCAGCGGTGAAACACTCGCTGGCACAGTATTCTGTAACACCAACCCTTGATTTTGATCTTGATGCCTCAATTCAGCAAACTGAAGCGGTGAGCAAACCCTTTACTTCCGAACAACAATTTTCTATCACCGCAACCTCCCTTTACAACACATTTACAAAAAAGGACCAGGCGCATTTTATCGAAAGTAAAAGCACTCTTGGCAATTGGGATGATAATCTGTTAAAGAAAAATAACCTGGCTCCTCTTTCTGAAAACGCTTTACAGCAAAAGAGTTTGGAAATAGAGGATTTTTTCATTTCCCCATTCAAAAATCCGGTTCAGGCCGCACCAAATAAGAAGCCCACTTCAACAGAGCCTGTTCAGGTACATAAAAGGTTTATTGTGGCGGAAAATGAAAATGGATTTATCGTAATTCATCAGCAGAATGCACATGAAAGAATTTTGTATGAACGATTTACAGACGCGTTGAAAGGTAAGCCCATTGCCATTCAGAGAAGTTTATTTCCTGCTGCCATTGAACTTGCTCCGGCTGACGCGGTTTTGCTCACTGAGCTTGTTGCTGATCTGCATATTCTTGGTTACCAGGTTGAGCCATTTGGAAATAACAGTTTTGTAATCCAGGGTTCCCCTGCCGATGTTGCTGATGGAAATGAGAAAAATTCTTTGGAAAAAATTTTAGAACAGTACAAGCATTTTAATATGGATATGAGTTTTTCTAAAAGAGAAAAATTATTGCGCTCAATGGCATGGCAACAATCCATAAAAGCCGGAACTTTTTTATCTGAAAAAGAAATGCAGGTTTTGCTGGAAGATTTGTTTAACTGCCATATCAATAATACGACACCCAATGGTAAACCAGTCTTTCTTGAATTTAAAAAAGATGAATTGGATAAGATGTTTGGAAGGTAGTGAGGATGTTGAAGGTTCAGGAAGTGAACAGAAAATTGTTACAACATCTGTTTTATTTGACAAGGCTTATTCTGCAACAAAAAAGGGAGAAAAAATCTCCCTTTTTGTTGTGGAATATCTTTTATTATTCAAACTGAACAGAAAGATTGCGTGCCAGTTCCACCATCTTTTTCACGCCTTCTTCCGGCAAATTTCCTTTCTTAAATTCTGCAAGAACTTCAGGTAGTTTGGTTTCCAATTCTAATAAAAATTGTTCTTCAAAATCCTGCACTTTTTTTACAGCCACATTACTGATCAAACCGTTTGTTCCCAAATAAATGATCGCAACTTGTTTTTCAACCGGATACGGAGAAAACTGGGGTTGCTTTAAAATTTCAACGTTTCTTGCTCCTTTATCCAAAACCGATTTTGTAGCAGCATCCAGGTCGCCACCAAATTTAGAAAACGCTTCCATTTCACGATACAAGGCCTGGTCCAGTTTTAAAGTACCTGCTACTTTTTTCATGGATTTGATCTGCGCATTTCCACCAACACGGCTTACAGAAATACCTACGTTGATCGCAGGACGAATACCGGCATTGAACAGGTTTCCCTCCAAAAATATCTGTCCGTCAGTGATTGAAATCACATTGGTAGGAATATAAGCAGATACGTCTCCAGCCTGTGTTTCAATGATCGGCAAAGCGGTTAATGAACCGCCCCCCTTTACCAAAGGTTTGATACTTTCAGGCAAATCGTTCATCTTTCTTGCGATCTCATCTTTAGAAACGATCTTCGCCGCTCTTTCGAGCAAACGGCTGTGCAAATAGAAGACATCACCCGGATAAGCTTCACGGCCCGGAGGTCTTTTTAATAATAAAGAAACTTCACGATAAGCCACGGCTTGTTTACTTAAATCATCATAAATGATCAATGCGCTACGGCCGGTATCGCGGAAAAATTCTCCAAGTGCAGCGCCGGCAAAAGGTGCATAGAATTGAAGCGGAGCCGGATCAGATGCAGAAGCAGCAACGATGGTTGTATATTCCATTGCTCCATTATCTTCCAATACTTTCATTACATTGGCAATGGTAGAAGCTTTCTGTCCAATCGCTACATAAATACAATAAACCGGGTTTCCTGCTTTATAAAATTCTTTTTGATTAATGATGGTATCAATACAAATGGCACTTTTTCCCGTCTGACGATCACCAATTACCAATTCACGCTGACCGCGTCCAATTGGAATCATCGCATCGATCGCTTTGATACCGGTTTGAAGTGGTTGTTTTACCGGTTCACGGAAAATCACACCCGGAGCCTTACGTTCCAACGGCATTTCATATAATTCCCCGGTGATCGGGCCTTTTCCATCAATTGGTTCGCCCAAAGTATTGATTACCCGGCCGGCAAGTCCGTCGCCAACTTTTATGGAAGCGATTTTTCCGGTACGTTTTGCAGTGTCTCCTTCTTTAATTTGTCCAAATTCACCCATCAAAACCACACCCACATTGTCTTCCTCAAGATTCAGGGCAATTGCTTTTACTCCGTTTTCAAACTCAACCAATTCTCCGGAGCTTACATTGTTCAATCCATAAATTCGGGCAATACCATCACCTACCTGAAGTACTGTTCCAATTTCTTCCAGATTGGATTGTACATCCATGTTACTTAGTTGGCTCTTCAGAATTGCCGAGATTTCATCGGGTTTTATGTCCACCATATTGTTATCTTTTTTTTAAGGCTGCAAAGGTATGTAAAGCAAATCCAAATTCAAAAGTAAAAACGCTGAAAATCACGAAAAACGGCGCATTTAGCAGAGATTTTTCTCTTCTTTAAGAAAAATAATCTTTAAGCACCTCTGCTTCATTATGTGCTTCATCTTTGGCCGCATATAAAAGTGTGACAGTTTCTTTTTGTAAATGATTTTTTAATATATCAACCGCTTCTTTGTTTTCACTTAATTCCTTTAAATATTTTTTCTGAAATTCTTTCCATTTTCCGGGATCGTGCCCAAACCATTTTCTCAATTCTGTTGATGGAGCAATGTCTTTTAACCAAAGATCAACTGCTGCTTTTTCCCTGGTTAATCCTCTTGGCCACAGTCGGTCAACAAGAATGCGAAAACCATCTTTGGCATTCGGTTTTTCATACACTCTTTTAATTTGAATTTTCATCTCAACTATTTTTTTCAGCCTCGTCTTCTTCCATTTGAGTGATTGCCAGGTTTGAATGCGCAATCGCTCCTCCTGCTCTCATTTCCGCTGCCACCCAAACAGATTCCATGATTTCCTGTTGTGTTGCTCCTTTTCTTACGGCTTGTTTTGTGTGGCTTCTGATGCAATATGGGCATTGAGTTGTATGAGCAACTGCAACAGCAATCAACTGTTTTGTCTTTTCATCCAAAGCCCCCGCTTTAAAAACGGTTTTACTGAAATTGCGGAAAGCATCAGCTATTTCAGGATTTAAAGAATTTCTTTTTTGCGATAACTGAGGGCTTGCCAAAGGATATAATTCTTCATTCTTCATAAGGCTATATTTTTTGTTTTTAAAATTTAAATTTCCTGGATTTGCCGGATCATCTGATTGGTAAATCCCCATTCATTATCATACCAGGCCATAACTTTACAAAGATCACCATCAACCACGCGTGTCATTTCTGAATCAACAATTGAAGCAAATGTGCTCTGAATAATATCAGTAGAAACCAATGGCTGACCGGAAACACAAACTACTTTCTTATAGCGGTCGGTGGCGGATTCTTCTTTTAAAACATGATTGATTTCTTCAGCTGAAGTTGATCTTTCTGTAAGAAAGGTAATGTCAGAAATAGAACCGACGACAACCGGAGTTCTTATCGCAATTCCATCAAATTTTCCTTTGTATTGAGGCAACGTTTTTATAGTTGCAACTGCTGCGCCGGTTGAAGCAGGAACAAGATTAATTGCAGCGGCTCTTCCCATCCTTGGTTTTTTCTTTGAAGGTCCGTCTACCAGGGATTGAGAAGCAGTGTAAGCATGAATTGTATTTAAGATGGCTTTTTTGATGCCAATCCTTCTGCCCAAAATTTCTATCAGTGGACTGATATTATTGGTAGTGCAACTGGCACATGAAAAGATAGCCACTTTTCCGTCAGCTGTATTTACTCCATGAACGATCGTTGGCGTATCAGCGCTTTTTGTGGGCCCTGAAATCACCACATGTTTTGCTCCGGCATGGAGATGCTTTTCTGCCTCTTCCCGATTGGTAAAAATGCCGGTGCTTTCAATCACAATATCAATTTGAAGTGCCTTCCACGGAAGCTGAGCCGGGTCTTTTACCGACAGATACTGTATTTTTTTATCATCTACCAGAAGGTGATCTCCGCTGGCTTTTATTTCTTTATTATAAATTCCATAAACACTATCATATTTTAAAAGATAGGCCGCGTTTTCAATCGTCAATAAATCATTTACAGCGATAATTTCCAACCCGGGAGTATCCATAATCACTTTTAAAGATGCTCTTCCAATTCTCCCAAAGCCATTTATTGCAATCTTTTTCATTTTTATAAAAATTAATTATTTTAAAAAACCTGAAAAAGAAAAATCGCAGAAAATAAATCAGCACCTTTACGCCATTTGCTTCTTCTTTTTGGAATCAATCGCTTTTAATAAAGAATCATATGCCTTATTGAATTTCTGGACACCTTCTTCTTCTAATTTTTGTGTGATCTCATCAATATTGATCCCGTTTTCTTTTAATTTTTCTAATTCCTGTTTCGCTTTCATCAGGTTATTTTCCAGATCATCTTTTGCTACGCCATGATCTCTGAAAGCTTCGATTGTTTCCAATGGAAGGGTGTTGATCGTATCGGGACCAATCAATGCTTCTACATATTTTACATCACTGAAGGATGGATCTTTTGTGCTTGTGCTTGCCCATAAAACTTTTTGAAATTTAGCACCTTTCTTTTCCAGTTCACGGAAACGTTCACTGAAAAATACGTCTTTGAAAATGCGGTAGGCTTCTTTTGCAGAATCAATTGCAATTTCTCCAACCAGATTGTCAAGTTTTTTATCTTTTAAAATCGGATCAACCATTACATCAATTCTGCTTAAGAAAAAGCTGGCAACAGATGCAATATGATCAATAGGCTGATTATTTTTTACACGATCTTCAAGGCCTGAAATATACGCCTCGGTTACTTCGAGATAGCGGGGCAAACCGAATAATAAAGTGATATTGATATTAATTCCTTCACTGATGCACTGGTGAATGGCTTTCAAACCTTCTTTGGTTCCAGGAATTTTGATCATCACATTTTTGCGGTCAACAGATTTCCATAATTGTCTTGCCTGCTTTACGGTTCCTTCAGTATCATTTGCCAAATGAGGAGAAACTTCGAGGCTCACAAAACCATCGGTTCCTTTTGCTTTATCGAAAACGGGTTTTAAAATATCAGCAGCTCTTTGAATATCGTTTACCGCAAAACCAAAAAATATTTCTTCATTGCTTTTGTTCTCGCCTGATAATTTTCTAATGTCTTCATCATAATCTGAACTACTATCCACTGCTTTTTCGAAAATAGAAGGATTGGAAGTGATCCCGGATAATCCATCCTGGTCAATCAGTTGCTGAAGTTTGCCACTGTCCATTAAATGGCGATCGAAAAAATCCAGCCAGATGCTTTGGCCTAAATCATGAATGCTTTTTACATTATTCATTGGTGTTAATTTTTGTATGCCATGAAAACCCCAAAGGATATGCCATTCTGAAGGCAAATTCTTTGAATTTTCATGCGAAAGGGTTTTTAGAAGGGGCTAAATTAATCAATAAACGACAAAAACATTTTCGCAATCAGAAGAATATTAATTTTTAATTCTTTTCAACTGATGTTTTTGCCCCAATTCCAATTAAAAATGGTGATTTTAAATTCGCAAAAAGAGGAATCCGGTTTAACTTATTCTTAGATAATTTTTACCATGAAATCTTTCTCTTCCCAATGATTGGCATCTTTCCAGAAAAAAGTGAATTTTATTTCGCCGGATTGCTTTTTTCCAAAATCAATATCAGCCAGATGCATTCCTACCTTTGTATCTTTTGTATCGAGGTCATTTTTCGTTTGCCAGTTATCAGCCGTCCAGTGAACTATCGCGGCCGTCCTAACCTCTATTCGAAGAATTTTGTCAGAAGAGATAACAGTACAAGGGAAATTAAAACGCCACACCATAAAAGGAGAAAGCGTTTTTTTAGTGACATAACGGTCGTAAACATCCGGCGACATATCAAAGATCTTTTTTGCTTTTATGGAATAGCATAATTTAATATATTCCGAATGGGCCCACGTTAAAGGCATTGCAGAGCCTGAATGGCGGCCAAAGAACAACTCTTTTTCCGCAATATCCGTTGTGTCCCAAATTTGCTCGGGAAGCAAGCCATTGGTGGCAAATGCCTCCATTGCTTTCAAAAGATCTTTTGCACCTTGTATATTTCCGGCGGCAATTTCGTAATGCGCTCTTTCGCCGGTGAGCAACGGCCACGCTCTTCCAATTCCCTGACCGTTCCCTGAAAAGGCATTCCCGTCTTTATCCTCGCCATATCCGTCATTTGTGTAACGGTGCCAACAGGGCCCGTAGGGTGTTTCTACTTTTAGTTTTTGATCAATTAATTTTATCGTATTCAAAATTTTCGGATCATCGGCGGCGCGTAATCCAAACCTAACAAGAGAAATTGCATCTACGCAAACCAATTCCCATAAGTGCATTTTACCGTTTTGCGGGGTGTGGTTTTTGATATAAATAAAATTATTTTTTACCTCTTCTGCAGGCTTATGGTAGGGGTTAATCCGCATGTAATATCCTTCTACTCCGGTTTCTTTAGACAGGGGTGTGTCAGTAATATATGTCCAGTTTTCAATTTGTTCATTCCAGAAATCAGCCATTTCACGGCAATAACCGGCTATTGCCGGTTCGTTAGAAATTTCTGCCAGGTGAGCAGCGCTTAAAAGGCCTGTTATTTGTGCTGCTAAACTGAAAGATGACAAACCTGATTCTTCTTCCCAACGGTCCTGTTGTGTGGAAGGGCCATGAATTACTAAAAATGAAATGGCTTTTTTAATTCCCGGCCAATATCTTTTCAGACGATCGGGTTCCAGGTTGTATTTTCTTTCGCATTGATCCACCAAAAGGATTGGCAATGCAATTTCATCCATTTGAATCCCTGTCCACCACGGCGTTCCTTCGAGCCACATGTTCTGATTCCATTTTCCATCATCTTCCTGAGTTGACATCAAATAATTCAAAATTTTAAGAACCTCATCTTTCGATTTTAATGCAAGAAACCCACCGGAACTTTCTACCAGGTCTCTTGGCCAAACCAAATGATAGCCACCGAGGTCCTTATCTCCTTTTGTATTTCCCCATGGAATAGAAAGGCTGGCAACAACTCCCCCCGGAAATTTCTTTGAATCGTGTAAATTAAGGATGGTGGCGCTTGCTCTGAAATCTTTACCAATTGTATTTCTGTCTGTTTTTACACTGTGAAGTTTTTTCTGGAATTGATCCCATTCATAAACATACCGTTCTTTTGCTGTTTCAAAACCATCCATGAGACTTGACCAGGCGCGGTTTCCCGCATCTTCCGCCCTTAACCCGAAACTCAAAGCCAAAACAAATTCTTTTGTTTTTGAAATATCAATTTCCGCCGTTAAGGCAATATTCCCATTTACGGCTTTTGCGTATTCCCATTCCATTTTTTTGTGTTGCTTCAAATCAAGATAGCCATCGGAGGTTCCGACATATCCAACCGATCTTTTTAAAAACTTAGCATAGAAGGTTGCAAGTGCTAAAGTGATTCCGTCCCTGTGTGCAAATAACATCGGATTTCCTTTGTAATCGCCTAACCAGCCCGTGTTGGCGGCACCTTCATTATTGATATGAGGAGCAAGCAGAACATACAATCTGAAAGAGTCTTTTTCAAATTTTTTTGCGGGCTTAAATTTTATTTTCTGAAGTAAAGTATCGCGATAAGGATCGGTTAAAATTTCTTTTTCAATCGTGTATCTTTTTTGAACACAGGTATTTGTTATCTGAAATGCGGGAACACCTTCCTTGATCCATTTGATAGAATGTGTGCAGTCCCTTTTTTCTTCTGAAAAAAAATCCTTCCCGTTTGTAACAATCAATCCCATATCGCGGATACACGCCAGGTCTTCCCGCGGATAATACACTTCATTTACAATGCCGTGGCTTAAAGTAAAGATCGGATTTGATGAATGATTTAAAGATTTTCCAATTCCTGACTTTGCGCTTGATGTCCATCTTGCTGAAATACCGGGAGCCCCTGGCGGAGTCGTTTTGCTTATTGCCATTTCTTTTTAAATTTTCATTAAGGCTAACCCGGTCACAGGATCTGTTTCACGACGTAACCAGGCCGGAGATTCATTCAGAATGATTTCTAAAGTGGGATGAACCGTGGCTTTAATTAAATGTCCGCCATATGCGCTGCCATCTTCTTTTCCTAAAATCACATGTGCATGAATTTTATAATCATCATTAAATAAGGTGATGTCGCCATTTAAAGTCAACACTTCCATTTGCTCCCGAAGCGGAATTTTTTTATAATCTTTGACGGAAAAATCAAAAAAACCAACAACGGCCCCGCTGAAAGCACCAATGGCGGTAAACTGAGAAATTCGTACGGTTTCTTTTTTGGCAAAAGCCATTAATTGTTCCATTACCTCTTCCCCGCTTTCCAGCACAACTGCATAGGTCTTTTGCTGATCGTTGTTGATTAATTTGTACTGCATTTCTTCCTATTCAAATTCTGAGACGGTAGTAATTACAATATCCTCTTTTCCCAAATCGTTCATTGCATTTTGTTCCAGTGCATTCAGTTCATCATAAGTATCTGAATATTTATCAGAACCGTTTTTGTTTTTCAAAAGAAGAAATGCACCGGTTCCCAATACGACAGCACCACCGATTCCCCACAAAAGTTTTTTGTGATCGGCAAACCAGTTTTCAGTACTCTGGCCATCAGATTTCGGACGATAGTTTTTATGCGACGCAGCATAGCTATTTGCTGTATTATGCGCATTTTCTGTTTGCGTGTTTTCTGACCTATTCTTTTTCATAAAAATTGTTTTATTGAATTAATAATTGTTTTTTCTTTTTTTGTTCTTCATCCTTTTTGATTCTTTCCCGCCTTTTGTTTCAATTACGGGATTATTTTTATCACCCGTTATTGCATCGTAAAGACAACCCACTGTAGTTACATAAACGAGGTGATGCACCACATCGGCTGTAATTGTTTTTGCATTTTCGTGCGTAATTGGCGCTGCCACTCTTAATGAAGGCAACATAAAAATTTTGCCACCCCAAACAATCAGAAAATGAAGTGAATTGGCAACCATTCCCTTTAATCCTGCAAGACCTAAAATGCCGCGTATCATCCCGAGAGAAGTACCATAGCCTAAATGTATTTCATTGGAAACTTCTTCACTTTTGCCTTCTGATACAGGTTCCACGTCCAGTACTTCCCTCACAGCGTTGGCTGGAGTGCTGGAAGGTTTGCGGCCGGTTACTTTCATTTCTGCCATTTGGCATAAGGTCATTGCAATAGTTCCGGCCAATCCGGCAATTAATCCAACTCCAATTGCGGTACCAAGGCTGGCGAAAGCATTTTGTTTTTTATATTTTTTCATAAAACTTTTTTTAAGTTGTGTAATTATTTTTCTTAAAATCCTTTTCCAAAATCGCTTTCTTTTCTTCATATTCTTCTTTGCTGATCTCGCCGGATGCAAAACGTTTTCTGAGAATATCATAAGAAGTATCTCTTGTGCGATGATAGCCCCAGGGAGTAGCAAAAAGCCAGATGAGGAAGATGATCCAGATGATCCACCAGATAA
>Ga0157370_10004218_pt1 | contig 16626 bp, 12 predicted proteins | sample C35metaG_FD_113463 | JGI IMG/M metagenome (GOLD analysis project Ga0157370, IMG submission 113463) | Corn rhizosphere microbial communities from Kellogg Biological Station, Michigan, USA - C3-5 metaG | ecosystem: Host-associated > Plants > Roots > Rhizosphere > Soil | place: USA: Michigan...
CAGTGCGTCAAAGATATCGCCGAGCAGTATCGCCAGCGCCGCAACGTGCTGGTTCGCGGTCTACACGAGGCGGGCTGGATGGTCGATAACCCGAAAGCCTCAATGTACGTTTGGGCCAAGATACCACCGGCTTACGAGCATTTAGGTTCGCTGGAATTCGCAAAACGCCTGCTGGCCGATGCCAAGGTTTGCGTCTCGCCAGGTATTGGCTTCGGCGATTATGGCGATACCCACGTGCGTTTCGCCCTGATTGAAAACCAGGACCGTATCCGCCAGGCCGTGCGCGGCATTAAAGCCATGTTCCGCGCAGATGGCGTGCTCCCGGCTAAAGCTTAATAAAAGCTTCTTTTAGAATAAGGCGCCGCAATCATGCTGCGCCTTTTTTATTTCTGGAATGCGGCTTCCAAAATCCTCTCAAAACGCTTATCGTAGTCCCATATTGGGAGTAGTTTGCGTGCATGAAAATAATCTCAGTCAGCACGCTAAAAACTTTTTGGACTGCGTATCCAGACTCTGAACAGCCGTTGAAAGCATGGATTGATGAGGTCAGAAACGCAGAATGGACTACCCCCAACCATATTAAGGAGCAATTCCGCAGCGCCAGTATCTTAAAAAGCCGGCGAGTCGTTTTTAATATCAAGGGTAATGACTATCGATTGGTCGCAGCCATTGCTTATCGATTTGGTGCCATTTACATCAAGTTTATGGGTACGCATAGGCAATACGACCGCGTTGATGCCAATACTATTGAGATGGAGTGAAACCTTGGACATTCATCCGATTCGGAACGAGCAGGACTACCGCGCGGCGCTAAAAATCGTCTCACCTTTATTTGATAATGAGCCAGAGCCCGGCACGCCTGAAGGGGACTTCTTTGAGGTGATGATCACCTTGATTGAAGCTTATGAACTTAAGCATTTTCCTGTCGATCTGCCCGATCCTATTGAAGCAATCAAATTTAGGATGGAGCAGTCTGGCCTAACCGCCAAGGATCTACAGCCGGCCATCGGGCGTACAAACCGGGTTTACGAGGTGCTAAATGGTAAACGAAAACTCACCTTGCCAATGATTTGGAAGTTGCATACGTTGTTTGGCATTCCGGCAGAAAGCCTCATCAAACCCAGCAATTAGCCCCAAAACAACAACAAAAAACCCGGCATTGGCCGGGTTTTTTTATGGCATAAATTCATGCCTTGCTCATGCTTATCGAGCAAACAGGCTGATTATTTACGGCCTGTCAGTTTAGCCAGCAGGAAACCTACACCGGCGGCAATAAGCAGGGCCGGTACTGGGTTGTCTGAGGTTTGGCGCTTCACGGTATCCACGGCGTCGTTCACCGCATAGGATGCCTGAGAAAGATTTTTGCGGACTACGCCTTCTGCTTGCAGACCATGATCTTCCGTTGCGCGACCAAACTGTTCCTGACCTTTGCCAACCAGCTCTTCAGCTTTATCTTTCGCTTTATCAAACATAAGCAGTTCCTTTTGTCTGGAGGGCGAGCAACATGCCAGCCCAACGCACTTCAATGAATAAAAGTGTCATACCTCATTAACTGTAGACCATGAATTGAAGGCAACAGGGGCCGATTTGCTGAGAGTTATCTTAAATCTTAGGTGAAAGCAGCAAAATTGAAGCGTTTCACTAGTCTTAGTCAGGTGGTCTTAGATTTCACTCATTGAGTGATAAGAGGGGAAAAATGACACAGGACGCGCTAAAAAAAAGTCGTATAGAGATTGTGAAACAGTTTTATAGCAAGCTGGATCAGGCAGATGCGACACTGTTGGATCTGTTTACCGAGGACACTGAGGTGTTTTTCCCAAAATTTGGTACAGCAAAGGGAAAGTCATCGCTGGGCGAACTGGGCAAATGCTTCGCGTTGGAAATCGATAAAATTCAGCACATGCAGGAGAAATTTCGTTTTATCACGGATGGCGATACGCTGGTGGTTGAGGGACAAATGCGCGGCGTGATGCAAAGCGGCGAACGCTGGCCCACGGCCGAGGCGGGAAGTCACCACTTCTGCGCGGTATTTGAATTTAATGAGCTGTTGATTCAGCGCCTGAGTATTTATCTCGATCCGGATTTCAATCTGGAAGATAAAAAACGGGTCAATAATTACCAGCAGTCTGAATAACATTTCGAGTCAATACTGAGCAAAAAAATGAAAGGAAACCCGCCTCAATCGTTGGGTTTCCTTTCGCCAACTACTGCCAAAACCCGGCGTCATCACGCTACAGGGGATCCGATTTTCTGGGATAACGTGAATCAACTTCTCCAGATTAAGAGGCAATAGGGACAATCAGGTTCTTATACTTTTCGAGCACCGGTGCCTTGGCGTCCTGCGGATTTTGCAGCTGCCACAGGTTGCGGCTAATACCGTCATTCACCAGATAAATCACGCCGGTTTCAATCGCCGACATCAGGCAAAGCATCACAGGTTCATTGGTGGTGTAGCCTAATTCTCCTTCCAGTAATCGTTGATAATCGACAAATCGGAAGACACCGGCCTGCACCTCATAAGACAAAATGGTTTTGCTGGTATTTACCGATGAAAGAACTTCCCCGGTATTGACGTCGACGGCGCGTAGGTTCACGGCTATCTGGTCTAACTGATACTGCGTGCTGGCCCCGATACCGAAATATCTGGCACCAACCCCGCCGGATTTCACATTGCTTTCGTAGCCAATGATTGACCCTTCAATCAAAATATTCGCCGCCACCAGTGAGGAGAGGGCGCGGGCATTATTCTCTGCCACGCTGCCGTTTTCCTGCGCGGCGCGGATAATTTTGCGTTCATTCAACAGGTTCTGTAGCCCCTGGCGTTCAAGGGGGATAAACCATTTTGAATCCTTAAGTGCCGACACCAGCATGGCGGTGGCACTTTGCGGGACGGCGGTGGAGAAGTTACTCGCCGGATAGGGTTTAAACTGTCCCGTTTCATCCTGAATGTTGTAAACCGAGACAAAAATCTTGCCGCGCGCCGGTGGCAAGTTAGTCAGGTCCTGATAGCTCTGGGCTCGCGGCAGCAAGGTGGGTTTTGCTGCTTGATCTGGTGGTGCAGTCAAACACCCTGTGAGGGCAAAAATCATCAGAAATAGAAACAAACTGCGCATAGTGGCCTTCCCGCTGCTGTGATTGGCGATGTTTAGGTGAATTTTTTGGTTTTAATTAGAGCCACTGATGCCCTGAACCTGAATGGTCGAAATCTTTCCTGTTTTACGATCGGTGACGTTCATCACCAGCTGACCGTCGGTGTTTTGCACATCGACAATAAAATCTTGAGTCACCATTCGCCCCGGCTTGCCCTGATTCACATTGCCCATCAGGGTTCCCAGCAGCTGCGACTGTAAGGCAGAGGTGAAGTTGTCCAGCGCCGACGGGTTATAAGCATCGAAGTTATAGCCGTTGGGATCTTTGTATGAGTTCTGCGCATTGGCCGAATTCAGCAAAAAAGCACCATTGTTCGGGTTGCCGCCAAAGTTGGGATTCACAAACTGATGCACCATATTTCCCGCCCATGAGAGAGGGGAGAAAAGGAACAGCGATAAAAGCGCGACAGATATTTTCACGGTAAGCTCCTAGAATTCATCGCCGGTGAGATCACCGGTGCCCAATAAGGCTTTGTCGATTTGGCGGCGTGACAGGGCTTCATGCACACTGGCCACGGCGGTATCGACCTCTTTGCTAAAATTGCGGCGGTTGGGAAACAGCAATATTTGATACAGCGTGTCTTGCCCAACCTTGATGCTTATCCAGCTTCCCCAGCGGGCGCTTGGCCGTTCGCTGATAGTGATTGTCTCGGCATAATTAATATCCCAGCGATCAGCAAAACCGCGGTAGAAGTCGTGACCCACGGATGTCACCGTGTAGTCAGTTACCAAGCCAGGGTCTTTAATTTCTGCCGCATTGGCAGTCTGGCCTAACACTAATGTCAGACCGAAAAGCAGACAGATGACGAATTTCATCATGTCAGCGCTTTAAATTGTCGTTAGCCCAAGAGACGGCCTGAGTCCGGTTTTTGACGGAAAGCTTGCGGAACAAATTGTATAAATGCGTTTTGACCGTGTTCTCACTAATAAAGAGCAGCCGGGCAATTTCAGTATTTGAAGCGCCCACGCGCAGCTTATTCAAGATCTCTTGTTCCCTATGGGTCAGGCCGGTTTCACTATGATTGAGATAGCGATATTGCCCTGATTGACTAATGAGGTAGCTGGCAAAACCTTGAGTGAAATAACATTCTCCATTGAGTACGTTATTAATACCTTCAACCAGTTTATTTTCCTCCGTAGAGTTATAGAATACGGCGCTAATGCGCGGCCAGGCTTCTATTTCTCTAAACTGATAATCACTCGGAGTATTAAATAATAAAAGCTTCACATTATCGTCATAGCGACGAATGACGGATTGCCATAAGACAACCTGTCGCTGGTCTGCTTCCATCATGTCAAACAATATGAGTGCCTGGTTTAATGAATCATCTTCTAGTGTCTTATTAATGTTATGCAGTTTAGTGTTGACACTTAACTGATGTTTTAACTGCTGCAATAAAGCACTGGCCTGAAGTGACGGCTTAGTAATTAACAATAAAAGGTTGTTATTTAATATTGCTTCATTAGTCATAATGAAACCCCACCTAATTTTTTTTGACAGCCTACAGATGCCTTATAAATGAAGGCATTAAATAGGTTGCTTTGCTGCTGGATGTAGCATGTGCAAGCCCGTGGCGTATTAACCAAAAAAGTAAATAAAACCGGAAAAGTTAAATAACCACTACACACGCAAGTTTGTCATTATTAGAAATAGGATTTTTCCTACATCATCAATCTATCCATTGGACACTCTAAATCAAGGCTTATTTGTGTTTCAAAATGTAACTGAAAATGTGCAAATTTTACTTCGCACTGTTGTGATTAGAAGCAGCCAATCTGTTAAACACCCTTAACCTATCCTCCTGCGCGTTTACCTTAAACTGGCAACTAACTACTGCTAATTCATTCGCCTAGCGGGCAGTTTGATGTACTAGTTAAGCTGATGAGGTGAGTTTTTCTTCTGCTTTATCTCAAATATTGGTCTTGGTTTAGTATTTCCATAACTGGTTTGACCTCGCGATCTGACGCTACTTCGCAGTCTTCACCCTCTAAAAAAGGTGACAGTATATTCAATATCAGCTGTAACCCTCATAGGCAGAGAGAAATTTTTCGTCTTCTCAGGCTACGTATTTGATCAGGGTAATGACAGATTTAATAAATTGTATGATAAATTAGGTTGAGCGGATTCTAGGTTAGTTACGCACCTTGATTAATTATTTTCGAAATTTCAGGTTGATGGAATTACGGGGTTTTTTACTCTTTACCTCATGCTTTCTGATGAGTCTTAAATGAAAAATACGACTTACAGGTGAGTTTTTTATTTTTACCACTATCCATACTCAATTCGTCCAGTAAACAATTCTGGCTTTCTCGATGTGTTTGTCGATTGTCATTTTCATAATGCAGAAGAAAGTCAATCAGGGCTGAAATATGAAAAAAATGATTTTTACCGTTGCGCTGCTTTCACTACCTCTTATTACCATGGCGCAACTGAACGATCTCGCCCACAGTGAATTGGGCTTTAGCGCCAACATCAGTGATATTTACTATTACAGCAATTCGTTTGATAACGCCGTTGTGGGGGGCTATACATCCTCGGGCAATGCCGCTTTTATTTTGCAAAAAGGCAATGGCAATACGGCTATTACCCAACAAAATGGGAACAGCAATCGGGCGAATATTACGCAATTTAACAATGATAATAATGCGATTGTTAATCAGCGAGGGAATGGTAACGCGGCCGATATTATGCAAAGCGGCAGTGAAAATACCGCCGTGATTGCCCAGCTTGGAAATAACAGTTCTGCATCTATTGAACAAAAAGATTTTGGCAATACCGCCGTTATTCTCCAGCGAGGTAGCCGGAGCGTGACGCAAATTAGCCAAAGTGGTACGGACCGGTCAGCCGGTGTCGTACAAAATTCGTCAGGAATGGCGATCAGAGTCACACAGCGTTAATCACTTTGTCTCAAATGAAGATCATCCAACTTTTAACCAATGGGGTAGCATCATGAATCTTTTAAAAATTGTGGCAGTATCTGCGTTAGTGATCAGTGGCAGTGCATTGGCAACAACGCCTCCAACCTCTTCTCTGCCAGTATTCCAGACCACCAACTGGAACGCTGAAATTCAAATTTATCAGGCTGGTACGGCTAACCGTGCTCAGGCTAACCAAAGCGGCGTCTCTAAATCGCTGACGTCGATTGACCAGCGCGGCTCACAAAACAAAGTTGGCAGCAACCAAACGGGCAACAACAGTCTGGTAAAAGTCTCCCAGGCCGGTGACTGGAACAACGCCAACGTGTTGCAGGCCGCCAGCAGCAGCATTACCCAAATCAGCCAAAACGGTACGGGTAACTACGCGCAGTCGAATCAATACGCCAACGGCAGTCTGGCGAATATCCAACAGTATGGTACCGGCAATCAGGCTTACGCTAGCCAGCACTGATTCCCCTGACGTTATTGTCATGCAGTTTGTTCGTCGCATAACAGGGCCTATGCCCTGTTTTGCTTTATATAAGGAGGAACAATGCAGCTATTGTTGATTGCCGCCGTCATGTCGAACCAACTGTGGTTCGACACCCAAACTGAGGCCGATGTCTATATTGTCCGGCCTATGACGACCCTGAGCCAAAACTGCACCTGTCAGGTTTCCATTGCCGTCTCACATCGCGCCGAGCAGGGGCAGAGCACCAGCCGCCAGCAGGGCAATATCAACCTCGCCGCGAACAAAACCCTCTCTCTCGGGCAGATGCGCATCGCGATGCAAAAAGGGGATTGGACCCAGGTGACGGTCACGTTAACCGATGGTCAAGGCTTAAGGCTGGAGAGGCAAATCATTGTGCCAAATAATAGTTAATAGTGAGTGAGAACTAAGGGAAATGTATTTTTTCAATGAATAACTGACTGGGTTAATATTTTAATAACTTTATTAATGATCAATATATATATTCAAGGTGATGCATATATTGATAGTGGTTTTTTTCGGGCTTGGTAAGGCTTGTATTCAACCAGAATTACATTGTTATTTTTGATTTTAGTTATTTAAAATCAAGTGGTTGTGATTTTTATGTTAACGATTTCAATAAGTTGAATATTAATTTCTCTCCTAACTTTTCTGGATTGTTTCTTTTGATAAAGAAAATAAAAGATATCGTAAATTGACTTCGCATGGTCATAATGTAGCTGGATTAAGGATGATTTACCCATGGATTAATAATAAGGATGTTTTTACGTGCGCAGCCCCGCTATAAATATTGCCTGCCAGTCGCTGATTATTTCCCTCAGTCTATTTATTGCCAGCAGCTATGCTGAGCCTCTTACTGGCCTCGCTCCTTTTAGTGAAGCAGGGGGTCAACAATTTATTCATCAGCAGGAGCAGCAACGCGCTCTGCAGCAGAGCCTGACCCCCCAGGCACCAGATGTCCGTCTTTCTCCCCCTGCCAGCAGTTTTGGCCACATCAATTTTCCGCAGGAAACCCCGTGTTTTACCCTCTCCCAAGTCCGGCTGAGTGGTACCGAGGCCTTGCCGCATTGGCTGCCGCTACAGCACATCAGCAATCAAGCCGTTGGCAAATGCTTAGGGGGGAAAGGCATCAACCTGTTGATGAGCACTTTGCAGAACAGGTTAGTGGATCACGGATATATCACTACCCGGGTGCTGGCTCCGTCGCAGGATCTGAAAAGCGGCGTGCTGCAGCTGGTGGTGGTGTCCGGCAAGACCCGTCAGGTGAAATTAACGCCAGACAGCGACCATTACGTCACGCTCTTCAGCGCATTTCCTGCCCATCAAGATCAGCTATTAGATTTACGCGATATCGAGCAGGGTTTAGAGAATCTGCAGCGCCTGCCGACGGTGCAGGCCGACATGGAAATCGTGCCCGGCGAGCAGCCAGGGGAAAGTGATATTGCTCTGCGCTGGAAGCAGGAAAAAATGTGGCGCGTCGCGGCGGGCCTTGATGACTCAGGCACGCGCAGCACCGGCCGCTATCAGGGCACCGCGACCTTATCGCTGGATAACCCATTCTCACTCAGCGACCTGTTTTACATTTCCGGTACCAGCAGCCTTCCTCACAAAAGTGGCAAGAGCACGGGTAACGTCACCGGGCACTATTCAGTGCCTTTCGGCTACTGGATGTTTGGCCTGACGGCCAACAGTTACGAATACAACCAGACCACCGCCGGGCTTAATGGCGATTACCGGTATCGCGGTAAAAGTAAAAATCTCGATTTTCAGGTTAGCCGCATATTGCATCGCAACGGTAGCCAGAAGACCACGCTGACCTATGACGTGCTGGCGCGCGAGTCCAGAAACTACGTCAATGATACTGAAATCGAAGTGCAGCGCAGGCAAACGGCGGCGTGGCGCTTGGGCTTACAGCATCGTCACTATATTTCGCAAGCCACCCTTGACACGGGCATTAGCTATCAGCGCGGTACCCGATGGTTTGGCGCTACGCCTGCGCCGGAAGAGTATGGCGGCTACGCGACGGCGCTAAGCAAAATCGTCCAACTTTCCGCCCAGCTTGATGTGCCTTTTGCCATCGCCAATCAGAAATTTCGCTACAACGTGCAGTATCAGCGCCAGTACACCGACACTCACCTGACGCCTCAGGATCAATTTGCTATCGGTAACCGCTGGACGGTACGCGGCTTCGACGGTGAACTCACCCTGAATGCCGATCGCGGCTGGTTTGTGCGTAACGACCTGGCATGGGCGACGCCGCTGCCTTCCCAGGAGCTTTATCTTGGGGTGGACTATGGCGAAGTGGGTGGCAACGGCACGCAATACTTGGTGGGCAATCACTTAGCGGGCGGCGCAGTTGGGGTGCGTGGCCGAGCTTTCAGGGTCGGTTATGACCTGTTCGCCTCGGTGCCTTTCTCCAAACCTGACGGTTTCTCAACGGATCCCGTCTCGCTGGGCTTCAACCTCAACTGGTCGTATTAGGGTAAGGACACTCTGCCATGAACAAACATCTCTATCGCATCGTTTTTAATAAAGCCCGTGGCCTGTTAATGGTGGTGGCGGAAATTGCTTCGGCAGGCCGAGAGGGGGGACGCCGCGTGCGTCGCAGCAAGACGGCTATACGCCAATGTCGCTTGAGCAGCCTGTCCTGCGCCATGCTGGCGCTCTTTGGATCGGTGGTGATGCTCAATAGTGCTCAGGCGGGGATCGTGGCCGACGGTCAGGCGCCGAGTAACCAGCAGCCGAATATCGTCAGCACCGCCAACGGCACCCCGCAGGTCAATATTCAAACTCCAAGCGAAGGGGGCGTTTCCCGCAACACCTACAGCCAGTTCGACGTCGATCAAAAAGGGGTGATCCTTAATAACTCGCGAAATAACGTGGCGACGCAGCAGGGCGGTATGGTGCAGGGGAACCCTTGGCTGGCGCGCGGCGAGGCGAAAGTGATCCTCAATGAGGTCAACTCGCGCGACCCGAGCCAGCTTAACGGCTATGTCGAAGTCGCAGGCCGTCAGGCACAGGTCGTGATCGCCAACCCGGCGGGGATCACCTGTAACGGCTGCGGCTTCATCAATGCTAATCGCGCCACCATGACCACCGGGCAGGCGCAGCTCAACAATGGCCAGCTCACCGGGTTTGATGTTGAACGGGGCGAAATCGTGATCCAGGGCGCGGGAATGGACAGCAGCCGTCAGGATTACACGGACATCATCGCCCGCTCGGTGAAAATTAACGCCAACTTAGTGGCGAAAGATCTCAAGGTGACGGCAGGCCGCAACAAGGTGGATGTTGATCATCAGCAAATCGATAAAAAAGCCGCGGACGGTTCACCACGGCCGATGATGGCGGTAGACGTCGCCCAGCTCGGCGGCATGTACGCCAATAAAATTCGCCTGATCGGCACCGAAGACGGCGTCGGGGTGCATAACGCCGGTAATATCGGCGCGCAGGCGGGCACTCTGGTGGTCACTGCCGATGGCCGTATTGAAAACAGCGGGCAGATGAGCGGCCAGGCGGGCGTCGCTATTGCGGCTAACGGCGTGATGGAAAACAGCGGCGCGGTGCGTTCCGGCGCCGATGCCAACCTGATTGCGACGGGCGACCTGCACAATAGCGGCGCAATCACCGCCAATAACCATCTGCAAACAAAAAGCGCGACGTTAAATAGCGAGCAGGGAAGCGTGCTGGCGGCGGGTGTTAACCAGGACGGTAAGCTGGCAGGAAGTAGCAATCTCACCCTCGATGCCTCGGGGCAGTTACGAGCTCAGGGGCAAAACTTGGCCTCCGGCGATCTGACAGCTCGCGGGCAGGGCGTCGATGTGCGCCATAGCTCGACCAGCGGCAATAACGTCACTCTGGACGCCGGGCAGGACAATCTGCAGACCGGCAGCGCGCAGGTTGCGGCGCAACAGCAGTTGACCGCGCGCAGTGGCAAAATGCTCAATAACGACGGTGGAAAGCTGCTCGGTGATAAGCTAAATATCAGAGCGGGCTCCCTTTCTAACCAGCAAGGCGCTATTTCGCAATTGGGCAGTGATTCCCTGCAACTCTCCCATCAAGGCTCCCTTAATAATCGTGGCGGCAGCATTGCCAGCAACGGCAAAGATCTCAAAATCAAAGCCTCGCAGATCAACAATCAGGGCGGCAAAATTTTGCACGCCGCCGACGGCGACCTGTCACTGGTAAGCGCCAGTCTGCAAGGGGAGCAGGGCCAGATGCTCTCCAACGGTCATTTGACCATTAACAGCGGCGATGTCCTGCTGGATGGCGGCACCACCTCTGCCGATCAATTCACTCTGACGGCTAATCGACTCTCTAACCGCGAAGGCAAAATCTTGCAGACCGGCAGCGGTGCGATGACGCTCAAGGTATTTGACGGCGTGGATAATCAGGCTGGGCAAATTGCGGGCAATGGCAATCTCGACCTGAAAGCCGCCAGCCTGAATAATCAGCAAGGGCAGCTCGGCGCGAGGCAAACGCTTACCCTAAACACTGGCACGCTGAGTAACCAGCAGGGGAACATTGCAGCACTTGGCGATATGCAGTTGACCAGTGTCGGGCTAAACAATGACGGCGGGCTGGTGCAGTCGGGCGGAGGTATGGCTCTTGAGCTTCAGGGGGGAGCCTTAAGTAACCGCAATAGTGGCGATAATCGCGGGATTGTTAGCCGTGGGCCGATGTCGATCAACAGCGGTTCACTCGACAACCATCAAGGGTTTATCGCAGCAACGGGCGATTTACGGCTGACCTCCGCTGATTTCAACAATCTCAACGGCACGCTGGCAAGCGACGGTGAACTGAACCTGACGACCGGGCAATTCACTAATCAGCAGGGGCTGGTGCAGGCCGCCCATAACTTAAGTTTCAATAGCCGGAATCAGGCAGTTGATAACACCAACGGCGTCCTGAGCGCCGGTAAAAACCTGAATTTATTGACCGGCGCGTTGCTTAATCAGGCCGGACAGATCCGCACCGGCGGTGATGCCAGCATCAATACGCAGGGGCAGGCGCTGAATAACGCGCAGGGTAATATTGCCGCAGGCGGAAATGCTCAACTTGATATTGCCGGGCTGAACAACCGGGGCGGGAAACTTCAGGCGGCGGGCAATGCCTTGATCAATGCCTTTAACGGCCTGGTGGATAATACCGCCGGTTTGATTCGCAGCGGCGCGACGGCTACCGTAAACGCCGCGCAGATCGCCAACCGTGATACCAAAGCTCAGGACACCGGGCTTGAAGGCCAATCGGTTCGCCTGAGCAGCGACTCCCTCGACAACACCCAAGGCGCGCTGCGCGCCAATGACCTGCTGGATATCCATACCGGCTCGCTAAACAATGCCCAAGGCCTACTCTCTTCCGCCGATACCTTAACGCTGGCTGGCAATGGGCTGGCGCTGAGCAACACCGGCGGCACGCTGATTGCCGGTAAAAACCTGCAATTATCGGCCTCGTCAGTAAGCGGCGACGGCAGCCTACTGTCGCAAGGGGCGATGACGCTGAATCTGGCTCAGGGGTTCAACAACCAAGGCGACGTGATTGCCAACGGCGACCTGAATTTCAATATCGGCCAGGGGTTGGAAAACAGCGCGCTGATCAAAGCCGGTGGCACGCTCAACCTCAACGCCGCCAGTGTAAACAATGGCGCAACCGGGGAGATCAGTGCCGCGCAGAACCATATTTTGACCTCGGGCGACGTCACTAACCGTGGGCTTATCGACGGCAACCTGACCCATATTCAATCGGCGACGCTGAACAATATCGGCAGCGGGCGCATCTATGGCGACCATATCGCCTTGCAGGCCAGCACCCTCAATAATTTGGCGGAAAACGGCACCGCGGCGACGATTGCCGCCCGCGATCGTCTGGATATCGGCGCGCAGACCATCAACAACCGCGACCATGGCCTGATTTTCAGCGCTGGCGACGTGGCCGTAGGCGGGCAGCTAAACGACCAGTGGCGGGCAACCGGTCAGGCGTCAGTGTTCAACAACAACAGTTCGACGCTGGAGTCGGTGGGCAACATGGTGTTGAACATCGGCGAAATAAACAATCTCAACGATCACTTTGAAACGGAAGTGGTGGTGACAGAAGATTCGCCGCATCACGAGGCGGTGTTAAAAGGTTCGACTCAACGCTATGACTGGAGTGAAGTTGATACATCATGGAAAAACAAGTACGGCGTTCATGATGCGATCATGCCCGATGGCTCGCGCAGCGATGAGTTTTATGAATACCAGTACCAGCGCACCATCAAGGAAACACAGGTAAAACAGAGCGATCCGGGGCAAATCATCGCCGGGGGTGATCTGACTATCTACAGCAACCAGCTTAATAACATTAATAGCCGCGTGATGGCTGGTGGCACCTTGGGTGGACAAATCGACGTTCCCAATAACGTCAGCACGCCAGGTGAGCGCACCATTACGGATGTCGGAACCCAGACCCGCTGGTACGCGAAAAAAACCAAACGCCGTTTTGGTGGCACCAAGACCTCACAAGGCAAGGACAGCAATAAATACAGCCCTGATGTCATCATTCAAGCTGTTGATTTAAAAGCAATGGTCTATGCCGAGCATACCCAGATAACGGGCAGCGGCACCACCATTGCCGGGCGGGATACATCGACGCTTAATCAGCAGGCGGGCAGCGCGGGCGCGGTGAATAATGGGTCGACGCTTCAGCCCATCAACCCTCCCGCCGGGCAGATATTTGAGATCCAGCCGAAGAATAATCTGGACACGGTGGTGCGCATCACCAGCCCGAACCTCACGCTGCCGGACAACAGCCTGTTCCAGCTGCACGGCGACGTGACCAGCCATTACCTGATCGAGACTGACCCGCGCTTCACCAACCAAAAGCAGTGGCTCGCCAGTGACTATATGCAGAATGCCCTTGGCCAAGATCCCGATCATATGTTGAAGCGTTTGGGTGACGGCTTCTACGAACAGCGTCTGATCCGCCAGCAAATTGCCGACCTCACCGGCCAGCGTTATCTGGCGGGATATAACAACGATACGGATCAGTACAAAGCCTTGATGGACGCGGGTATCGCTTTTGGGAAGCAGTACAACCTGACGCTAGGCGTGGCGCTCACTCCGGCACAGATGGCCTTACTGACCAGCGATATGGTGTGGCTGGTCAAGCAGGATGTGACGCTGCCGAACGGCTCCGTGCAAAGCGTGCTGGTACCGCAGGTTTATGCGCGAGTGAAAAAAGGCGATCTTGATGGCAGCGGGGCGCTGCTCTCAGGTAACAATCTAGTGCTAAATAGCCAGAATGACTTAACCAACAGCGGCAAAATTCTTGGCCGGGAAGTGACGCAGATTAATGCCGATACGCTCAACAACGGTGGTTTTATCGGCGGGAATCAGGTCAATATCAATGTTCGCACCGACATCAACAACCTCGGCGGCACCCTGCAAGGTGGCGACAGTCTGGTGGCGATTGCCGGGCGCGACATTAATGTCAGCAGCACCCTCGCGGGCAACGACGCGAATCGATATCTCGACCGTGCGGCGGGTATCTATGTGCAGAACGACGGAGGTAAACTTGGCCTGCAGGCCTTGAATAATATCAACCTGACGGCGGCGCAAATCAGCAACACCGGCGCGGACAGTCAGACCAAGATCATTGCGGGCAATGACCTCAACCTTGCGACTCTCAATACGACGCATACTGAGAACAGCGACTGGGGCAAAGATAACTATCGTAACCTGACTCAGAACCAAGACGTGGGTACGCAGATCAACGTCGGCGGTAACCTTGGCCTTAGCGCGGGGCATGACCTGAATGCCAAAGCCGCGTCGGTGACCGCCAAAGACAGCATCACGGCGGTGGCGGGTAACGACATCAACCTGACCGCCGGTAATGACTCATATCATCTGACCGAGCATAGCAAGCAGAGCAGCAAAGGCATGCTTTCCAGCATGTCGCTGGAGACGCACGACGAAGTGCGCAACCAGAGGGCGCTGGGCAGCAACATCAGTGGCGACAGCGTCACCCTGCAGGCGGGGAATAACCTGCTGGTGCAGGGCAGCAAACTGGCGGGTACTCGCGACGTGAACCTGCTGGCGGGCAACGACCTCAACATCACCGCCGCCGACCAGTCGCGTCAGGAAACGCACCTGCGCGAAGAGAAGAAAACCGGCCTGTCCGGCACGGGCGGCGTTGGGGTGAGCTATGGCAAGCAGAGCACCAAAATTACCGATGACGGCAGAACCCAGACCAGCGCGGGCAAAGGCCTGACGGTAAAAGGCTCGGATGTCTTGGGGGGCAAAGACCTCAATCTGACGGGCAAAGAGGTCAACATTCTGGCGGCGGATAACCAGAGCGTGCAGACCCACACCGTTGAGCAAAAACAGAGCGGGCTGACGCTAGCACTGTCCGGCGCGGTAGGCAGCGCCATCAACAGCGCGGTGTCCAGCGCCAACGACGCCAGCACCGCCAGCAGCGGGCGTCTGGCCGCGCTGGATGGCATCAAGTCGGCCCTCGGCGGCGTGCAGGCGTATCAGGCCTCGCAGCTCGGCGAGGCGCAGGGCCAGGACCAGCAGAGCCTGTTTGGCGTCAACCTCTCCTATGGCAGCCAGTCGTCCAAGTCGGAGCAGACCCAGACCAACAGCCAGAGTCAGGGCAGCACCCTGACGGCGGGGAACAACCTCAACATCCGCGCCACGGATACCGACATTAACGTGCAGGGCGGCCAGCTGCAGGCGGGCAAAGATATGGGCCTGATGGCCAACCGCGACGTGAACCTGATTTCGGCTACCAACACCTCGGTGCTGGACGGTAAAAATGAGAGCCACGGCGGCTCGGTGGGCGTCGGCTTAAACTTCGGCGGCAGTAACAGCGGCTTTACGGTGAACGCCAGCGCCAATAAGGGCAAAGGCTCGGAGAGCGGCAACGGGGTGACCCACACCGAGACCACCCTCAATGCCGGTAACAATCTGAACATCGTCAGCGGCCGCGACACCACGCTGACCGGCGCGCAGCTCACCGGCGACAAAGTCACGATGGACGTCGGCCGCAACCTGACGCTGACCAGCGAGCAGGACAGCGATAACTACGACTCTAAGCAGCAGAACGTCAGCGGCGGCGTTAGCGGCGGGCTGGGCTCGTTCAGCGCCTCGGCCAACCTCAGCCGCGACAAAATGCACAGCACCTACGACTCGGTGAAAGAGCAGACCGGCATTTTCGCAGGCAAGGGCGGCTTCGACATCACCGTCGGCGAGCACACCCAGCTCAACGGCTCAGTCATTGGCTCCACCGCCGATGCCGGCAAAAACCGGCTCGATACGGGCACGCTGGGCTTTGGCGACATTGAAAACCGCGCGGATTACCGCGTCGAGCACCAGAGCGTGGGGATGAGCACCGGCGGCAACACCGGCGGCCAGTTCGTCGGCAACATGGCGAACAGCCTGCTGGTGGGGGTGAATGGTAAAGGCAGCGACAGCTCGACCACCCAATCGGCGGTGTCCGACGGCAGCATAGTCATCCGCGATAAGGACAAACAGACGCAAAACGTCGCCGACCTGAGCCGCGACGTCGAGCACGCCAACCAGACTCTCTCGCCAATCTTCGACAAAGAGAAAGAGCAGCGCCGCCTGCAGGAGGCGCAGAAGATTGGGGAGATAGGGAGTCAGGTTAGTGATATTGCGCGGACGCAGGGTGATATCAACGGGCTGAATGAGGCGAAGAAAACTCACCTTGGCATGTCCGCTGATGAGCTGCGCAAGACCGATGTCTATAAAGCAGAAATGGCGAAATACGGCACCGGCAGCGCTATTCAGCAGGGATTACAAGCTGCGACGGCAGCAATACAGGGGCTGGCGGGCGGAGACATGGCGAAAGCCATCGCGGGCGGGAGTGCGCCATATCTGGCTGAAGTTATCCATAAGATGACCACCGACCCGGTGACCGGCAATGTCGACCGCACGGCAAACCTGATGGCGCACGCGGTAGTCAACGCGGCGCTGGCCGCGGCGCAGGGCAACAACGCGGCGGCAGGTGCTGCAGGCGCAGTCAGCGGCGAAATGGTTGGGATGATCGCGCAGCAGATGTATGGTAAAAAAGCCG
>Ga0157370_10004219_pt1 | contig 16626 bp, 13 predicted proteins | sample C35metaG_FD_113463 | JGI IMG/M metagenome (GOLD analysis project Ga0157370, IMG submission 113463) | Corn rhizosphere microbial communities from Kellogg Biological Station, Michigan, USA - C3-5 metaG | ecosystem: Host-associated > Plants > Roots > Rhizosphere > Soil | place: USA: Michigan...
AATGAGCTTCAGCAAGGCCATATCAGAGGTAAATGCCCCTTTTGTCTTCGTCACTTTTCGCACCTGTCGGTGAAATCCCTCAATGGTATTTGTGGTATAAATCAGCCTGCGTACAGCTGCATCATAGCGGAAATAACTGGTTAATTTGGGCCAATTATTCCTCCAGGACTCAATTACCTTTTCATATTTTTTGCCCCATTTAGTTTCCAGATCATCCAACCTAAGCTCCGCTTGTTCCAGTGTATCAGCTTTGTAGACAGGCTTCAGATCAGCCATAAATACTTTCTGGTCTTTGGAGGCCACGTATTTGAGGCTGTTACGGATTTGATGTACTACACAGGTTTGAATTTCAGTTTGTGGAAATACCGTATTAATTGCAGCAGCAAATCCATTCAGGTTATCAATACAAGCAATCAGAATGTCTTTTATTCCTCTATTTTGTAAATCGGTCAGTACTGATAGCCAAAAGTTAGCACCTTCATTTTGTGAAACATACATTCCTAAAAGCGTCTTATACCCATGGCGATCTATGCCGATAATATTGTAGACTGCATGCGAGATCATGCGGTGATCCTCTTTTACTTTGTAGTGCATAGCATCCAGCCATACAATCGTGTAGAGATCTTCTAAAGGACGGGACTGCCATTCCTTTACTTCGGGGATAATTTTGTCTGTAATGGCGGATAAGGTGGTGTGGCTAATCTCAGTATCATACATGTCCTTTATATGCTTAGAAATATCTCTAAGGCTCATTCCAAGACCATACATGCCAATAATTTTAGATTCCAAACTTTCTGCGAGTATAGTCTCCCGTTTGCGGATTAGCTCAGGCTCAAAAGTAGAACTTCGATCCCTGGGAGTATCTATGGTAATGGTACCAGAAGAAGTACGGACTTCTTTGCTTGTTTTACCGTTTTTACGATTGCCAGAAAGACGTTCATCGGAATCTAGATGGCTCTCAAGCTCTGCTTCTAACGCGGAGTCCAAAAAGCTTTTTAGTAAAGGTGCAAAAGCTCCATCTTTACCATACAGTGATTTGCCCGAACGCAATTGCTCAAGGGCTTTTTGCTTCATTTGCTCATAATCGAGCTGCTCATCTTTTCTCATTTTTTAAACTGTGTCTCTAAGTTAATAATTAACTATTTGACACGACAGTTTATTTTACACCCTCGAACTTATTACTAAAAACCGTTTCTTCTTATTTCACAGCAAAAGTCACAAGATAACGATCAAAAATTGCGACAAGCAGATTTCCGTTAACTTCAAATCCATTTATCCTATACCCCTTATACTTTGGAATATATATGCTATATAAATATCTCCCGTCCTTAATCGAATAAATATCTATTGGGTTATTTTTTTCAAAGTCGTCCGGAGATTCATTGTCTGCCTTCAGACCAGAAACGATATAGATTTTATCTTTATCAGTAGTATAACACCAATTAATCAAATTATCTGTAGAAGCCTGAGTAATTTTTTTGTTAGAAGTACCATTTTTTTCCTTTTCATTATACTCGCTAAGTTTGATTTTAGCGAAATGCACTGTATCAATGGTTTTACCTTTAAATATTAAATTCAGATTTGTATCTAAGCATAGAAACGCTCCACGATAATAATATGTATAGAAAATCTTTGACTGAACCTTATCATAGTGAAGCCAACCATCATTACAAAAAGTTCCATCAATCTGTTTGGGAAGAAGATATTTTGTATCTTTATCTAGGTTTCTATTTTTTCCAAGGTTAACCTTAATCAACTCTCGAATCCTTTCTTTCCCATCTCCTTTAATCGCTCTAACTATCATTGAGGAATTTGAGATCAGCTTAGCTTGGTCAAATACTAATTTTTGCACTTTATACCCAATCGAGAATTTATTTTTATACCCAATTATAGCAACATCACCATATGGGTTGGTAAAATAAAGTGATGACATAAAAGCACCTATGTTTACATAAGTAGACTTAATATTAAAACTAGAAGGAAGTTCTAAGTTAAAAGACTTTATATTAGCCAGTGAATTATCAATCTCGAATAGAGTTTGTGTGTTCTGATATCCCCGCAAAAGTATATTATTTTCCGGTTTTCCGACAAAATCAAAGGCACTAGACTCCAATTTAAGCACATTAGCAATTGTTATATTTGAATGTTTAAAATTCCTTTTAAAGCCATTATTGCCTTGGCGACTCTTTGAAGGCACGCCCATATATATTAAAATCAAACAACCAAGAATGACAAAAATTATATATAAAAGGTTCTTTCTCATACCAAAATTAAAAGAAGAGGCTATTTTTGAAACAAATAGCCTCTTGTTTAATTACTAGTTATAGAACACGCCAACAAGAGTACTTGCTACAACTTGATTTGCAGGATTCAAATCAGGAGTTGAATAAATTGGCTCTGAAATAGTAGAACATTGAATACGGGTTTTAGTACAATCATATGAACGGGTTGCACTGTAGTAAGTAGTTGCATTAGCAGCGCCGATGGCTACTATAGCCAATGCTGCGGCAAAGAATAATTTTTTCATTTCATTAAGATTTTTGTTTAAGTGCCTACTCTGTTACAGGTTTTTGGCTTCTCCTGATTCAAATTGCGCAAAGAATATTTTATGTAAACTCCCTACGGAGTCTTGTTTTCTACTACTTTAGACTGTAAAAGAATCCCCACAATAGCCAGGATCAGAAACACCACATTAAATACCAGGTGCTGCTCCCAGCTCATCGCCGCCAGCACTCCCCCACAGCTACATGGAATCGAATCACTGAAATTCAAAATAGCAATAATATATGCTGTAAACATGGCCATCAGCAACAAACAACCATACAAGCCCAGCATAATAGTCCGTGGAATGATCAGCAATAAACAAACCCCAATCTCAACAGCTGGCACCAACCACACCAATACCCCTGCAAAATCTGTCAAGATTGGAGACTTACCAATCTGGATCTGAAATTTATCATAGTCCATTAACTTACTGGTTGCTGCATACAGGAACAATAAGAAAAAAAGGCCGGATATAACCTCTACGATTACACCACGGCCAATCTTGCCCCTATTTGCGAGAATTTTAAAACAACAGTCAGATATAAAGTTCATTTTCTTGGAATTCATAACAATTACTTTGATTACCCAAATTTCGCAAGTAAAAGCAAGGCAGTGTTATATACCCATATACAGAAAAAATGTATACCCGTATACAATCGAATTGTAAATAGGTATACATTCACCCCTTTCAGAAGCCACTGGGGGCTATTTCCTTTTAAAACACATTCAATATTGAATGAAATACCTCATTATCCTTTCAGAACTTTATGTTCTTTTTCTCAACAGCTATTTCTGAACCTTCAATCAGCATTACCGATATAGGCTCCTGCCCGTTCAGAATTTTAAAATCACTTCCATAATTAAGCCCAAAATCAACAGAAATATTAAAACTATTTACTTTGTACTGCTCCCATCTCGGATGTTTTACTTCGTACTCATTCGTTTTAGAGTCTGTATACCTTGCATATCCCCAGTAATGTTCCGTGATAAATTCAGTTTCGCTTCCTTCAATAATTTCCGATAAAACTGCAGCAGCCTCTACAGCAAAATTCTGCCATTGTTTTTTATACCTCCATCCATATTCAACCTTCAGTTTTTCTTCTGTTTCAGAAATGCAATGGGTCATTGGCATCGACTCATAATTCTCCTTGTAAACCGTATTTGCGATTAGGGCTAGAGCAAATCTTGGTACAATTTCTTTAATAAAACACACCCCTCTCTTCCAATTCTGACCATCCTTATATTTTACATAAAAACGTAGATTGACCTCTTCAAAATTAGAATGAAATGGGACACGGAGCCCTAATAGTTTAGTCTCCTTAAAAAGAAAACCTACCAGGCTCAAATAGCAATTCCCATTCCAGAGATCAAGCTCTGTACCTGCGGGCAAATAAGGTTTTAAGATATTTTCATCTACAATATAGTTGGCCATAGCCAGCTTTCTCCATTCGGCCGTTAAAAAACTCATAAAGCAAATTACGGAAATGTATCTGTAAACTATATCAGCTTCAAACTGTTCAGTTTTTCCAATTGCCGCACATAGCCCACCCTGGTCAGATTCACATGCATAGCCTGAACCTCCTGACTGGTGCAATAAATAAAACTCTGGTTCTCGGCAATAAACTGTTTCACCCGTTCCATCGGCGACTGCAGCAACAGCGCATTACGCTTACGATACTGCATACCTTGCCGGACTGCCAATAGCCGTATGGCATTATTGATATCAGGATAATACTCCATCAGGTCCAGCAGATCAGCATAACTGATTGACAACACCTCACTACTCTCCAGTATCTCTATATAATCGGTTCTCGGTTCCCCATCCAGCAAACCTGAATCATTAAATATGAACCTGCATTTGTTCCAGATATTGGTGCCGTACCTGCAACTTTTATCCATACTATAATAGTAGCTATGTACCATGGCCTGAATGGAAAACAACAATTGTCCCTCCCATCCCGGGCCTGGACTTTCCAGCTGCTGGTATTTTACCGCATTGTGAAGCCTACATCGTTTCACAATTTCATTGATCTTGCTTTCTTCAGCACTGACCATCTGTCCGAAAGCAGGCAGCACGTATCGGGTGATCAATTCCCTTTTGTAATCTTCTACATAATAATTCATAGGTGTAAATTGAGGGGGCGTAGTGCAATGCAAAATTTTGCTATAGAGCTGCAACAAAGTTCTGTATTGAAAAAGACTTTTTACTAGGCCAGCAGTATGAATAAGTACTAGGCCAATATTCTAATCATCAGAATGTTTACGCACAGAAAGCAAACAAATTCCTGCTGAAGCCAGAATCACGCCAGCCACATTAAAGATCAGTTGCTCTTCCCAGCTCCATACAGATAAAACACTTCCGCAGCTGCAGGGAATAACTGAACTGAAATTCAGCATCACCATGATATACACGGAAAATAAAGTCATTAAGGCCAGACAGCCATATAAACCAAGCCTTCTTTTTCCAGGGCGGATCAGTGATATACAAATCAAAAGCTCCGAAACCGGAACCAGCCAGATCAGAATACCTGCATAATTTCCAAGTACGGGCAACCTGGACATCTGAGCATGAAACTGATCACTATAAAAAAGCGCACTTAGCCCGGCATAAAGAAACAACAGAAAAAAGGACAGCGAGATCAGGCCTATAACCAGGTTATATGACCTCTTTCGTTTAAATACAAAAAATTCAAAGTCATTAAGTTTCCTAAAATTAAAGCTTCGGATCATAATTGCCCGAAGAAAGTTTATTGACAGCTGAGTTTTCATTTATAGTATCCACTAATTTTTGTTAATTTAATTCAACATAAAGTTCAATAGCAGAGATGAAACTTCAGCTATGCCAGTTCAGTTAATTACTACTGTGCCAGTTAGTTGACAACAAAATTAATCTTCGTAAATTATCGACTTACGTCTTATATACTTAGGAGAGAACCTCATCCTCTGCCATTTTTTTGTTCTCGCTTCATCGATTTCTCCACTGCTGAACACCGTTTGTAAAATTGCCGCCGGGCTAAATTTCTCACTGTTCATAATCACCAGCCCCCCCATTTTATGCTTCATAAAACCCAATGACAAAACCGGCACCGTTAAACAGCCAGGCTCAGTTTCAAATGTCCATTGCTGTGGCGCCAAGGTCTTATCTGTAAAAGAGATTTCTATAGTCTGTACCTCGTGCACCAGCATTCTTTCGTTTTTCAAGTCAAAAAACACCACGGTACAGTTCAATTTACAATGTGTAGCACCTTTAAGAAATTTCAGGTCTTGCGGCAATTGCAGCTCCGGGAGCTCAATTTGTAAAATATTCCCTGTAATCGTCACTTCTGGCTTTACCAACAAGGATTTTTTTAACGGAGAACCTAGATTAAATTCAAAACCATCCAGTGCAGCAAAATTTAGCTCCTCCAAAATCACCCGGTTTGTTTTCTCGTCTAAAGCCTGGCGCAACGACTGTAATACCTCTGTAAGAAATCTGGTGTTCATATCTCCATCATGAAAACCAGCAACAACAGTGTTAAACGCTTTCCTTATCGCACAAGCAAGGCTACTCCCGTAGCCAAAAATTGTTGCTGCATTTTTTGTACCTTTAGTACGTGCACTTTTAGGGGTAACCGCTTTTGATTGTATGATCTGCTTGCCCCGGTGTACCTTTGAAATTGTTGGGCCTACCAGCCCCCTTAAGTGTTTTCCATCAAATCTTGCCATTTCGATTTATATTTTGGTTAAAGTATATACTATGTTCCTGCCTGGTCTGGTCCTGGCTCCTATTTACCCCTGAGTTAATACCCAGTTAGAGCAGAGTAAGTCCGGGTTTTTCCGTAAAAACCCGGACTTACTCCGGACTCACTCCGGAGTCACTCTGCCCGGAATACGAACGAAGACCAGACCATTCCTGATCTTGGTACGATCTCTGATTAAATTAATTAACTTAAAACTTATAAAAAAAGGCCGGGTATCATCTCCCTCGTATGATACCACGGCCTGGCTTTGTCTGTCTAAATTCAAAAAGTGCCAATTCTCTAAAAAATAAAGCCCCTAACTTTAATCTCTACAAAAAATTGTACAATTTTCTTCTCTCCTTTAGCCTATTCAACAAAATTTTATTAATTTAACACTTAACAAAGTTTATAATTTGAAAAATACTTTTAGGTAGGCCAGTCGAAATTATAGGTACTGTGCCAGTTTCCGATCCTCTTTTGTCTTGAAAATCGCCAAGCTCAATTGCTAAAAATTAAGTTAATCCCATCTCAAAAAAATGACAAAAATTGACTCTCAGTTGTGGAGAATACCTGGTCTAACGGAAGGGTTCTACATGGCACAAGTGTATGAATTCATCATTGAAAACATACAGGAAGGTATTTTGCTGCCTAACACCTATTTACCGCCTTACCGGGAACTTGCCCAGTTAAATGGCATCAACAGAAACACCATTTTACGTGTATTCAATAAGCTTCAGGAACAGGGCTGGGTGATCGCACAGCCTGGAAAAGGTATTTTTGTATCTCCTACTTATCCGGGCCATGATCCGCTCCATCCGGCTTCGGCAGCTATTGATCGTTTACCGGTCAGACTGAGATCACCCACTCCATTACCTCAGGATCTGGAAAAACCAAAGCAAAACTTTACAACCATAGGCTTTGACATCCCCAGTCCCTATTATTTCCCGGTAAGCTTGTACTACAAATACATGCGGTACCACACCAAACGCTACCAAAATGTAAAACAAATCCAACAGGTTATCGATGCGCAGGGGTTTGATTTTAAAGATGCCATCCTTACCCACTTTAATGTGATGCGAGGTTTTAACCTTCATCCGCAATCTTTAGAGGTGATCATGGGCAGGCAGGAAAGTCTGGACGCCTTGCTTAATGTACTGATAGAACCCGGAGACATTGCCATCAGTACAGCACCTCAAGACCTCATTCTCCAGGAAGCTCTGGACAAATCTGGTGCAGAAACAATAGCCTTGAGCACTCTAGACCCCAGGTTCATAGAACAACTATCAGACTTGCTGCAGCATAAAAAGATCAAAGTACTCCATGTACGCCCTCAATGTGGTTATCCTGAAAACAACCACCTGAGTCCGGAAATTTGCAGACAACTCATTAGTCTTGCCAAAGAACATGAATTCTACCTTCTGGAAGAAGACGAATACCACGAATTCTGGTACAAACCACAACCCTATATCCCACTGGTGAGATACAACCATAAAGGGCATGTGATATATCTGGGTGTATTGAGCTTACTGACACCTTATATGCAAAACACCAGGGTGATTGCCGCAGCAGCAGAATTTATTGCCTTGCTGAAAAAAGTACCCTTGGAGCCATTCCGTTACCGGAATATTATTGAAGAAAAAGTGATTGCAGATATTTTACGGAGCGGAGAACTCTGGAAATATGCAAAAAAAGCCAGAATGGCGAAAGAAATCCATCGGTATGAGATCAGTATGGAGATGCAAAATTACCTGCATGGAATTGCAGAGATTTATACTCCCGACAGCGGTTTAAGCCTTTGGCTGGAATTTGGACATGCAGAAAGTCTTTTGGGTTATATGCAGGCCATTGAAAACCAGGGTATCGAAATCCCCTATCCGGTGGGCAGTCAAATGCCAGGAACCGGCGTAACCAATATCCGGCTGGGCTTTGGTACCTGGGATGTAAAGGAAGCAGAAGAGCCAGCTAAACTGATCAAAGAAAAGTTTAATTCCAGGGAGGTTTGAACCCAATTTGTTATCTTGAACCCGTCTAATTTTAAAAAACACTCAAAAAGACTTTATGAAAAGAACGCTATTAATTTTCTCTTTTTTACTGCTTACAGCCGGCTCTTCTTTTAGCCAGGACAATACGGCCTACAAAACCGCTTTAGGAAAGATGATGCAAGCCTCGGGCGCAGAAACTATTTACAAGGCAGCTATTTCACAAATGATGACCATGATGAAACAGCAAAAAAGCGAGGTCCCTGCAGAAGTTTGGGAGAATTTACAAACCGAAATGTCAAAAATATCAGTAACAGAACTGACCGACATGCTGGTACCTGTTTATCAAAAACACCTGACCATCCAGGATATTAATGCCCTGACCAGCTTTTACAATACCCCGATAGGAAAGAAATTTGCAGAAAAATCGCCCCTGATCATGCAGGAATCTATGCAAGTTGGACAGCAATGGGGTCAAAAGATTGGTCAGCAGGTGGCGGATAAACTCAAAGATAAAGGCTATTAGGATTGTAGTGTATTCCATTTAAGCTGTTTCTATGTCAAAGAAATCTATTGTCCTCTGGTCGTTCATTCTGCTGAAATTCATCATTCAGTACTTCGTCATTCACCCGGTTTACGACCTGCAAAGGGATGAATTTCTGCACCTTGACCTTGGAAAACATCTGGCCTGGGGCTATACTTCTGTTCCTCCATTAACCTCCTGGACATCCTGGTTGATGTTAGCGTCTGGCCATACCCTTTTCTGGCTGAAATTTTTCCCGGCTTTATATGGTGCCCTCACTACATGGGTGGTCTGGAAGATTATAGAAGAGCTGAAGGGAGGCTGGTTTGCGCTGATATTGGGTGCAGTTGCAACAACTTTTTCTATATTGTTCAGGATCAACATGCTCTACCAGCCCAATTCACTGGATTACCTGTGCTGGACCATGTTGTATTATACGTTGATTAAATATACCAATACCCAACACCGCAACTGGCTTATTGCCGCCGCTGTTGGGTTTGCAATCGGCTTTTTGAACAAATACAATATCCTGTTCCTGGTGTTCGGCTTATTCCCCGCATTGCTGCTTGGAGAACAGCGGAAATGGTTTTTAAAGAAAGATTTTTACCTCGCCCTGGCCTTAGCACTGCTGCTCATTTCACCCAATCTGATCTGGCAGTTTCAACAGCATCTTCCTGTGCTCAAACATATGGCAGAACTGAGGGCCACACAATTGGTCAATATGAACCGGATGGATTTGTTTAAAGACCAGTTGCTGTTCTTTGCCGGAGCAGACTTTGTGATGATTGCAGGTTTCATTGCCCTGATCATCTACCCTTCTTTCCGCCCTTATCGTTTTGTCTTGTTCTCTTATATTTTCACCCTGCTGATCTTTTCTTATTTTCAGGCCAAGTCTTATTATGCCATTGGCCTGATTCCTGTATTGCTGGGTTTTGGAACGGTCTATCTGGAGCAGTTGTGCAGCAAAGGCTGGACCCGGCGGCTAAGGCCGGTAGCAATAGTGCTTCCTCTAGTGCTGTTCCCTTCTTTTGCAAAACTCACTTTACCGCTTTACAGCCCTGAAGAAATCATTAAAAAGCAGGCTACAGATAAAAAATTTGGGGTGTCCAGGTGGGAAGACGGGAAAGATCATCCTTTACCCCAGGATTATGCGGATATGCTGGGCTGGAGAGAACTGGCCGAAAAAGTAGACCGGGTGTATGCTGGTGTAGCAGATAAAAAACATCTGCTGGTGATCTGCGACAATTATGGCGAGACAGGTGCTATTAACTTTTACTCCAGGTACAAGAACATAGATGCGGTATCTTTTAATGCCGATTACAAAAACTGGTTCGATCTGGATAAGGCCTATGATAAGGTGATCTGTATCAAGGAAAATTCGGCTGCTAATCAAGGCAATCCCAACGAGAAAGCTTTGTTCCATAAGATCACGGTTATGGGCAGTATTGAAAACCCGTATGCCAGGGAAAAAGGAACTTATATTCTTTTGCTGGAAGAACCCAAAACAGACATTAATCTCTTGCTGAGAAAAAGAATAGCTGCTTTAAACTAAACCTATTTAAACCTGATCGCTTTTAGCGGAGAAATCTTGCTGACCAGTAAAGAAGGCAGGATCAGGACGATGAGGCAGATCACCAGGGTAGCCACATTGAGTAAAATCACATCGGCTGCATGGATCTCTACCGGAACATATTTCAGGTAGTAAGAGCTTTGGTCGAGGGTGAAGATATGGGTACGGTTTTGAAAATAAGCCAGTCCAAGCCCCAGGAAATTTCCAAGCAGCAATCCAATGCCCACCAGGTAGGCGGCGTTGTACAGGAAGATCTTCATAATACTGAAATCAGTCATACCAAAGGCTTTAAGTACACCGATCATATTGGTCCTTTCCAGGATCATGATCAGCAATGCCGTAATCATATTGATCACGCCCACAATCATCATTAAAATGAGCATGACCCGGGTGTTCACATCGAGCATGGACAGCCAGGAGAAAATATTGGGGTAATAGTCTCTCACCGATTCTGACTTTAAACGGGCATCCAGGTGATCATAAATACCATCTGCAATCTGATCAATTTTAGAGAAGTCTTTAACCCGCACTTCTATACCGCCAACCTCATTGGCTTTCCAGTTGTTGAGACGGCGGATGATGTTGAGGTTTCCAATCACAAAACTCTTATCAATCTCTTCTACGCCAATGTCATAGACCCCAACAATCTTAAATTTGCGTTTCCTTGGGGGATCCTGTACAAAATGCATGATGAAGGAATCGCCGGTTTTGAGCTTCAAACGGTTTGCCGTATAACTGGAAACCATAATTTTCGAATTGGATTGCACACTGTCTTTAAAAGACATGACCCGGCCGCTCACCAGGTGGGTTTTAATATAATCCCAGCGATAGCTGGAATCTACTCCTTTGAAATTAATCCCTTCTACTTCATCATTTGCTGATATAATAGCTGGTTTAGTAGAATAGGGCTGAAAATATTCTATCTGCGGATTATTTTTAAGTGCTTTCAGTGTCTCTGCACTAGGGGCAAAAGGGGAAAGCTCAAACGAATTGTTCAGGTCCAGTTTAAAGATCCGGATGTCTCCGACATAACCTCTTACTTTATCCTGGATCTCGGTTTTAAAACCTTTGATAATGGCTACAGACAGCATCATAACCGATAAACTGAGCATAATGCCCGAAATGGCAATACGTACAATCAGTTTGGAAAAGGTACGCTCTGCTTTTACAGAGATCTTTTTGGCTATAAAATATTCTATATTCAATGTTTTGCAATAAATAGGTCTTCTGAGGGAGTGTAAAAATGCAAATATTAAACCAATTATAGCTGATCTGGTTATTTATATTTGGATATAAGTTGCTTTAGCGCTGGTTCAATCGCCAGGGCATGACCTAGCCCAAAGGTAACCATTACCCGATCATACTGTCTGAAAGCAAGATCTATCTTGTTCAGCAGCAAGCTATCCCTGACCATTTTTGAGCTACGCCCAATTTCGCAAAAAGTACAGTCACCTCCGTTTATGTAATCAAATTTTTCGACATCCTGCGTCAGTTTAAGTTCAAAATCGTGATCCGTGTATTTACGATACAACTGTCTGAAATACGCAAAAGATTGCTGCTTGTCATTTAATGGAAATCCCTCCTGTACAAACCATTTTTTTACCACTTTCAGATATAATCCCTCAAAGGGTACTTTACCATAGGCTCCTGACAGATAAGGAATCACCAAACGTTCCATCATGTAATATAAGAAAAGCTGGTCCGCAGGATAGCGTTTAAGGGTGATCGCAAATTCCTGGCTGTCGGGCGTGTCTCCGTTCATCATGTGAATCCCCGCTCTATCGCTCCAATACTTTAATGCACCCGTTTCTGCTTTCCTTTGAAAGCCATCGGCGGCAGAAACAAAATGGATACTGTCAGCCATTTGACCACCTTCATTGAAGGCAATCTCTGGCTTAAGATCATTAAAATAGCGACCGATCACCTTAAAAAAACCGGATGTCGTATCCCGACTATGATCGCATCCAATGAAGACCAATCGTTTCTGGCCAGCTTTCAGGTCGATTATGTAGGGCACTTTAACGGTATCCATCATTTTACCTACCGTTATATAGTCTACTGTTTGGCAGTTCGCAGCGTAGCCGTAAAGCATCAGTATGACAAGGAATATAAACCGACAATATTTTTTCACCATAGATCTAATTTAGCAAGAAATAAAGAAATTAAGGTAATGCCCTTATCTTCCTTCTCCTATTGTTTCAATAAACTGTAAAACCGCTGCATGGAAGCTGGAGTTATACTCCAGTCCGGGGCTTTGATATGCCCCCATGCCTTAGGATTATCATACAAATTGAAATAACAAACTCCAAAAATCTGTGGATAAGCATTGATGATTTTTGCTGCATCGCTTAACCATTTATCCTGAAAATTTTCCGGGCCTTTGACACCAAATTCTGTAATGAACAAGGGCTTGTCTGCAAACCTCATTCTGTGGTACTTTCGCTCAAAAATAGTCCGAAATGATTCTTGTTGTTCGGGATCCGTAATATTCTTATCTGGCAAACCATAAATGGCGATACTGATAAAATCTACAACATCGTCGCCCGGCCAGAAATCTATGGAACCTCTATCGCCTGCGGGTCCCCATATTTTTTTCACATTGCTACCCGGCCCACCTTCAAATTTCATAAAATAGCGGAAAGTATTGATATAGTTCACCGGGTCCTGGCTTTGCCATGGGTACCTGTGTATGGGAATTTCCATTTCATGCATCCACCTTAAATACACTTTACGTTGAACAGAAGAAATAATATGAAACAGTTTTCTGATCTCCGCATCATGCTTGCCCGACAAGATGGCTTCCAAGGCATTATTTTCTGCTTTTCCATCGATATCATGCCAAGGTTCCATGGTGACTATCGGATCGTGGTTCCGGTCTATAACCTCCCGGAATTTCCGTTCAAAATCTCCGCGTTTTAATTCTCCCCAATCGGTAAAAAGGTGTTCGACCGTTATAAAATTTTGTTCTATCAACTTCTTATTTGGATCAAAAGCGCCAATATCCAAGTGTTTCCTTAAAGGCTTTACTTTTCCGGTATCCACATAATTACTTGTCTCATAGATAAGATCTTTGTATTTGTCCATATAGGCTTGCTGGTCGGTAAGCCAGCTGGCTTTAAAATCTGAATGGTTTACATGGGAAGACCTGATCACTAAAACCGGTTTGTTGATGAACCTTAACCGATGCAGCTTATGCTTTAGCATTTCAGGTATAGTCTGATCTTTTGGATATACATTAAGGCTGTACTCAGAATTGCTCCCCAGGGTAATGCTGGCTAAATCAACAGCCTGGCTACCTGGCCAGTATTCCGTATCGCCCGGGTAGCCGGAAGGTCCCCAGACGATCTTTACCTTTGGCGCATATTGCTTTATCTTTTGAGAGAAATACACAAATGCCCTGTTGTAGGCGTCAGAAGATTGAAATTGCCAGGGATATTCCTGTACAGGTACTTCCATATCCGGAGCCCAGCGAATATAAACCTGGTGTTTACCTTCGGCAGCTAATTTTGCCAATTGTTTGATACCGAAGTCAAATTTGCCATGTACGATTTCACTTAAAACATTTTTATGATAAGAAAGTCTGTTTGGCCAGGTCTCCACCGTGATCAGCACATCGTGATCTGCCAATGCGGCGCCAACTGATCCGCTAGAGGAAAACAATGCGGTGCTCCGTAAAATAGCTTTATAATGCTGTATAGCTCCCGGATGAAATGTCTCAGACTTAGATCTGTCAAAAATGGCAACTACAGCGTCATCCGACTGATAGTACTCATTGATGAATATTGATTTAAGAAATGATCTTCCAAATACGCAGAGTGCTATAATGAACAGGACTCCGAGACCAAAAAACAAATATTTACGGGCATTTCTTCGCATATATTCAAAAATTAGTTGTTCAATGGCGTATTTAGTGTCGTATAATCATCTGCGGAATTCTCCCCTTTTCTGGCCACGAGGTATATCCTGTATCTTTCTTGTCTGGAAGGAATCGTAACCTGAACCGCAGGGCCTTTGCCAATAGCATTAACCGCAACTGCGTCTCCCCAGGCATCTGTTTTTACAAGGTACCATTCAAATTGAAGGTCTGCTGTTCCGGGGCCTGCCAGATTCCATTGATCATTAAGATAAACCAGGGCATGATAAGAAAGCAAAGCTCCTGTAGCGGTGGTTAAAGCCGGTCTTAAAATTTTAACTGGTGGCACGTTATAAGGAGAAGTTTTGCCGTTCCAGCCTGCACTGATCCTGGAAAGTGAAGATTTATGGCCTCCCCAAATATCCTTTAACCCATCGAAAGTAACGGTAGATGCGGATTGCTGGTCTTGCCAGTTCGCATAAAAAATACTGGCCGGAGGAAAACCAGCGTTTCCAAATACTTTTGGATCGGCACTACTGATAAAATATGGAGCCTGCAGATGGCCAGAAATATTTTTCAATGCTCCTTTATTTTTAATCACCAATCCGAAAGCATTAATTTCCGGTATTTCCCGATGGATCAAATTCATCGTTTCTGTTAAATCTGCTGAAGCCAGTATGTCTATGGTCACCGCTCTGCTCTGATCGGCCAGTTTAATCTCATGTACTAAATCTTTAAGCCATTTCAGGTAGCTGGACCGGGCTTGGTTTACCTGTTTTTCTTGATAGTATTGCCCGAGTTGCTGAAAGGTTATATTACCCAAATTCCATGATTTTATAGAAGGTATTGACTTATACTTATTTACGGTTTTCAGTATCTGTTCCGATAATTGTGCCAAATGGTCTTCCTTATTGATAAAATGAGAGGGATCCGGAATCCAAAAGCTATAATACACTTCAAGACCATTCTGTGCTGCCTGGTCGAGAATAGAGTGATCATAGATATTAGGTCCATATATTTTTATAGAGTTGAACCCCGTCTGCCTTATTTCCTTAAAGTCCTGAGTAATGATCTTTTTTGTTAAGGGATATATATTTTTATACCAGTAGCTTCCTTTTGAATAAATCACCCCCTTTACAGCATTAAAATAAGAGCAATTCAAAACCTGTGGATGATTTTCTGGTTGCCCTGGTTTATTGCCGCTCCCAACCGCGCGACTACTGTAGGATCTAAATGAAACACTGGAAGCTTCATCATCACCAGTATGTTTTGCAACATATACACTTACGCAAACGACTAAAATGATCAATAACAAACTCAGTCTTCTGACCCCCGTGTATACCTTTCTTCTCAACAGCCAAAATTGCTTTTTGATCAGCTTTATATTTTTAGCAACGGCATACATACCGGCCTGCTGTTTTACATATACATCCATTTTCAACTCAGAACTTGCAATGAGTATAAAAACCATAAACAGACAATTTAAACCGGAAATGCCGGCCATAAAAAGCGAAAACGGATTCCAGTCACTGTACAATCCATAGGCGATTGCAGCTATGGAAAGAAGCAATACGGCAATATTTGGAAGGTTATATTTTAAATTTTTCTCATCTATAACCTCCTTTGGAGTGGCAATATAGGGAACGTTTTTTCTGATGAATGTATAAACTACGCCTAAGATAAATACCCACCATGTTCCAATCAGCAGTAAACCTCCAACCACATGAAAGCCTCTTTCATCATCTTCCATTACCCATTGCTGCACAAAATGTCTGATCACGACAACTGCAGCAATAAATGGAGTTCCGATGATCAGAAACTCTGAAAAATCCATCTTCAATGGAAATGTTCCGGTAAGCAGGCTAATTATCGGGATCAGGAAATTGATCAGAAAGATGAAGCCAGACAGGTAAAAAAATGGCAGCAGCCCGTAATGTAGCTTTTGTCGCCAGCTAAATTTGGTAAATAAGGAAATGTACGATGTAACCAAAAGTTCAAAGACTCCCCGCGACCATTTTAACTGTTGTTTGTAATAGGCTGATAAAGTAGCCGGAACTAAACCTTTTGTCAAGACCTGGGGTACATATATGGATTTCCAGCCACGCGCATGCAGCTGCATTGCGGTATGCATATCTTCAGCAAGGCCTGCTGCATGTCCTCCAATAGAATCCAGTGCAGCACGTCTGAAAGTACAGTTGGCTCCGATAGCCTGTACCGTTCCATAACTGTTCATACACATCATCATCGGGCCATAAAACTGGTAGGTCTGTTGAGCAGCCCCTTTAGCAATCCAGCCTATATCTTGATTATAGTAAGCCTGAACGATCTGTACATAACCTATTTCCGGACGATCAAAATGAGAAACGATAGGATCAAGAAAACCCGGTACAGGAATATGATCAGGATCCAGTATGACACACAATTCGCCAGTAGTTTGC
>Ga0157370_10004220_pt1 | contig 16626 bp, 17 predicted proteins | sample C35metaG_FD_113463 | JGI IMG/M metagenome (GOLD analysis project Ga0157370, IMG submission 113463) | Corn rhizosphere microbial communities from Kellogg Biological Station, Michigan, USA - C3-5 metaG | ecosystem: Host-associated > Plants > Roots > Rhizosphere > Soil | place: USA: Michigan...
GGCAATATACGTTTGAGTTATACTAAAAATGCACAAAACGGTCTTGAGATTATTGACGAAACTCATTATTATCCATTTGGATTAAAACATGAGGGTTATGTTGCGTTACAAGAAAGTAGTAATCAGTATAAGTACAACGGAAAAGAGCTCCAAGACGAGCTGGGGCTTGGGGTTTACGACTACGGTGCAAGATTTTATGATCCTGCTTTAGGACGCTGGATGAACATTGATCCTTTGGCAGAAGAAATGCGAAGACATTCACCTTATAATTATGCATTTAATAATCCTGTATATTTTGTAGATCCTGATGGAATGAGTCCAACAGAGGGGCCAGGTCCAGGTCGTGGCGCTGCGATTATTGCTGCAGGTCTAGGTGGCGCTGCTGCAATATCGGTTGCAGGTGTCGGTCCACAGGGAATTGTTTTAGAACCAGCTGCAGGTGTGGTTGCTGTCGGTTCACTTATAATTGGTGGTGGTGTGATGCTTTGGGATGCGATGACGGGGAGCGATGATTCGTCAGGTTCAACGACTTACAATGCAACCGCTGGTACGGCTCCTGGAAGTAGTAAATCAACTGAAAATAAAGCTAAAGAGAAATCTGCAAATACAGAACCAACCAAGGCAGAGGCTAGAGCAGAAAAATTAAGTCAGAAGCAAAGACCTGGCTTACCAATGACAAGAGCAGGTAAAGAGGCAGTTAAAGATGTAAATAAAGAGAAAAATGGAGGTGTAACGGTTTGTGAAGGTTGCGGTACAGAAACTGTACCTGGCGTGAGACACACAAAGGGAGTAACACCACCTTCAAATGAAACTCATGTAGATCATAAAAAAGCAGAAGCAAAGGGAGGAAGTGGAACTCCTGATAATGGACAAGTATTGTGTAGGGGGTGTAATCTAAAAAAAGGAAGTAAATAGTATGGATGATAATAGTGTTAAAGTTGCATTTGTGCAAAAAATAAATGAAGGTGAATTTGAAACCGAAACATTATGGTGTGAGCAAGTTGGAGAAGACTTTATAGTTGATAACATTCCCTTTATTGCAAAAAGGATTTCACTGGGAGATACAATAAAAGCCGAATATGATGAAGATGATGAAATGTATTATTTTGATGATTTCGTTTCAACATCAGGTAATACTACTGTGAGAATTTTTTTCTATGTTAATGATGAAATCGAACCTACAAGAAGATGGTTAGAGTCAAATAATTGTGAATCAGAAGTTTTACTAGCAAGAAGTATAGTTGCAGTAAATATCCCTAAACAGGTGAGTTATTCGGTGATTCGTCAGTTTTTAGAAGATGGAGAAAATAAAGGAACATGGGTTTATGAAGAATCTTGCTTAGAACACGAGTATTAAAATTAGTAAGGGGTGCAATTTTGCACCCCTTACTGCTTCATTATGTGCTATTTTCGGGCCTGTTACAGGAAAAGGAGGAGCCACTCAGCCTTTGCTGAAAGAACTAGAAAAGGTTGGAATTAAGCAGTTAATCATTAAATATTAATATTTATGTATCAGATAATAAACGATCTACCTATAGATTTTGAGTTTAGTACTAAAACAAAAGAGGAGCTAAAATTATATGGGGCTTGGTTTAAAGAGAATAAAGATAAGAGAATTGCCAATTTGTTAGAAAGTGTGAAAGAAACTAAAAATTTTGAAAATTGGAATGCAGATTTTAGTCACAACTCATTAATTGAATTAGGGAAATGGTTCAAAGAAAATACACAAACAACAAAATTATCAGAACAAGAGTTTAAAGCCAAGAGAGCTCAAGTACCAGATTATATAGAAGTTGATGATTGGGATTTATCAATAAAAACTAGATCTCTTATAGTAGATATTGGTATTTATTTTGGTGAAGTTTTTATTAATAAGTATTCACAATTAAAATGGAAACAATATTTTTCTAAAATAAAAAGAGATGTAAATAATGGGCATATGATTATCCCAAATTTTGGAAAAATGGAATTAAATCCTATCTTGGTTGTATTAAGTGTTGGATGGGGATTTGCAAGAAAAACAAAGGATGAGAACAGTTTATATGATTTATTCTTGGTTTGGGAAAAATATCTTTGAGATAAATGGATGTGCAGACATAAAATAGAGATAAAGATAAGGGTGTATTTTTGCACCCTTATCTTTTTTGATTACTGTAGAACAAATTTAAAAACATATTAAATATGTCTATTGAAGATAAAAATCTAATAGATGTTATTAGCATAGATAAACAAGGAATATTAGTTCTGACGATATCTGATCATTTAGAGTGGGATGATAAGAATGAGCATTTGTTACTTTTACAGGATAAAATAAATAGTTATATGGATTTCATTGAAAACGGTCAGCTGGCTGAAAGCTATCCTGAAAAAGCTGATAAAAAGATTATGATACAAATAGTATTCAAGTACTATCCTAATAAAATAGCAGAAGAGTTTTTAGCAATTGTAAAAAGATTTCTAAGTGAAAAAGGCCATGCCTTTGATTTCTATAAACTTGAGGGTAAATAATATTAGATTTGGGTTATTTAGTATTAAGATAAGTGATGAATAGAGAAGAGTTTTTAAAAATTATCAAGAATAACATTGATAAAAATGATTACCATCTTACCTTAGTCAATGGAGGCCAGCATCCTGAATTTTCCTATTCAATAGGTTTAAAAGAAAAACTAGGATTTGAATTAATAATGGCAGGAGGATATATTTCTACAGAAAATAATGAATTAATCTTTAGGTATATTTTCAATCAATTAATATCTGGGAAAACAATCGATTCTGAATTTTATCCTTCAGAAAATAATAGTTTTTACTTAGGTACTGTTGATGCTTCATGGAGTAAAGAACTCATGCTTGGAGTTTATGATTATTATAGCGTAGACACAATTAAGGCATATCAAATTATTCCAAAAGAAGGAACATCAGATACTCCATTAATGTCAGAAGTAAAAAAAGCAGATGATCCTATCTGGAAGTGGCTAGATATAGATTGGAATTTAACCGCTCCTAAAAACTCATATGCGATAACGGATATTTATTCTTTAAAGGGAAAAGCAATCACTGAATTAACCAGATGGGAAGATCATGTATGGGAAATGTTTTCAGGCCCTGGTGCAGATTTTCAAGAAGAAGATATAAGAATAGTTTCTCTAGGAACGATTTTAGGAATAGATCCTTCTTTAGAACCAATTCTTAAGTTAGAAATTGGACAAGGTTTGTGGCGAGAAGACATAAATTCTGAATGGCAAGATTGGTAACTAAAATTTTGTTTGTTAAAATTAAACGGGATGAACAATTGTTCATCCCGTTTAATTACTAAAAATAAGACTTTATATATATAATTGTTTTTAACTAAATGAGATAATATGGCGATACCTATACAGCAAATTTTTTATAAGAATTTGAATGATAATGATGTAATTCATAGTATGAGTGTTGATTTTGAAATTGTTCTTGATCAATCAGTGATAAATTGGGATCATAGAACAATTAAAAATGTTACTTTCAAAGAGAAAGTAATTGTCAAAGACGCTGATATTAAATCAGGTTTTCTTTTTGACAATTGTAAATTTGAAAAAGGGATAATTTTTCAGAACATAAATTCAAGACTTCTCAATACTGCTTATAATTATAGTATTGCATTTGAAAACTGCATTTCTACAACTATTGTTTTTGAAAGAAAATGTCACTTAGCAAAAAGAGTCTTAATAAGTAACGAATGTAATTTTCGAAATCTTTTTTTTAGCGAAACGATAGTTGTAAATGGGGGGATAAATATTTATGAATCTGTAATAAAGTATATACATATTGCGCATTGTGAGTTTGCCTTGAATATGCAAAGATCAACAATTAATAAAGAGGTTCGAATTGAATCCTTAACAGGAGATATTGGCCTTTTGGCGAATGAATTTAATAAAGATATTGCACTCTGGAATATTGAGTGTCCATTCGGATTTTCTTCAAATCAGAACATTTTCAAGGAAAAATTTGAGATAAGCGCCTCCAGAATTAAGAAGCTCACTTTGTTTGGAGATCATTTCTATAAAAAGGGAGAATTAGAAAACAGAGATTTAACAGGCAATAATTTAGTTACATATATTAAAGAAATATATATATCAGAGACAGATTTTACACAAGGTTTTGATTTTAATGGGTTAGGTAAAAAAATAGACAATCTTGAAATAAAAAGTAATCCTGAATTAAAAGGAGTTTTAAAATTTGAAGGATGGGAAATAGATAGTACATTAATTACGGGGGTTAATCAGAATTTAAAACTATTGTTTAAAAGAATGTCATTCCGCTTTTTTATAATTAATGACTTTACAAACTACAGCGACATTAGTTTTGACAAATGTAGAGGATTTAGTGATTGTACTTTAAATTTGTTGGATTGTGATTTAGGTAGTGCAAGATTCAATGAATTTGATTTCAATAGTTTTATAGAATTAAGATTTGATAATGTTACTTTGGATAAAATTAAACCTACTAATAACAAATGGTTTGAGGATAAAAAACTTAAAATTGAAGTCGCAGAACAATCAGAAGAGGATAGATTTAGGAGAAAACGCGAGATATACCGCCAACTAAAGCAGGCTCTTAAAAACAACGGCAATCAAATAGACAGTCTCTTCTTTCAGGCTAAGGAAATGAAAGCATATAGAGATGAACTTAAGAAATCTGCTAATTATGGATGGGGCGATAAAACAATAATGACTTTCAGCCAATCAAATGATTACGGTCTTAACTGGATAAAGCCAGTAGGAATAGTGTTTGTTTCAACCTTTGCTCTGTACATATTAATTCTTGCAGGAATATCTGATAAAATACTATTTTCATTTTCTTGTAATTCTGAAGATATGAAAAATACTTACGAGGTGTTTATTTCTAACTTCAAAACCTTTTGGAGTTTATTTAATCCTGCAAGAAGAACTGATTTAACTTATGGCGTCATAATACAGACAGATTGGATCTATTTTCTTGATTTGCTACACAGAATATTTTTAGCAATTATGATTTTTCAAATTATTAAAGCTTTTAGAAAACATGTTTCTAGTTAATAATTATTTAAAACTTGTCCAGACTTATTTATCGGAAAGATTGGTTATAAGTTGAGGGATGAACTTAGCGACGCTCATTTATTTTATAACATAATATTCATTAAAAAAGTAACATTAAAATAATAATTTATGGTTATCAGAGAAAATTATCAATCGCCAGAAGATGAAGAAAAAATATTTAAGTACATTGATAAAATCATCGAATTTTTTCCAAAATATGAAAAAGATGTTTTTGCAAGCTTAATTCATAAAATGGACTGTAAAGAAGATTTGTCTGAAATCCAAAATGTTGGTAATACAATGTTAAGATTAAATATTTTTGAAAAAGTGGGAAGTCATTTTATTCAGTTTTCCCCTCTTGGACGTGAGATAAAAGATTTTGGAAATTATTCATTGTATCTTGAGCATTTAGCTAAGTTAAAAGATCTTGAAACTTATAAACAGAAGAAAGAAATTGAAAATCTAGAATCCTCAATTAAAATGAATAAATGGCTGTTAAAGACTAAATGGTTACCACACATTTTCTCTATAATTGCTTTAATTATTTCGTTAATTGCTCTATTTACTTAAGCTCGGTAATAATTAGATTATTGATTGATGTGCTAAAAAAAGTAAAAAAAATAAGGGTGTAAAAATACACCCTTATTTTTTTTACTTTATGATCAGATTTATAAAACCAGTATAAATACGTATTGTCTAATAACTTTTAAATTATTTCCTTGTTACGGTTTTCCATAATGTAATAATAATTTATTATTGGTTCTTTGCTTAAGCAAATAGATTTAATATCAAAATGATAAAATTAATATTATAAAGAATTGAATAATCAAAGCGGACTCAAAAGCAAATTGAAAAAAAATCCTGACGTAAAAATCTCAAATAAAAATATATGACAGTTGTAAACATAGTTTTCCATCACGTGATTAAAGAACTAAAAGGGAAAGTGTCTTTAAAATGCTCAGATAAGTTGTTACCCATTAATGCGACTGTAAATGAATTTGTAGCAAAATTGATTAAAAATTACAGTTCAAAGAACCCTACTCAGGGAACTTTTCAAAATGATTCAGATAATTATCCATTTCAAAGAAAAGTTGAATCTTATCTAACAGATGGGGATTTTTTGGTATTTACACAAGAATCCATGAAAATTTTAGAGCGGGCTATAGATATGCCTACAACAACAGGAGGATATGTAGTTTTTGTGCACTATACTGAAAAGAATATTGATTTTTTAATTACGGCAATGCTTGATAAAGCAGTACAGTTTACTGTAAATGATGATAATTTAGATATTGAAAAATTGAAAACTTTAGATGTGGATAAATTAGCTAGGGCGAATAGATTGAATATTAAAAGATGGACAGATAATGATGTGCTGTATCTATCATTTATAAAAGGTACTAGGGCGGTTTCCAACTATTTTTTGGACTTTATAGGCTCAACTGATATTACATCTTCAAAAGACAATTTTAATAAATTAAAAGCGGCTACGAATATTTACTTTAATGAAAAAAACATAAAAACCTTAGAAAAGGATCAAATAAAAGATAGAATCACAGCTTATTTGATGGAATGCTTAGAACAAAAAAAAGACGCTGAATTAAACTCCATTTCTTCACTTATTAATAGTCAAGATCCGAAAGATTTTCTGAAATTTATAAAGGAAAAAGAGCTAGAAGTTAGTGGTAAAATTACTATCAATAGAAAATCTGATTTTGATTCTTTTGTTAGGAATAGAGTTTCAGAACCAGGATATACTTTGGTTTTTGATGAATCTTTGAAAAAAACCGATAAGATAACACATATAGGAAATCAAATTATCATTAATGATGTTCCGGATGAGTTAATAAAATCTGCTTTTGATGATGAAAGAACTTCTTAATAGTGTAATCCAAGTCAAAAGACTTTTAGATTTAAAAGAAGCTGATTCAATTTGCATAAAAGGTTTTTTTGTAATTACCCAATCTAATATTGAGTTTATTGAGGTAATGTATGATAATAACATTATCGATGTGCTAAGTATTGGAGACCCTGATAATATTAAAAACATTTTTAAAGAGGATATTAATCATTTTATTGATGAGAAAGTTCACTTAGAAATACGTACAGGAGGTATTAACTGCTATTTTGAAACGATAAATGATTTTCTAAATGGAAATAAATTTAAATTAAAAAACGAGTTGTTTTACATTGCTGAGAATGACTACTATTCAGAAGAGCCAACAATTGGTAATGATTTCGTTAATAATTACAATAAAAATATTGAGCTAATAGATTTTTTAAGGTCATTATCGCATACTAATTATCTGGTTGGAAATCAGCTGAAATATTATTTTTATAGAATTTCAAATAGCATTGTTGAAATTGATATAAAATACTCAGTTCAAGATTTAGATTTTTTTTCCGAATTAGAAGGCTTTCAGGAATTGAAGAATGAATTTTCCGATCCAATAAGCCATAAGGATAAAAAGGAGTTATTTATTAATGAATTGGTTAATTTTATAGAAAACAATTCTAGTGAATATTTAACAATCGTAAAAAACTGGAAAACTATTTTAAACTACTATGGCAAAAGTTATAAGCTATATTTAGCAGGGTTTTCTTTTGAAAAAATTAAAACATCATCAAATGAGCATTTTCAGAAATTATTAGATCGAATTTATGATTCGATTAGTAAAGTTTCAGGTTATATTTTTGGAATACCAATAGGCTTTATCTTATTACTAAACTACTTTGATTATACTGGTTTATTAATATTTAAAAATATAGTAATTCTTGTATTATCCGTACTTTTTTTTGTTTTGATATGGCATATTTTGCTAAAGAATATTAAAGAATCAATTGATGTTATTGAAGAAGATATTGAAGGTTTTATTATTCTGATCAGTACTGTTGCTGTGCTTAATCCTATTAAAGAAAAATTAGAAAATCTCAAAATGAAGTCTATAAAAAAGCAACGAAATAAATTAAAAATAGTCAAAGTAATCACAATTGCAATATTTGCTCTGACTGTTATTGTGTTTTCGTATATATTTTTAGACATAAGTATTTATTTATGAACTAAAAAAATAGATAATTCATCTCGATATGCTAATGTAAATTGGAGATAAAATTAAGGGTGCAATTTTGCACCCTTAATTATTTTAAATCCCTTTGTAAAATCTTCTTTTCTTCTTCTGCTTAAATTGTTTGGAAACATAATCATTGATTTTTTCTCCACGAAGAAGTATATCAACAAGATTTTCTTTTACATACTCTTTTGATTCAACATCTTGATAATTCTCAGAATTTGTTGAAACAGAATTTTGATGATTTCTTTCAAGTGCAAGAATATTGAAAGCACAGCTTTCCTGAATTCCTTTTGCACTGAACTCTTTTCCAAGACTGCTTCCGTTGAAAACACATCTGGTTTTGTGGTCTACGTAGGTTATTCCATAAAGCTGTCCTTCTCTGCTTTTTCTTAGTATCATGTTAATACTCTCGCGTTCCAATATATTGGATAATTTTTCAGGAGAAATTATGTCTTCGCGTAGGAAAGCCAGTTTTATTGCATTCTTTATATATTTTTTACAAGACTCTTTCTCTGCTTCATTAGACTGAAACTTTCCTTCCAGAAATTTTAAAGTAGGCCTGCTGTAGAATTCGCTGGCTTTTATCGGTACGCCTATCGGTTTTGAATTCTGATCAAGTATCTTATAAAGCAGTCCGTTATTTTTAAAAACTCTCGATTCGTCGCTTCCTCTGTCAGCATGAACATTATAGAGGTTTAAAAGTGCATTGAGTTCAGGCAGGCTTGAATATTTATAGTCAAACAACACCTGATTTAAAACTGAATTGATCGCCTTTCTGGACTCTGCTTTTCCGTATTCGACTCTGTTTACGTTTATCGGATTTAACGAAAACAGCTCTTTCTGTTTTCTTCCCTCTGCTTTCACCAGTCCGAAAAGCTCTTCAATTTCTTTTCTTGCAGGTTCTGATTTTTTAACGCCTATCAGATGCAGATCGATTCTTTTTCCATCTCTCTGAATATTGTTTGTGACTAGGTGCAGATGCGGATGTCCTGCATCATGGTGCTGGTAGACTAAATAGGGCTGTTTTCCAAAGCCTATCTTCTCCATATAAGTATCTGCAATTTCAATCAGCTTCTCTTTGGAATGCTTTTCCGATGGATCAAAATTAAGCGATATGTGAATGCTGTTTCGCTTTGTGCTTTCATTAAGCAAAGACATTTTTACAAAGCGGTTCAGCTTCTGGGTAAAACTTAATTTCTCTAATGCCAGCGGATAGTTCACTGCACTAATGCACTCAGCCACTCCTTCCTTAACTTTGTTTTCATTGTAGTTCAGAATGCTGTTTATAGAACGGCTGGTTTTTATTACTGCAACCATTGTTCCGATATTTTCTGTGTGTGGCTTGAAACTTCCTCCATTTTATCAAAAAGTCTTTTTCTCTGAATTTCAAACAGATAAAGATGTCCTTTAAAATCAGGAATCATTTTCAGTGTATTTACTTTTCTGGCTATCTGGTTGATGTTGTTTCCGATTGCACGGAGTTCTGAAGAAAGCACTACGGTTTCTTCCATTAAATCATCTAGCGACTGGTTGCGATAAGTGCTTGTGATCGGTCGGCTGAATAAGTGTCTGCGAACATAGTCGCTTAATTTTCTGCAGGTGCTAGTCTTGAACTGGCTTTCAATTTTTGCATACTCTTTCTCTGTCAGGCGCAGGGTTATCCTGCGTGATCTGTTTGAATTTTCTCTTTCCATCATTTTTCCTTTTCATTATTATCAAACTCTCTTCTTTTAAGATTCTCCAACGCCGAGTTCCGAGGCAGAAGGTGGCAAGATAGGCGGTTGTCAGACAACCGTACATCTTGCTGATGTCAGGAACGTGGACATCTTTGGAGATTTTTAAAAGCAGGCTTCTAATTTAGAGAAAATATTTGAATGTATCATGCGCAAAATATGGTCATGATGGCTGTAGATAGTTACAATGGATAAATACCAAAAAAAAGAAAAAGGAAAAAAAGAAAGCAGTCTTTGATTGGACGCAGACAGTTGAAGTGCTATAAGTCCCGAAGGGCATTTTTTGAGGAACGAAGAAAAATGTTATGCGCACTTCTCTGGCTGTGTCCAATATCTTGCTTTGCTTTTTTTGTTTTTTATCTAAACCAATATTAATTGTTTTTTTACAAGTAAGTTTGAGATATTACATTTTTAATAGAATATGATAAATTGTAACACTCATCTTTTCTCGGATATGCACAGTTTTTAAAATTCGTTGATCTGTATAATTTGGTTCTAAGCTTTCAGAGACTTCCCTAAGGTTTTCGAATTGTACCTCATTATTTATAAAAGAAATATATTTTTCATAAAAGTCTTGAAAGCTGTTATCTGCAATTTCACAATATGAAATCAGAAATTTGGTTTTTAGACCTTTATTATCATAATTTTTTTCAAGTTTGCTGATATGATTTTGGATATAACTTTTATTTATATATTTTAGATTTAAGGCTTCAATAATGATTTGAATTCTATTATTATCTAGGACAATGCCATCAATCGATCCAGCTTTAATTCCAGTTGCTGATATACCCATTTGAGTTTGGTCTTTAGTAGGGTATCTTATTTCTAAAAGATCTAAAATCTGTTTGGTTCTTGTGTTTTCGTCTGCTTTCCAGAAAATCTTATTTTCCTGCATTTTACTGCATGCATATAGTATATCTAAATATAAATTACTTTTTTTATCAGCAATTGCTTTCAAAGTCGGCTCTATCTCTTTGATGAAATCAATTTCATCGGAAAACCAGTTTTTTAATATTTTTCTGTATCGGCTATTTGGTTCTTTAATATCACTGCGATATCCTTCCTTTAGTTTAAGCTTTCTTTTTTGGAGAACTATTTCTAATTTATAATTTTCTAATTCATCTAATTTTCCCTGTTCATAAAGCTTCAAAGAGTTTATTTCAGTAACAATTTGATTTGTAATATTGCATAATGAATTTACAAGATTATTTTTGGTGGTAGGATAAAGAATTGCTGTTCCAGAATATTTATTAAATCTAGTCTTTTCTATAATTGGCAGAGTTCTCGAAAATTTTTCCTTTAAACCTTTAAAAACACTTATTTCAAAAGGGAATGTTTTAAACCATTTATGATATATAGACAAAAGAACATTAAAATCGGCATTTTGTTTTTTTCCTGAATCTGTTATATAATAACGGTCTATATAGTCAACAATTGCATCTTTTTTCTTTTTATATTTTTTCTCGTCTAATCCATTTACTAATGATTTTACGCTGTCTAAGTACGAACCTAAAAATAATGGTTCTCCATGATCAACTGGGAAACTTCCAAATGTAGCAATTACATGACTTAGATAATCAGTAATTTCATCTTCCCAGTTTATTTCGTCAATAAATTTTTTTATAAAGTCCCAAGTAAAATAAATTTTATCGGCGGAGAGTGTTGCAACGTTATTGAAATCATTTTTATTAAACCATTTTTCGTTCGCCAATCTTTTGTGATAATCACAGCAATAAGGGAAATTAGCTAATCGACTCTGAAGTCCTTTTAAAACGGCTTTATGATTTTTTTTGCAATTTGTACAAATTTTTAAATTATGATTTTCATTATGTACCCTTTTGAAGTCAGTTGGAAGCGAAAATGAACTCCCTGTGAGATAATACATTTTGGAAGTACATACTGCCTTTTCTTCAATTGTATCAACAAAAAAGATGCTATTGTTTAACATAAATTATTTTGTATTGGTTTCACACGCTAATATATTAAACATTTAGACAAAAATTTGGAATATCAGAAATGAGAGTTAAGAATAAAAAAAGAGACTTTAAGTCTCTTTTTTCTGAATTAATATATCTCTTATAAAAGCTTATTTGGCTTTTAGTAATTTTTCAAGATATTCGACTTTGTCTTTTTCTGCTTGAATCAAACGTTCGTATAATTTGAGTTGTTGTTCGTGGGCTTCTATTAGTTTATCAAGAGGATTAAAATTGCAATGACTTGCATTGAATGCTCCATTTGTAAAGCTATTATCTCCAAAAGTGTTGAAATAATTAATTACACCTTCATCAGAAAAATTTTTTATTGCTTCCACGCTTACTCCTAAGGCTTTTGCTACTTCTGTCAATTTTTCATCATCTATTTCTTCACTATTTTCTAATATCGAAACAGTCTGCTGGTTTGTTCCCATAGCCTGCGCCAATGCTTCCTGCTTCATGTCTTTCAGTTCACGGATACGGCTGATTTTACGCCCCATGTGGCTTTGTTTTGTTAATGTGCTCATAGCTCAAAGATAATAATTAAGAATAAAAATGTGCGATTCATGTATGATACAAAAAATCCCATGTACGGTACGGTAAAATTTGATACGGTACGGTACCAGTAATTGCTTACTTGCCTGTGTGTTAAACAAAAATACAATTTTTCACACAAGTATTAACTAAAATAAGTAAAATTATGAAAACAATTGACAACTTAGGATTGCAGACAGTGAGCGGTATTATTACTGACTGCATAAGTACAGGCAGTATATACTGTTTTGGAGAAAAAAAGCACTTTGACGCAGTTGAAAACCCTTTTCAAGAATTTGGTTCTGGAGAAAAAGCGCATACTCATTATTATCTGCTGATTTTAACGGATGAATATATTATAAATGCCGTTGCAGATATCAGCGATATAATAAAGCACAAAACGGAAGGCCGTTACACGGCAACACTATTATTTTATAAAACAAAATTCAAACATTCTCTCACGCACAACCAATTGTATTTTTATCATCAGGTTGTGACAAGAGGCTATAAGGCGTATGAACGTGAAAATTCGCCCTTAAATATTTCCTTTGAGGAGGCTCCAGACTTTAAAATCAAAAGAATAAAGTCTTACTGGAAAAATAGAAATATAATCGCTGAGAGCTATTTGGCAAGCGTAAGCCAGCTTGATTACACCAGTACTGGATTTGTTCAGGAATCTATGTATCATATCGCTGTAGAGCAAATATGCTTGGGGCTTATCAGTGTATTTTTAGGATATTATCCCGATCATTTTTCACTGCCGTATTTATTTGAAATATGTGAAATATTCACTCCTTTAACTTCTGATATTTTCCCACGAACTACTAGTGAAGATAAAGCGATGTTTGACCTGTTAAAAGCAAATCCAGCTTCGCTACGATGGAACAATGTAAAAAAATCCTGTTTAGTGGATATAGAACTTCTAGAGAAAAGATGCGATGTTTTTTATGCAAAAGCTACTGAGATTGCGGAGGCGGAATTACTGCGACAAGAAAGCCTGTGTACTGTTGAATTGTAAAAGCAGAAGTTATGTACTGTAATATTCTAACCCATAAAGAGCATCCTAGATATAGGGCTGTAAAGAAAATGGCAAAACTTCTTTTGGAATTTGTCGAAGCTGACTGCATTTATTTTACTGAATCAGATTTAGAATCAAAAATCGGGATTATGTCTTTAGTGATAAGCAGGGAAGGCGAACATTATTATGACGATGTCAATGACCATTTATGGAAAGTAATCCAGAATTATACTGATTTTGTATTCTGTTTTTTTAACAGGGATTGCATAAAAGATGAATTGAAAAGAGGAAACCTCTTTTTTATTCTAAACTGTGGAGAAACGGATCTTATATATAAAAATGATGGGCAAAAGCCCGTTATGGATATAAAAAGCATAAAGCTAAAGCGTCTTATAAAGCAGACAAAGAAGAGATACCGAATTTGGAGATCGGAAGCAGTTACAATCGGTAGAGATTTCAGGTTTCATCATAAAAATGATAATCTCTTAATGGCATTTTATGTTCTTCATCAGCAGTTCAGGTATCTGTTCATAAATGTTTCATGGCTTTTGACAGGGGAATGGATTCCTCATGAAAGCATAGCTGACCAGCAGGAACATGTCGGTGCATTTAATAGCTCATTCGGAAAAGTATTTGATGTAAATATTGAAAAAGAAAAGGATGCCTTAGAGAAGATGGACTCCGCCTGTAAGGCTGTGCAGTGGGGAAAACAGGCTGAGGCTTTTGATAGTGAGAGTGCGGATTATGTAAATGAGAAACTGCAATGGATGAAAAAGGAAATTGAGACAGTTTTTTTGGAGAAGATAGAAAAAGTTAAAGAAATATTCAATAATCATGGAAGCAGATGAAATTGTAAAACTGAAAAAAATTGGAATGTTAAGCGAAAGGTTGCTTAACACTCTAAAACCCGCCGAAGATAAAAGAGGGATGTATATTGCAGAGATCAGGGTGTATGATTATTATGAACTGGCTTCTGTTATAAAAAACCTGATGAAATTATGCATTACAGCAGTGCATTATGACAGCGTTGAAGTTCCGCCTACGATTGCAAATCAGCATATTGATGTGGGGCTTATACTTGGGATTGCACTTCAGCTATTCCCGATTGATGAATTTGAGCTTATAAATGAAATAAGTGATTTATATAATAATCAGAATGATGAAACTAAAGCAGAATCTTAAAATTATAGACAGTTTTCATGTACACATTATGTCCATGATATTGACTGATAAGCCTATTATCTTTGTATGATTTGTAAATTAACTGAGTGATGATAAGTAAATTTTACTTATGTAAGTCAATGAGTTAGGTTTTATATTTGTATTATCCCCACCAAATTTTGATCAGGATAAAATGAAAAAAGTTTTTTAACTTTAGAGCGGACAGTGATTGTGGAACAAAAAAGACCGAGGCTCGGTCTTTTTTTAATGAAGAGGAATTTCAAATGGAGAAGGATGGAAGAGAAGAAAGAGGAAAAATGACGGCAGAAAAAACAAAGAAAATGCTGAAAGATGAAGGAGTGGAAGTAACGCTGGAACAGGCGGGAATGATTTTACAATTTTTAAGAAAACTGGCAAACATGGCAGTTTCAAACTATTTAAAGAAAAAAGATGAGAAGAATAGCAGACCTATACGTGAGAGTGAGTACCGATGAGCAGGCAGACAGGGGCTACTCACAGAGAAATCAGGAAGAAATGCTTCGCAAGTACTGCGATATAAATGCTGTTGAAATAAGACACGTTATTTATGAAGACCATTCGGCAAAGACATTCAACCGTCCGCAATGGAAAAAACTGCTTGCGGATTTAAAGAAGCATAAGAATAAAACCGATCTTCTCCTGTTTACCAAATGGGACAGGTTCAGCAGAAATGCGGGAGATGCTTACCAGATGATTAGTACGCTAAGAAAATTGGGAGTAGAGCCTCAAGCTATAGAACAGCCTTTAGATCTTTCAATACCCGAGAATAAAATGATGCTGGCTTTTTATCTGGCTGCACCTGAGGTGGAAAATGACAGAAGAGCCTTAAATACTTTTCACGGAATGAGAAGGGCGAGAAAAGAGGGAAGGTATATGGGAATTGCTCCCATTGGATATATTAACCGAGTAAAAGAAGACGGTACAAAATATATTGCATTCGATCAGCCAGAAGCTTCTATTTTAAAATGGGCTTTTGAAGAACTTTCCAAAGGGATATTCAATACGGAACAGGTGCTTCACATGGCAAAAGAAAAAGGGCTTAAAGCAGGTAAAAACCATTTTTGGAGAGCGATCCGCAATCCTCTTTACTGCGGTAAGATCGAAGTTCCCAAATATAAGGATGAGGAACGTACATTAGTGAGAGGACAGCATGAAGCTTTAATCTCGGAAATGCTTTTCTATAAAGTTCAGGACGTGCTTGACGGAAGATCCCGCAAATATCTGCCGAAGGCTCTTTCTGCAAAACCTTTTCCACTGAGAGGATTTTTTATATGTCCCGACTGCGGAAAAATACTGACAGGGAGCATATCTAAAGGACGCCATAAATATTATCCTTATTACCACTGCAGTTCAGGATGCAGATACAGGATAAATTCGGAAACAGCCAATGAGATATTTATACAAAATCTGAAAAAGTATGTTCCGATTCCCGAAATCAAAAACATTTACGCCAATGTTATAGGCGACTGTTATAAAGAACAGATCAAGGATGTCTTGGAAGAAAAAACTAAAATCATAAGCCAGATCAAAGATTATGAAACTAGAATCTCAAATGCAAGAGATCTTCTTGCAACAAAACAGATTGAGGCTTCTGACTACCGAGATATGAAATCAGATTACGGAGAGATGCTAAGAAGGCTTGAACTTAAATTATCTGGTATTGATGATGAAAATAAGGATATAGAAGAGCTTTTAAAAGCAGGAGTGGAGAATCTTATGAAGCTTAATGAATATTATGAAAACGGAAACTGGATTGAATCGAGAGATTTATTAGGTTCGATTTTTCCTGAGAATTTTACGATCTCAGAAAACGGGTTTCGAACCGCTAGAGTAAACGAAGTAGTACATCTCATCTACAGTATTAACAGGCTTATAGGGCTAAATAAAAAAGGGACAAAGAAGAAATTTTCTTCTTTGTCCCAATTAGTAGCGGGAACAGGACTCGAACCTGTGACCTTCGGGTTATGAGCCCGACGAGCTGCCTACTGCTCTATCCCGCGATGTTTCGGGTGCAAAGATACACACTAAATACTGTTATGCAAAGAA
>Ga0157370_10004222_pt1 | contig 16620 bp, 16 predicted proteins | sample C35metaG_FD_113463 | JGI IMG/M metagenome (GOLD analysis project Ga0157370, IMG submission 113463) | Corn rhizosphere microbial communities from Kellogg Biological Station, Michigan, USA - C3-5 metaG | ecosystem: Host-associated > Plants > Roots > Rhizosphere > Soil | place: USA: Michigan...
CCCGAACCTGCTGGATTACCAGGAATCCGTGGTGGTCCTGGATATCAAGCAGGAGAACTTCGACCTGACCAGCGGCTGGCGCAAGGAACAGGGCCAGGAGATCTACCTGTTCAACCCGTTTGCAGAAGACCGCCGTACGCACCGCTGGAACCCGCTGAGCTACGTCTCGAAGGATCCAGCCTTCCGCGTGTCGGACCTGATGAGCATCGCCTCGATGCTCTACCCCGATGGCTCCGATGACCAGAAATTCTGGGTGAGCCAGGCGCGTAACGCCTTCATGGCGTTCTCGCTGTACCTGTGCGAGAAGTGGGACCACGACGAGAAACATGGCCTGCCAGCAGTGCTTCGCGACAAGCCGACCCTCGGCATGATCTACCGCCTCTCGTCCGGCGATGGGACTGACCTGCGCGAGCTCTATACGGGCCTGTCGCAGAAGCCGTTCCTGAGCAGCAATGCCAAGTCCGCGTTCGCCAACATGCTCTCGCAGGCGGCGGAGACTTTCGCCTCGATCCTGGGTACCTTCAAGGAACCGCTGAACGCCTGGATCAACCCCGTGCTGGATGCGGCTACCAGCGAAGACGACTTCCTGCTCACCGACGTGCGCAAGAAGAAGATGACCGTGTACATCGGCATCCAGCCGAACAAACTGGCGGAAAGCCGCCTCATCGTGAACCTGTTCTTCAGCCAGCTCATCAACCTCAATACGAAGGAGCTGCCGCAGAACAACCCGGAACTGAAGCACCAGTGCCTGCTGCTGATGGACGAGTTCACCTCGATCGGCAAGGTGGAGATCATCGCCTCGGCCGTCTCGTACATGGCCGGCTACAACATCCGCCTGCTGCCCATCATCCAGAGCATGGCCCAGCTCGATGCGGTATACGGCAAGGATGTGTCGCGCACCCTGATCACCAACCACGCCTTGCAGATCGTCTACGCCCCGCGCGAACAGCAGGATGCGAACGACTATTCCGAAATGCTCGGCTATACGACGGTGACCAAGAAAAACGTCACCAAGAGCAAGGGCGGCGATAGTCGCAGCAAGACCGAGGAGAAGCGTGCGCTCATGCTCCCGCAGGAACTCAAGGCCATGGGCACCGACAAGGAAGTGTTCTTCTACGAAGGCATCCCGCACCCGGTGATGTGCGAGAAGATCAAGTATTACCAGGATAAGTACTTTACGTCGCGGTTGCTTAAGAAGGCTGAGATTCCGAAGCTGGCGGTGTGACGGAAGAAATGCAGGTAGTCCGAATGAATATGCGTGTCGAGAACGATCCGTTGATGAGAAGTCGTTCCGCATGGCTACTCCTTCTGGGTTCGTGCGTCGTGCTCTCCGCATGCGGGAGCCGCGACGACAATCCAGAGGTGTCGACCAACCCGACTCCTCGCCAGTTCGATGTCTCCATCGCCGTCGATGACGCGCCCGGCCCGTTCGATTCCGTGACGGCAATCGCCTACTACGACGTCGAAAACATCGACTGCGCACCGACGCAACCCATCTCGGGAGCCCAGCTCGGGCCACGCAAGAGCATTCCCGTCGAGGTTCGTCATGCGAGCGGGAATCGATATGAAGCAACGATGCTGGACAATCCCTTTGTGGACCAGAACTATTACGGAAAAGGTGTCTGCCACTGGGGTGTCGTCGCGCTCTCGGTGAAGGGAACGCGGCTCAAGCGCAGCTTTTCCGCCATGTTTCCCGGAGACCAGTTGCGGGATGCCGGAACGTTTGTCACGTACTTTCCAAAGCAATCGTATATCGATGCCGCAACACCCATGAATGTTCCGGGCGTACACAATTTGAACCGCTTCGCTACGCCCGACGACGCGTTCTCGATCGACGTTACCGTCAAAGTAGCGCTCAAATGAAACCGACAAGGCCACTGAATTTCGTCGCGTGTAAACGACCTGCCATCCATCAGCGCAGATTGATCATGGCGATTATTTCAGTTCTTCTCGCTGTTAGCTGCAGCCATGGATCCGGTGAACCAAACGTTCAGATCAATCCTCAGCCGAAGCAAATCTTTCACCTGTTTGCGTCCATCAAGAATGCTCCCGGCCCCTTTGATAGCGTCGAAGCCACGGCATCCTATGAGGTAGAGAACTGGCCATGCGTTCCCTTAGCGCCAGTGTCGGGCGCACGAAACGTTCCCCATCACACCCTCTCGTTACCAGTAACGAGGGTTGGTGACGTATACCAGGCAACGTTCGCCACAGATGCGTTGATCGACGGTGACTACTTCGGCCGCGGAATCTGCCATTGGCACCTCACGTCTGCGGGAGTCTCAATACGCCACAAGAACCGGAAGTTCGATGCATCCGTCACGCCGCCTTCGGACGGCCGCGAAACATCTACGGCACCCTACTTCTCCATCGAGTCATACGAGGACACGGCGGAGGCACTTATCGACACGGGCCTTCGCGACAGATCCGAGCTAACGCAGCCGGATAACGCCTTTCAGATTCAGCTTAATGCCAGGAAGGCAACCCCATGAACGAACGAACCAACGAATACGCACACCTCGCGTCCGCCTCTTACGACGAGCGCCTGCAGGTCGAAAAGGAGGTAATAGCGGGAGGCAAGACATTCGAAGTCATTGACTCGGCCAAGAGCCTTTTCACAGGGTTCTCAGCGACGACCTTCCGAGAGAGAGGCGGTGTAAGGTGATGTCGATGGATACAACAGCGATAAGTAGTGGTCGGAGCGGGCTCGTTATCGGGCTCGCGACGCTTGCCTGCCTTTCGACTGCGTGCAGCCATCCGCCCTCTACCGCAGTGGGAGAGACGAACCCGACCCCTCATAAGCGGTACTCACTTGAGGCAGAGATAAGAGATTCTCCTGGCCCGATCGATCGTGTAACCGCAGACGCCACCTACGAAGTCGAGAACACATCGTGCGTTCCGCTCACCCCAGTATCCGGCGTGAGAAAGATCCCGCGCCATGTCATAGCGCTACCTCTAACGCGCGATCGTGATGGCTACAAGGCGGAGTTCTTCGCGGATGGAATGGTCGACGGCGATTATTACGGGCAAGGGGTATGCCACTGGAAGCTCATCCTGGTCGGCTTTCGTGCCATTCGGAAGGCCCGGCAGTTTGACGCCGTCATTCGCCCATTCGGCGAACATGCCCAAGGCAAGACCACAACATTTTTCGCTGATAGTTCCTACGATCGCGCGTCCGAAGGGCAAATTGATACCGGACTCTACGACCAATCGAGATTCAAGCACCCAGAGCAAACTTTTGAAATCATCCTGACGGCCAGGGAGGCCAACAATGAGTGAAACGACCAATCTCAATGCGTATCTTGCATATCGCTCGTACGAAAATCTCCGCATAGGCGAAAATGTCGACTACGGTAGCAAGAGCTACGTCGTCATCGACTCTGCGGATAACCCTCTGACCGGTTTTTCGGCCACGACGTACAAAGAGTACGGTGGTGACCGTACCGTTATCGCTTATCGTGGGACCAACGACCTTGCCGATGGACTGGTTGATGGCTTTATGGTCAGCAGCCGCGTAGACCTCCAGGCCATGGAATCCGAGATCTACACGGCACGGACGCTTAGGCACGCCATGTCCAACGGGATTGACGTCAACAATCCAGGGGAGGTGACTGTTACTGGGCATTCTCTCGGCGGTGGACTCGCTCAACTCAATGCTGAGAAGTTCGGCCTTCGCGGCGAGACGTTCAACGCATATGGCATCGTCGGTCTTCGGGGCCACTTGTCGCATGGTGATGGCCAGGTCATTAATCACGTTCGCGCTACCGATGTAGTCAGTGCAGCGAGTGAGCACTACGGAGAGGTGCGCGTATATGCAACGGGGCCCGATATCTCATCCCTTCAGGCCGCGGTGTACGGACTTCCGGGCCAGCGAGGGACCTCCAGATCGCTTGGCGCCCTGGATATCACTGCCCACTACATGGATAACTTCGTCGACACTCCCGATAGCCCAACCATCGTCAATGACGTAACGTTCAAGCGGTACGAAGACAACAAATCGATCGTCGACGCGTTCCGTCATGACGTCCTTACGCAACGAACGTCCGCCACCATCGCGCTCGATCAACCTACCCTTGCTGGTGCACGTGTCGGCAAGCCGAGGCCCGGGCCGGCCGAGCGTTGCAGCGGCTGACCGCGGCGTGGGCCGCACTGGCATTCTTGCTGCCGGAACACGAGCGCGAGCGCTGGCTGATGGGCCCGCCTTCACCTGCTGCCGAAAACGCAGACTGAGAGGACCGCCGCCTCCGGTCGCGGCTCATGCTGCCGGGTACACTGTTTGCAACGCACACGCCAAGGACGTGCCGTGCCACCTTCGTTGCCCCACCCTCCCCTCGAATCCATCATCGCCGCGACCGTGGCGCTCGACGACACCCTGGGTCAAGGCCTGTTTTCTCAAGCCCGTCACCACGCACGGGTCATTGCCCTGCGCGCCACCACCGCCCACTTCGACGCCGTGGCCGCATGCGCGCAACGGTTGATGGACGTACTCAACCAGGCGATTCGCCCGGAGCGGCGGACCTGGGCCGACCCGCTCGAACGACTCCACGGGGCCATCGATCGTGCCCTGGAAGCGGGCCCCTCGGATCACGCGTGACGGCCCGTGTGCAGCCCTTCCATCCTCAAATCGAGCGAGCCGTCGCGGTTCATGGCGTGACCGGCGAGGTACGCTGGCAACCCGGGCCCTCGGGGCCGCGCTCCCACCCCTTCATCGCACAGGACTGTCGCCGCATGACCCGCTGGATTGTCGGAACCGGACTCTTCCTCATGGCCTTCACGGCCGCGCGCGGCCAAGATGCCTCCGCCGCCGACACACCATTGCAGCCGAGCTACTACACCTGCGTCAAAGCCGCCCGCGGCGTGACGCTGGCGCTAAACAACTGCATCGGCAACGAGCACGATTACCAGGACAAGCGGTTGAACGCCGCGTATCAACGCCTGCGCAAGGGCCTCGGCCCTGACCAGCGCACAGCATTGCGCGACGAAGAACGTGCGTGGATAGCCCAGCGCGACAAGGCCTGCGCCCCCGACGACGGTGGCGGCACCGCCAGCTTGCTCGACACGAATCAATGCCAACTCGACCAGACGGCGGCCCGTGCTGCGGTCTTGGAAGGTCGGCTCAAGTAATCCCCCACGAACACCACAGGAGTGACTCCATGACGGACCACTTGGACCAGGCCCGACGTGAGGCCGAACAGTGGCGCCTAGGTCAAACCTCCGCGGCCTATGAATCCGGCCCCGCCGGCGCCGGCGCCATTTCCACCGGTAAAGACGATCATGGCGGCGTGTCCTACGGCTCCTACCAGCTCTCCAGTGCCACGGGAACGCTGAAGGAGTACCTGGACCAATCGACGTATGGAGCCCAATTTCAGGGGCTGACGCCTGTCACCCCGGCGTTCGATGCCAAATGGCAGGAGCTGGCCCGAACCGACCCAGGGTTTGGGCAGGACCAACACAACTTCGTGGGCCGGTCGCACTACACGGCGCAAGTGACCGCGTTGCAAGCCCGCGGTCTCGACCTGTCCGGGCGCGGCATGGCCGTCCAAGACGCGCTGTGGAGCACCTCGGTGCAGTGTCGCGACCTGACGCCGGGCATCTTCACCAAGGGGCTCACGGAGAAGTTCGGCGAGCACTACGACCTGGCCAAGCTCAGCGACAAGGACATTGTTGACGCGGTGCAAGACTACAAAGTCGAGCACGTCAAAACGCTTTTCAGCAAATCCCCCAAGCTCCACGAATCCCTCAAAGACCGGTTCGCGGACGAGAAGGTCGCGCTCGAACACCTGGCGGACACCGATGCCACGCTGACGGCGAACGGCATTCGGCTTGAGCACACCAACACCGGACCGGCCCTTCCCGTGGCCCATCGGACTGCCTATGCGGGCCATGCGGCGCATCCGGGCACGCTGCGCCTGCACGACCATTCCGAAGGCGTCCAAGCCCTCCAGTCCCAGCTGTCGGCGTTGGGGTACACCGGCGCCGACGGACAGCCGCTGCACGCAGACCGGCACTTTGGGGCCAACACCCAAGCGGCGTTGGAGGCCTTCCAGCGGGACCACCATTTGCAGGCCGACGGCATTGCCGGCCCGCGGACGATGGAGGCATTGCAGCAGACGCAGGCCGCCCCACGCGTTGGCATCGATCACCCCGACCACGCGGGCTACAGCATGTATGCGCAAGCACTCGCTGTGGTCCACGGCCTCGACGCCCAGCAGGGTCGGACGCCCGACCAGATGAGCGTCAACTTCGCTGGAGCTTTGGCGGCGCAGTCCCGCGCTGAAGGCATGACGCGCATCGACCACCTCGTGCTCAACGACGACGCGAGCCGCGCCTACGCGGTGCAAGGCGAGCTGAATTCCCCCTTCAAAACCCATGCGTCGGTGCCCGTAGCCCAAGCCGTCGTGCAGCCCCTGGAGCAGAGCAGCCAGGCGTGGACGCAGGCCCATCAGGTGCAACAGCAACAACACGTCCAGCAGCAAACGCAAGCCCCAGAGGTATCCCAGCAGCAAGCACTCGGCCCTCAGATGATGCGCTGATCGCCAACGACCAGACCGTTCGTCTTACGCCCTGTGACCCAACCATGCCACCTGTGCTGATGGTTGCCAACCGCCTAAGCTGCCGGGCGTCCGTTCCTAAGCGACGCGCTCAGCCGGTCAACGGTCGCGCCTCACGGCGATGAATGGACCGATCCTACCGCGTCACGTACCGCTGCATTTGGCAACACAGCAACGCCGGACTCAACCGTCATGCCGACCATGTTGCCACCCCGGACTTGAATGCATAGGTCACGGGTTTCGTTGTGCAGGTCATACCCAGCCGCCGGCCCAGGATCAGCGCCCACGGCCGCTCGCTTGGGTGCGTTCATCGCGAAGTAAGTGCGATAAACGTAGCGTCTTCGCGGCACATTTCCTGGCGAAGACGCACTGACCAGCGACGCGGGAGGCGGCCCGGCAAGGATGGATGACGACATGATGTCGCGAACCAAGCGCCCCTCGGTGCACACCGACTCGTTCACGGCGACGTGCATTTGCATGCGCTCCGCGATATCCAGGTAGTTGTCGTCGCTGGAGAACGTCAGCAGCATCCAGGCTTCATCATCTTGTCGGCTATGCATACCGGTGCGATCGGCCAGAGGAATGGCTGACCCAGCAACGACGCGCAACGTGCCCGGGGTGATCGAACCCAGGTTCGTGGCGCATCCCGCGAACGCCAGGGCGATCGCAGCTATTGGCAGCACAGCGAAGAACCGCAACGATACCCCCTGGCGGTCGATCCGCCCTCGGCCCGCCCCAATCTACCCTAGCCGCAGCACCCGAAATTCGCGCGATGGGGCCCTATCGCACTTTAGGCGAATGGCCTGAGGCCAGCTCGCTCAATCGCTACACGAATTTGGACAACCGGAAGCAAAAATGGCAACGTGATTACGTTTACACCCGTTGGGTTGTATGCCTTGCATGCCGCACTTCGTCGGAGCATTCGACCCTCATCCCGGCCCTCTGCACTCATCCAGTGTTCCGAAGCGTTTGACGAAGCGTTAGGCCGGGAATATCGCGTCATTTGCAGTACCGATGCCTGACCGAGGCAAGGGCAGCACAAAAAACGTGATCAAGAGTGATGATCGGCTATTCGGACCGTGCATGGCGAAGCCGCTCCAGAAGCTCTAAGACCGGCGCACCGGTCACATTGTCAGGAATGATGGGGTCGTCTTCGGCACGCATCCCAACGCTGTCTTCGTCGTGCAGCCCGATCTCCCAAGCCTCACGGACTACGATGCGATCTTTCCTGATGACCAGCTCTTCGAAGACCTGGGGTGGGCCCGCCGGCGAGGTCATCACGGCGGGCATCAGTTCGTAGCCTCCCTGACGGCTCACCGCGCTCAAAAATCGGTCAACATTGACAGTTTTTACGGGCGTCATGGTGAGATGCCGAACGACCGAAACGATCTCTTCCGATCTTTCGCCATCGTGCCAGCTTCCACGAACCAGCACGCGATAAGCCGCTGGCTGGTCGCGAAGGATGCCTCTGATCAGAACAATCGTGATGGCGTCATCCTTGTCGTGATCACCGACGGCCTGCCGCCAACCAAGAAAAATACGTTTGGCCGCATCCGGTTCGGAAAAGATGAACGCGATCACCGGCAATATCTCGCCGTTGACGGCCACGGCGTAGAACGCTCCGTGCCACTTGGCTCGATCCCACAGCGGGATGTCGATCGGCGATACCACGCGGCGTGCGGCGTGCGACCGCCCAGGTAGCCGCTGCATTCCTTGCTCAACGCCATCACCGGCTGCTCTCGAGGCACCTTGGTTGGTCTCGGGCAACGGCACCTAGATGATCTCCAGGCCCGAATACCATGCAGTGGTTCGCCGAAGCGGGTAAAGGCGCGAGGTGATCTCCGGCTGCCAGTCGCGCACCAGCATTTTGGCGTATTCTCCGAACAAGTTGCCGTGCGTCACCGCGGATTCCGCGTACATCACCGCCCGAGCGAACCCACGCTCATCGCCGGCGATCCGATGCAAATAAGCTTCCATGTCCGGCAAGACCGCAATGTGGCCGATCACGTGCACCACTAGTTCCATCAGATCTTGACGAAATGCCGCTCGGCTTTCGATCGAAGCCGAAACCGATTGAGTCGGATATTCGACGCGCACATACGCCGATCGCGCATCCTCTTCGATGGAGATGCCCAATGTTGTCCGAGTATCGACCGCCTCCAGTACGATTCTCGCCGTGGGCCGATACGGCATGATTGATTCGTCGAGACTGGTAGCAAGGAATGCTTCGAGCGCTGACAGCACCGTTTCTGCAAGCATGATGCCGTCGTGAGAGGCGTTCGCCTCGACGGTGATTCGGCACCCCAGAATCGTCGTGCGATAGGCAATCTCGGGCCCCTCTTCAATTTGCGGATGCGGAGGCATTTGCAAGCGACCCGGCTGGCTCAAGGCGTTCTGCATCAGCCGATCGATGTCTTCTACCGACCACTGATCCTCTGGAAACCCCTCATCCCGCAGCTCGTTCACATAGCCCAGTGCATACAGTAGCATGGCCTTTGTGATGCTCAGGCCCTGCTGTTCCAAGACCTCCGGCAGCGCGGACATTACCTCAAGCTGGGGAATGGTCGAGGCCAGAAGGAGGATACCGAGCATCGACTCGGTCAGCTGGCCATATTCGGCGTAAGCCTTCCGCTCGTCCTCGTTGCGAAGCACTTTCGGGGCAATCAGATTTGCCAGCTCAAACGCCGCCAGAACATGCGCGATGCGACCAAGGTGCAGTTCAGCATCCACTAGCCCACGCAAGCCTGTGAGCGCGAACGGCGGAATGTGTCCATCTTCATAAAAATACGCTAAGGCCCGATCGCACGCTGTGAGCACGCTGTTGCGAGCTGCCCAGTGCAGGCCCATCCGCTCGTATGCGGCCGACAGCACACCCAAACAGATCATCAGCTCTTGTCGAGATTCATGTTTGACAAAGCGTTCCATCGCACGACCCAAAAGCGCGATCGCTTCTCGAGGTTTTCCTGCCTCCAGTTTTTTCATGCCACGGTCGCTGAGCATCCCCGCGCCGACGACGTCGCCACGGCGCTGCTCCAGCGTTTGAACTACCAGCTCGAAGAGCGCATCAAAGCGATCACCATCTACCCCCACTTCGCTCATTTCCTCGACGATGCGGGCCAGGCGTTCGAATGGATAATCCCCCAAATTTATCGCTTCTCGCGCGATTGATGACAGCGTGTCCCAGACGCTCTCTAGGCCCGCATCGTCACGCTTTGACATATACCGGTGCGCAGCCATGAAGGCCAAAGCGGTACGCGCCCGCAGGGCATTGTTGGGTCGCGTGCCGTCGGCTGCCAAAGCCTCCAGCGTTTGGCTCAAGCGCACCTCTCGCGCCTCGATCTTTGCTTCTTCTGCGCTGATGGCCCCGCGCTGGACTTGACTGGACAGCACCATCCAAAGGTTTTGGACGCGGTCCACTTCTTCCATCTGATTCGACGCCAGACCGATCGATTCGACCACCGCGTATTGCTCGTTCGCAACCGCCGTGTCGTCCAACCAAAACATGGCTGTCCACGCGTAAGCATAGGCCACGCGCAAACGCAGCTTGTCACCCCCTAGTGCGTCTGCCAGTCGCCCGGCGCGCACAAAGAGCCCTTCTACTTCAGTCCTTGGTCGCTCCAATCCTCGGGCCAAAATGGCTGCACGCAACGCGTCTTCGGCCTGCTGATATCGAGCAGCCCCGTAGGCTTGAGGATCCGCAAGCGCTTGATCCAACGCGTTCAATTCCTGCTGCCTGCGCAAATCCTCGGGGCCGATGTCGATCTCAACGGATGCGCGAAGATCAACAAGGTGCAAGGCTTCGATAGCAATATTCGCATGCCCGTGCTCAAGGACCGCCGTGGTGATCCAGGTTCGGTCCAGAATGAACACCGGGATGCCGACCTCTTTGGAGAGGCTATCCTCACTTTGGGCGCGCGATTTTTCCGGTGCAAATCGGCTAGTGATGAAATAGATTCGAGTGTAAGGCCGCCCTGTAGAAGCCGCGCTCCGCACATCGCTCGCTACTTTGCTCTTCCAATCTTTCTTGGTGCTGAACGCGAAGGCCCAGCGCTCTGACGCTGCCGTTGGATCTTTGCCGACCCAAAGCGCCGCCAGTTCACCCGAGAGCGGAATCGTCTCGCTGTCTACCTTGCTGTCACCACCGCCGGTCGGATCCGTTTGTGGACGAAGATTCGGGCATAACTCTTTCTCGGCCAAACGTCGAGCAAAATAGCCGAATTCCGTTTCCTGGTTCCGGTTTGTCAGGGTCTCGCACGCGCCGCAGCGCTGCGACGCCAGTTGGGCACCAACAACTGGAGTGCCCTGTAACGGGTGCGTTGGGAAGAAGCGCTTGCCGAGCGAAGCGCAGCCGATCTAGCAACCGCGATGGTCACGATAGCCGTGCCCGCCGTCGCCCGGCGCAGGCTTTGACAGACGAGCGGCGCGCCGAAGCGGCCTCATCGGAACCGGCGCCGATTTCTTGCCACGATGCAAGAGAATCCTTAGGTTGGGTTCCGAAAGCATACTTAGACAACGAATATAGAGGCGTACTGACGAGTAGAGACGCCTGTGCAATTTCAGGCGATTGGTTGTCGAGTAACTACCTGGGATAGCCCTCCCATTCCCAGGAACGGGGTTTGATTCACCATCCAGGGCAGCATCAGCGGGTCACCTCAGGCGTAGAGCCGCCCTGTCATCTAAGTCATCGTCTTCGATTTAGGACTACCCAGCCACACGTTGACTTTGCTGCGTTACCGAACAAAGCGTCATCTGCGCCCTCAAGCCCCGCCTTCAGCTCATCGTGCGTAGGGACACTGTTGGTCCAAGGTGACTTCATCGCCTGCTAGTGGTTTCCCATCCGAGCGGGTTACCGAGTCGCCGCTCGTGCTTGCCTGCCTAATGACGATCCAAACTGCTTCTTCACTTGGCTGATTGTTAACCGCTGGACCACTGACCGCTGCGGAATATCAACAACATACCCCACGGCTTCACCCATGCCAGCACAACGAGACACGTCAGGAACTTGCTCTATAACAAGCAGCTGCGTAGCGCCTTCCAGCCAGGTCACCGCCCCAACGTTGACGGGCGAGCAGTCAGATTTGAGGGTACTCACCTGCCGTATGATGTCGCCGACATCCGACGGTTCGAATCCGATCGCTGTTCTTGTGAAAACGAGCGCATGCCAAGTGCCGGCGGCCCCACCGTCGCTGATGTTCACAAAGGCCCGCTCGCTATGTACTGACCACGATATCTCCAATAGATCAGGACTGCTTACGTAATCGGGGAGCCTTCCTATCTGCACTCCACGCGTATCACGGAAGACATAAGCATCACCGGTAAATACCAGCGAACTCAGGCGATCTGGTGCGCTGATCTCAGCGTAGTGACCGTGCTTGTCTGCGCGGAACTGCAGAGCGTGGCGAGCCCAAACCCCCGCGGCCGAGGAAGCTGCCCCTGCAGAGAGAGGGAGAGCTGCGAGCATCAAGATCAGTCGGAAGTTGAGGACCTTCATTTTTTCTGCTCAAATCCTTCTGGACAGGAAAAATCGTCAGGCAGGTTGCTTATCACAGTGGATGCTTCCTGAATGCCGAACGCATTCGCAGATTTCTGTGTGTTGAACCGATAGATATCGAAGCGCGCCTGAGCACTGTTGCGAATGTTGATGTCTCCAACATCGCCTACCGTGAATGTTTCAGATTTTGGCCCTCCTGTCATGGTTAGGCCTGTCGCTTGGATGCCCAACGGGTTGGTGGCCAGCGTCACGGTGGACGGTTGCTTCTTACGTCGCGTTCGCTGCGCGATCGCGTGCGAATGACCGAGGCAGACTCCTTGACGAGCCGCATGACCAACCAGCGCAAGTCGGTCCGTTGTGCGGGCGTCAGCGCGGCTTGAGCGGACGGGTGTTGGAGGATGGCGCGCAGCCGTCGCTTCATCGCATCTAACTCCACCTCCTTCTGGAGTTGATGATAAAACGCTTGGAACACTCGACCTTCGGCCGTCTCGAGCAGTGTGTCGTGGCCGTTGAGCAGGGTGTCGACGATGGCGCCCCGATGCTGCCCCTCGTCGACGATGGCATGACGCAGGCGGAGGTCGGCGTCCCGCCAGGAGTCCTCGACGCGACGAAAGTCCGCGCGCAACCCGGTGGCCAGCGCGAACAGCTCCCGGACGCCTTCGGCTGCCTCCTGTGCGTCGGCAACCTGCACGCGCCCAGCCTCGGCCTCGCGCAGCTCCGACTCCAGACGCAGGATTTGTGCGCGCAAGTGCACCGCGCGGCTTCGAGGGTCCGGGTTGAGTCGGGCTTCCAAGCGTTCCACTTCGCGCTGGACCACGGCCAGTCGTGAGGCTGTGGAGGTCATGACCCGACTTTCCAACTGGCCCACAAACCGCAGTGCCGCTTCCAGGGCGTCGGTCGCATGGATGCGCCCCTCGCGCTCGGTGATGAGCCCTCGGCGAATCCAGTCTCTCAGCTCTTTGCGTGCGAGCGCCGAGGTGTCCCCATCGATGTCGAATTCGGACCGTCCGGCGTGTTCGGTGAGCAGGTCGCTCAAGGCGTGCTCGGCATCGTCGACATCCACGCCGTCTTGACGCTCTTCGAAGAGCGTTTGAAGGCAAGCAAGAATGAGCGGGCCGCGCCGGGCCGCAAGGAGCTGCCAAGCGGCGTGCTGGTGACGCGCGACCGAATAAGCCTGGGCGCGCTCTGGACTGTGCATGGCCATCACGCCGTCCTTGGTGCAGTGTGTTGATGTGCTCGTAGCCTACCGTGTCCGACGATCCTGCGGCAGAGGTGCTTGGCGGCACGTTCCGCGTGGCCGAGCCGCGCTGTGAGGCGATTGGACCACCGGGCGTGGGCAACGCGCACCGGTGAGGTGCTGTGCAGATTTGGCAATTCTTCGCACGCCATCCCTCCCATGCCTCGGCTGCACCCGTGGCACCGAACGGCTGGGCTTGGGCCCTGGTTCAATCCCCCGCGAAGGGCTGGCATGTTGGTCGTTGCGGTGGCGCATCAGGGGATCGTCGTGAATCCATACGTGCGGCCGGAACAGGGCCTCGAGCGTGTCGAACTTCAACACCCTCCCAATCACGATCATGCGATCGAGGGCCGTGAGCGCCGCCCGGTGCTGCTTCGCTTCGGCGGTGGCATGGAGGACCGCCATCGCCTGGTCCGCCCGCGCGTGCGCCTCCGCGCGGCGCTTGAGCAGCGCCGCCTTTGCTTCAGCCTTCGTCCGTTTGACCTCGTTCACCGCCACTGCGCCTGCTCCGATACGTCGGCACATTGAGCGACGGGTCGTTGCGCTCATCCATCCGAGGGCGAGCGACGTCCCCTGGATCGCGCAGGATATTCCAAACAGCAGGGCTGGTGGCAATGAGCGCCTCTTCGACCTTGGCCATGGCCAGGCACAAGTCCGGCCATTCGCCTTGGGCGTACCGCTGCGTCACGTCCGCCATGGCCGTGTCGTTGCCGCGCGTGGCGTGGTGGCGCAACAACTGGCTGACCATATGCCCCGACAACAGCTTGGCCGCGAACCGCCCCAAGGTGCGGCGAAAATCGTGCATGGTCAGCCCCACCTCGGTCAGTCCCGCGTCCGCTTTGATCGTGGCCAGGATCGATTTGCTGTCGAGGTAGTGCCCTTCGACCGCTTTGGGGCTGCGCGCCGGAAACACCCAACGCTGCGTTTGCGCGAGCCGCCACTCGGCCCGGTCGACGACGGCGTCGGCCTTGGCGCGCACGATGATGTCGCGCGTCCGGGCGCGCACCTGCTTGGCGGACTCCCGCCCGGCCGCGATCGCACGCCCCAACGCTTGCTCGCTCTGGGCGCGCGCGTCCACCCGCCAGCGGAGCACGCGCTCGGCAAAATAGGCGACCGGCAACAGTTGCGCCTCGCCCGCTTTGGTGTCGTGCAAGAACACTTGCGACCCCCGAAGCCCCGTCGTCGGATTCTTGGCGTCGGGCGACGGCGCCATCCAGACCCACGATGCCAGCCCGTCGCGCTCTTCCGCAGAACAGCTGTGATACCAGCACAACCGCGCTGATTCGCTGCGGCGCGTGCCCCACAGCAGGGTCAGCAGGATGTAGTCGATGGCCGTGGCATTCTGACCTTGCTGCATGTCGCGGCGCTCGATGAGCGATTTGAGCACGGTCGGCAACGATTGCTGCCCGGTCGCAGCGTCGTCCACGCCAAGCGGATTGCGCACCCGCGCGGCATCGTAATGCTTGCGCAATTCTCGCGTGGACCGATGCAGGCCTTCGTCGGCCAGGACCTGGAACGGGTTGTAGATCAAAACGGGCGGGCGCATGGCGCTGTCGGCGGCCTTGCGCTCAAGCTTGATGGCCCGGTCCACGGCGCGCGACGCGTCGCTGAGGGTGTGCTCGGCGGCGGCCATGCCGGCGGCGTAGGCGAGTTCCACGTTCTTGCCCGTCAGACGCAGCTTGGACACCAGCGCGGCACGATCGAGCCGCCACCACTCGCCCGCCGCTTCGAGTTTCAGTTTGACCTCCGCCGGCAACCGGGTGGACCGCAGCATCGCTGAGTGCCGCACCCGATGCCACGCAGCCTTCAACGCTTCGTCCGTCAAGGCCGCAATCGGCGAATCGGCCAACCCCACCTCTTCGCGCGACAACCGCGCCAGCGAATCCTGAGCCCCTTTCACGCCAGCAGGCTTGGTCTTCCCGCGGCCTTGCTGCTCCTCCAAGAACCGGATGTAGCCCCGCAGCGCTTGGCCCACGGTAAACCCGCGGGCCTCTTGGACCGCTTCGGCGGTGCGCAGGGCCTGGCGGGGGTCCTCGCCCGTCGACCGGATGAACGAGCGCTTCGCCGCTGCCAGCTCGTGCGCCTTGGCCAGGGACAGCTCCTGCACCGAGCCCAAGGACAAACGCACCGCCTTTTTGCCCACACGTGAGCGCACTTCGTAGAACGCGCCGCGGGGTCCGACATAGAACCCAAAGCCCGCCGGCGCCCCTTGCGACCCATCGGAAATCCGGTAGGGTCTGGGATCCGGATTCGGTTCAAGGACGGTCTTGCCCTCGGCATTCAGGGCCGGGCGCTGCTCCATGGTCAATGCGCGCAGTTGGGCTTGGGACAGGCGATACTTGGCGACTTTGGCGCTGGGCATAGGTCCGTCCGGTGTGTCCATGGTCGTTCGATCTTGGCACACCACTGAAGCCATGGACACATCCACAGAAGCCAACTGATCTTCATGGACGCCGCATGGACTTCCATGGCGGCGTCCGACCCTCACGAAATTGGTCATCCGTCACGCTCATGTCGCACCCAGAATCGCACCAAGCCATTGATCCAACTGCAATGAACGCCACTGCCGCAAAGCTCGCCGAACACACTCCTTTCATGCGCCAGTACCTGGCGGCCAAGGCGGAACACCCGGATATCCTGCTGTTTTTCCGGATGGGCGACTTCTACGAGCTGTTCTACGACGACGCCCGCAAGGCGGCGCGGCTGCTCGATATCACGCTGACCCAGCGCGGCCAGTCGGCCGGTGCGCCCATTCCCATGGCCGGCGTGCCCTACCACGCGGTGGAAGGCTACCTGGCGCGCCTGGTGAAGCTGGGCGAATCGGTCGCACTGTGCGAGCAGATCGGAGATCCGGCCACCTCCAAGGGGCCGGTGAAGCGCGAAGTCGTGCGCATTGTCACGCCGGGTACGGTGACCGATGCCGCGTTGATGGAAGAGCGCCGCGACAACCTGCTGCTTTCCATTGCCGCCGGCCCCAAGGGCTACGGCATGGCCTGGGTGGATCTCTCCACCGGCCGCTTCCTGCTCACCGAAACCAACAGCGCCGAAGGCCTCGCTGCGGAACTCGCGCGCCTGCAGCCGGCGGAAACGCTCGTCAGCGAAGATGTCGCCTGGCCCAAGCTGGTTAGCACCCTGCCCGGCCTGCGCAAGCGTCAGCCGTGGCACTTCGATGGCGATGCCGCCACGCGCGAGCTGTGCCGCTTCTTCAAGACCCGCGACCTGCGCGGCTTCGGCGTGGATGGCCTGCCGCTGGCCGTCGCCGCCGCCGGTTGCCTGCTTGGTTACGTCGAAGAGACCCAGAAGAGCGCGCTGCCGCACCTCACCGGCATGGCCGTGGAGAACGC
>Ga0157370_10004223_pt1 | contig 16617 bp, 12 predicted proteins | sample C35metaG_FD_113463 | JGI IMG/M metagenome (GOLD analysis project Ga0157370, IMG submission 113463) | Corn rhizosphere microbial communities from Kellogg Biological Station, Michigan, USA - C3-5 metaG | ecosystem: Host-associated > Plants > Roots > Rhizosphere > Soil | place: USA: Michigan...
AGGTTTAAAAATCGCTCTCAAGTTTTTGACATTTACCTATGAGCTGCCACCAGACCAGGAATCTGCCGAGGAATTCTGGAACGGGGCGCGTATACAAATAGCACTCGTATCACTTGTCGGCTTCGCCATGTTCGTATATCTGTTTTCGAAATTTAAAGAGACGAAGCCCGCAGTGCCTTACTTTCTGCTGATAGCAGCAAGCATAGTGCTCGCCCAGTTCATGCCTGTATCAATGTTGCATGTGGACGATGTCGATCTCAGGCTTGCTTTGCCAATACCGAATATTGATAGCGCAATGACCTGGGTGTACATCATCGGCTTTTCGGCAATGCTTGCCACTATTGATGTGATAGAGCAGGTAATGAGCAACGCCGCCATAGAAAAAATAGATCCGCTGAAACGCAAGTGCAACACCAACAATAGCTTGTTTGCCATCTGGATATCCAATATGGGAGCGAGTTTCTTTGGCGGCATGACCAATCTGGACGGGTTGGCAAAAAGCACCACCAATAAACTGGCCGGAGCCATGACAAAGTTCTCCAATCTTGTGGTTGGATTGGTCATTCTCTTCTTTGTGATCAACACGCACTATCTGGAATATCTGCCAAAGTTTTCCCTGGCGGCCATCATGATATTCTCGGGCTGGAAAATGATCATGGGTCTGTGGCATGTGGCGCACCACGGCCAATATGCATTAATACTTGCGACGGTAACCGCGTTGCTGGTATTCAAGATAGGTATTTTCGAAGGTATGCTGGTCGCCCTGGCAGTCCATGGCCTTGTCAATTATCTCGTTTTTCACCAAGCCGGCAAGATACCAAGCAAAATCATCATTAAAAAATACTTCGAGAAATTTTCGACAGGCGGCGGTGCCGACTGATCCCGCAATAATGGACGGCGGGCGATGAAGGCCCGCTCCTTTTTTATAGTTGTTATCGGCAGGAGTCACTATGTACAAAAAAATAATGGTAGCTATCGGTGATGATGAGATTTCCCGGAATGCCCTGAAGGAAGCACTGCATCTCGCCTCCGCTTATGGAGCCAGAATATGCCTCGTCCATGCGGTTGCCGAGCCCGGCGACGATGAAGACGAGCGCAGCGGCCCGGGTGAGCAAGCCGGTCTGGAGTTGCTTGAGCAGGCGAAATCCACCGCCGCTGAAGCGGTGACGGTGGAAACTCGTTTACTGGAAGCCGACAAACAATATGGCTTGAGCGGGGTTTCCGACGCTATCAGTAATGCTGTCACCGAGTGGGGAGCCGATCTGCTTGTGGTAGGAACGAAAGGTCGCCGAGGTCTGGAGCGCTTGGTTATCGGCTCGGTGGCAGGAAAGCTGGTCAATATCGTAGACACATCGATTCTGCTGGTCCGCCTGCCCTAGAGGCAGCTGATAAGGAAGATAAAAAAGTTCGTAACAGGATTCGGGTTCGGTAGCTAACACCCTCAAGAAAACGTCAATATTATGTGAAGTTTTGGTTAGCTTCGTATAAGCGCATCTAATCCTTTACCATGAACGCCAGCAGAAAAGTCCAACCCTCAATATTATCCCGAAGCCTATATCAATCCCCCCTCGCGAATACCAGCCGGTCAATGATATGTAATGATCTGATATACAAATGATAATGGAAAATGATAGCGTCGGCAAAATGTCAAAAGATATATAAAGCCCTTCGTACGATTATGGAGACGCCTCAAGTTGAACAAGAAAAAAATAACCTTCAATCGCCGAAATAATATTTTACAAATGTGAATTTTATGTATAATAGTTGTCAAGAATTTGTGAAGTTCTTGGTGGGAGTTGTTAAGGCGTAAGGAGAAATAGCTTCGCGTCTCCACTTGCCTCGCTTGGCATTTTTTGGATTTTACATGAAGAATAGCGTAATCAACTTATTCATGCTTGCCGGGATGTCATTGACAACACTTCCGGTTTCCGCACAGGAGGCGCCTGCAAAAGCGTCTCGTGCGATAGATGTTTCTTGTATACAAAATGCTATCGACCTGCGCGATGGTTCGCTGGCGGACATGATTGGTAACTGGTCTTCTAAAGTCAGAAATGCGCTGGAAATGCGACGCGACACTTTGAAAAACAGCTGGAGCATTTCTGGCTATGAGGCGCGGCGATTCGCGCAAAGAAAGGCATGGAGCGATTATGGCAGGATTCTCCGCAGTGCCAATGGCGAAAAAACTAAAACACGTGGTCGCATATGGAAGACTTTTGATAACGATCGCAAGCAATGTGAGGGAGCTTATTCCCCTGAAATGAAAACCGGCAGCACTTACGACGCAAATCTTTAGCAGAGGAAGCTACGGTTTCCTTTCCACAGGAACCTCGCGAAAACCATGCGCATGGCTGGATAAAAAAAGAGCACGAAATGATAAGGATTTTGCCAGGTAAAGAAGTTAAGAATACCGGAAAAAGTACGCCGAAATGGCAAACAGGGCTGCGTTCGATATATGACGCAATTCCCGAGGGCAGCAGGAAAGGCGCAACCTGATCCGGAATGGTTGTTTTGCAAGTGTTTGTTTCAAAGATCATTTAATCCGAGTAAGCATACGAAAATCTGAAATTCTTCAACTATTTTTGGAGCTTTTAATCATGTTAAAAACATCGGCTAATACATTTCTTTACTTCGCGTACGGCGCCAACATGTTTTCCCGCAGAATTCAGGATGTTGCGCCGTCTGCTGTAGCGATAGATGTTGGTTTCGTTCAGGGGCGAAGATTCACCTTCGGCAAAGTGAGTCGCGATGGTTCGGGTAAAAGCGACATCGAAGCAACGAATAATCTGAACGACAGGGCCTATGGAGTTCTCTACAAGATAAATGTAAAAGAAAAGGCAGCTCTCGGTGACGCCGAGGGTGTGGGAACAGGCTATGACGAAGCAAACGTCCAGGTTGTTACCGCAACAGGCAACAGTGTCGCGGCAACATTCGTGGCGAGTTATAAAGAAGCGGTACTTCGTCCTTACCAATGGTATAAGGCGTTTGTCATAGCGGGAGCTCTCGAGCATGGCCTGCCGGTCGAGTATATTGAATGGTTGCGTACATTTGAGGCCCAAGCGGACCCCCATACCGATCGTCGCGCCGGGAGAGAAGCATTGCTGTATGGAAACATACCGCTAAACCACTTTCAGTTTAACGCGGGTATGCGGCAACTTGCCAAGGAAGCGTCGTGAGGGCAACCGGTATTTTCCGCATCATCTGACGCCATATTGGCGGCGATACATAAGATCAACGGCGTCACAGCCAGGATTACTTGACCGCAGCGGGAAATATGGATGGGCTCAAGCAGCGCCATTCTATTCCCGCGGCGTGATGCCGGATGATGCGGCAAGCCTGTGATAAAAGCTGAGGCGCCGCTTGCTGATTTTTCCTTCTTGTGCAGCTTGCGAGAGCGCGCAGCCAGGTTCGCCGGTGTGACGGCAGTTATTGAATCTGCACTGTCCGATATAGGGGTGAAACTCGATAAATCCCCATGCCAGCTCCTCTCGGCCAATATGATTCAAGCCGAATTCCTGCATGCCGGGCGAATCAATGATGCGGCTGTTTTCATCGAGATGATAGAGCCGTGCGTGGGTTGTGGTATGTCGACCGGTATCGAGCGCTATGGAAATTCCGGCAGTGGCCCGTTCTGCAGCCGGAATAAGCGCGTTGATGAGGGTGGATTTACCCATGCCGGATTGGCCCACCAGCACGCTAAGGTGGTCTTGCAGGTAGGGTAAAAGGGGGGCCGCATCGGTCTTGGCGCTTATTTTCAACACGGAATAACCTAGATCTCGATAGAGCGCAAGTGAGGCAGCCGCAGCGCGTGAGGGCTCAGTAAGATCGGTCTTGTTGAGTACGATCAGCGCCTTGATGCGCTGGTTCTCGGCAGCGGCTAAACAGCGGTTTATTAATTCCTCGCTGAAACTAGGCACGGCTGCCACCACGATGACTACCTGGGTGACATTGGCGGCGATAAGCTTCTCGCGATAGACATCGCTGCGATAAAGGAGCGCGCTGCGTGGCAGAATGGCCTCTATCACACCTTGCCCTGATGTGGTGAGCTGAATTTCCACATGGTCGCCACACGCCGCTCCCCCTTTCTTCCCGCGCATTACACAGGAAAGCGCGGCATCGCTTGTCGTTTCAACCAGAAAGTATCTGCCGAATGCGGCGACTATCTGTCCGAGAATGGGTAACGGCGCGATGCTGCGGGTCGAGTTCAAATCTTGAGCAAGGTATCGACTTTCGCTGCGCAAATAAAATCATTTTCCGACAGTCCGTTGATGGCATGGGTGGTATATTCCACGCGGCACTTATTATAGCCGACGGTCAGATCCGGATGGTGATCTTCGCGATGCGAAACCCAAGCGACGGCGTTGACAAACGCCATTGTCTGATAATAGTTATTGAAGTTATAGACTTTTTGGATCTGTGAGCCGAGAAACTCCCATCCGTCAAGCTGCTGCATCAGCACAGTGACTTCGGCGGGCGAAAGCGGCGGCATGTTGCCTTCGCAGGGTTGGCATTTCTTGGCGGTCAGGGAATTGATGATGGTATCCATTAGCGCTCCTGTGGTTGGGTAATTAACAAGTAATCGATGCGCTGCATTCACGGAAACTAATTATGCGCCAGGTTTCGCAGCCGCGCTATTCTCATCGCGGCAGGCGGATGTGAATCGTAAAACGCGGAATGAAGCGGATCGGGAGTAAGCGTTGCGGCGTTGTCCTGGTAGAGTTTAACCAATGCCCGGATGAGATCGGCGGCAGAGGCGTTGCTTGCAGCATATTCGTCCGCTTCAAATTCGTGTTTGCGTGAGTACAGGCTTGCCATTGGCTGGAACAGGAAGGTAAAGGCGGGCATTACCAGAAAAAATAACAGCAGCGCCATGGCGGTCGAAGGTACTGATGAAACGGACACCCCCAACCCCTGATAAAACCAACCCTGCTGCATCAGGTAACCTAGCACCCACAAGAATACCAGGCTCATGGCGAAACTCCACGCAATGCGCTTGATAACATGGCGGCGCTTGAAATGCCCCAATTCATGCGCCAGTACCGCTTCGATTTCAGACACATCCAGACGAGAGAGCAAGGTATCAAAAAAAACGATTCGCTTGGTTTTGCCAAAACCCGTAAAGTAAGCGTTACCGTGATTGCTGCGGCGCGAGCCATCCATGACGAAAAGACCGCTGGATTTGAAACCGCATTTCCGCATCAACTGTTCAATGCGTGCCCGGAGTGGAGCATCTTCGAGCGGAGTGAATTTATTGAACAGCGGTGCAATCCAGGCCGGATAAATGGCTAAAACCACAAGATTGAACCCCATCCATGCGAGCCAGGCAAAAAACCACCAGTCCGAGCCCATTTTCTCCATCAGCCACAGTACACCAAGCAGTAGCGGGATGCCAAATAGCAATCCCAGCACGGTTCGTTTGACGAGATCGGCGAAGAACATGCGCAGTGTCATTTTGTTGAAGCCGAATTTTTGCTCGATAACGAAGGTTCGATAGTAGCCTATGGGAATTTCCGTTACGCTCATTAGCAATAGGGTGCTGATAATGAGTGCCATGCCGCCGGCAAGCGGATCGCTCAATGCATTTGACCAGAAAATACCCAGGGCAGTCAGTCCGCCTCCCAGGGTAAATATCAGTAAAAGTAATGTTTCCATAGACGTGCTGACATAACTCAGGCGAGTCTTTGCACAGGTGTAGTCCGCTGCTTTCTGGTGCGCCTCGAGACTGATCTGGGTAGAAAAATTAGCGGGTACACTATCGCGATGAGCGAGGATATGATGGATGTGCCGCGTTGCCAGCCACATCCGTGCACAAAAAGCGAGCAGCAGCGCGGCAAGAAAAATGATCGTAAAAGTTTGCATGGTGGACAGGTAAATGCGATGAGCGCGCTTGACGAGAGGTGACGTCTACCAATCGGTATGACACAATTACACGTGGAGAATTCAGGAAAATAATTTATTATGGCACAAGATCACAATAACCTCATCTGGATAGATATGGAAATGAGCGGGCTGAGCCCGGATAACGACCATATTATCGAAGTTGCCCTGGTAGTGACCGATTCTCAATTGAACGTGGTAGCGCAAGCGCCGGTACTGGTGGTGTCCCAACCGGAAGCGGTGCTGGAAGGAATGGACAACTGGAATAAGTCCACTCACGCCAAATCCGGCCTGATCGATAAGGTCAAAACCTCCACGCTGACGGAAGTTGAAGTGGAAGCGCGCATGTTAACGTTTCTGCAAGAATATATTCCGCCCGGGATTTCTCCCATGTGCGGCAATTCGATCTGCCAGGATAGGCGTTTTCTGGCACGCTGGATGCCACAACTAGAGGCTTATTTTCATTATCGCAATCTGGACGTGAGCACCCTGAAGGAACTGGTAAAGCGCTGGAAACCCGAGATCGCGGCGGGTCTGACCAAACAATGCAAGCATGAAGCGCTGGCGGATATTTATGATTCCATTACCGAGATGAAGTATTACCGCGAGCATTTTATCAAAGCATAGACCGGAATAGAACAGGACCTGGTTTCTCTCCGGCTCTCGAGATAACTTTTCCATCCTTTCAAGGAAAATTCCGCATGTCCTCGGGCACCGCATTTACTATTGCTGTCAATCCAAGAATCCCCTCGCGCCTGGCTCGTCTTGAAGAACTGGCCAACGATCTCTGGTACAGCTGGGATCGTTCCACACGCTCGTTGTTTTCTCGCCTTCACCCCGGCTTATGGAGCGCAGTGGGGCATAACCCGAAGGCATTTCTCAAGCGCGTGGATGAATCGCTGTTGCTGAAAGCTGCAGAAGATCAGGTATTCCTGGCTAATTACAACAGCACGTTGTCAGCCTATGATTCCTACCATTCCGAACTGGTACGACAGACCACTACGACAGACCTCTATCCGGATGACCGGGTGGCGTACTTCTGTTTCGAGTTCGGTTTTCATGAGAGTTTTCCAATTTATTCGGGGGGCCTCGGTATTCTTGCCGGAGATCACTGCAAAGCGGCGAGCGACTTGCGCCTGCCTCTGGTTGGTGTTGGCCTGCTCTATCGGCAGGGATATTTCTACCAGACCATAGATAATCAGGGAAATCAGCAAGTCACCTACCCTGACTCGGATTTCGAGGACCTGCCGGTATCGCCGGTATTGCGAGAGAATGGTTCGGAAGTGAAGATCGAAGTCGAACTGCCGCAGCGCAAGGTGGTGGTGAAAGTCTGGCAGGCAAAAATAGGCCACGTCGTGCTCTATCTGCTCGATACCGATTTGTCGGAAAATTCTGCGCAGGACCGTTACATCACCCATCAGCTCTACGGTGGCGATAAAACCATGCGTGTCGAGCAGGAAATCATACTTGGCGTTGGTGGCGCTCGTGCATTGAGGGAACTTGGATTGCAGCCGACGATATGGCATATCAACGAAGGTCATGCGGCATTCATGATGCTGGAACGCATGCGCGACCTGGTGCGGCGGGGGCTGGATTTTGCAAGCGCACTGGAAGCGGTGGCGGCAAACACGGTATTCACTACCCATACCGCAGTACCGGCAGGGCATGACCACTTCAGCAATGACATGATGTTCAGATATTTTGAGGGATTCTGCCGTGATTTTGGAATCACGCATGAAGAGTTTATGGCGCTTGGCCGCGTTTCCGGCAGCCACGATTTCAACATGACCGCCCTGGCTATTCATATTTCGCGTTCGCACAACGGCGTTAGCAAAATACACCGTAATGTATCGGCACGCATCTGCAGCGATTTATGGCCTCAGATTGAGCCGCAAGAAAATCCGATGGCATATGTTACAAACGGGGTGCATGTGCCGACTTTTCTGGCGCAGGAATGGGTCGATTTGTTCGACCGCTATCTCGGTTACGAATGGCGCAACAATATGTCCGATACCGAATATTGGTCTCGTATCGATACGATACCCGATCACCTGTTCTGGAGCGTGCGCCAGACACTGAAATCGCAAATGCTTTACGGCGTACGCGCTCGCGTCGCCGCGCAGAATGCCCGCAATCACGGCTCTGAAGCACATCTTGACCGATTGCTGAGGTTCACTGATCCCATTAATCCGAATGTTCTGGTGCTGGGTTTTGCCCGCCGCTTTGCCACTTACAAGCGTGCCACGCTGCTGTTCGAAGATCTCGATTGGCTGCGCAGAATCGTGCTTAATCGAGAATATCCCGTGCTGATAGTTTTTGCCGGCAAGGCGCACCCCGCTGATGTTCCGGGACAGGATTTAATTCGTCGGGTCAGCCAGATTGCACATCTGCCTGAATTTGAAGGACAGCTTCTGCTGATCGAGGACTATGACCTGCGTCTCGCGCGGCGGTTGGTGGCCGGGGTGGATGTGTGGTTGAATAGCCCGGTGTATCCACTGGAAGCAAGCGGCACCTCAGGCATGAAAGCGGGCATCAACGGTACGATCAATCTCAGCGTGCTCGATGGCTGGTGGGGAGAAGGTTATAACGGCAAAAATGGCTGGGCGATCAAGCCGGGGCCGGAGAATATGGCTCCAGCCCTTCGTGACAAGGAAGAAAGCAGAGATTTCTACGAAACGCTGCAAGATCACGTAGTACCGCTTTACTATAGCCACGATAAGTTCGGTTACTCGCCAGAGTGGGTAAAAATGGCGAAAAACTCAATGATTTCGTTGTTGCCGCGCTACAACTCCTCGCGTATGGTCAGCGAGTACACAAAAAAGTTTTATATGTCAGCCAGCAGGCAAGGGGCGCGCTATGCTGCGAATGACTTCATCGGGGCAAAAAAAATAGCCGCCTGGAAAGAATTTGTAAGAAAAGCCTGGGGTGGGGTAACGATACGCCGATTAGACATTCCATCCAGACGCATCAGCTTTAGCGAGACGCTGCAGTTCGAAGTCGCGGTGCGACTGAATGGCTTGCAGCCTGAGGATGTAATGGTAGAACTGCTGATGTGCCGTCAGTTCAAAAAGAGCAAGCTATGCGATTTCAAGCATGTCAGGTTCGAATTTTCAGGTGTCGAAGAATCCGATGAGCATTTGTTTACATTGAACCTCACTCCTGATTTATGCGGCAAGCTGGAATATTACATTCGCGTTTATCCGTATCAGCCGTTGCTGACACACCCGTTTGAAATGGGTATGATGGTATGGTTGTGATCTGTACAGCTCAGGAATGAATCAGGGGAGTAGCGACGAGTAGATTTTCTGGTAGCCGGCGGCGCTGGAGCGCCAACTGAAATCTTTGGCCATGCCATTTTTCTTCAGGCGGCGCCAGACCGGTTTATTATTATAGGTCACGGCGACACGCCGGATAGCGCCGAGCAGCCCATCCGGCGTCATGTCGTGGAATAAGAATCCGCTGGCGCTTCCGTCAGCCAGCGTTGCAGAGGTGCAATCGACCACTGTATCAATCAAGCCGCCCGTGGCATGTACCAGCGGTGGCGTCCCATAGCGCTGACTGTACATCTGGTTCAAGCCGCAGGGTTCGAAGCGGGAGGGCATCAGGAAACTGTCCACCCCGGCTTCGATCAAGTGCGAGAGTTTTTCATCAAAGCCGATGCGTACGGCGATTTTTCCGGGATTATTTTTTGCTATCGTCGCCCATTCCTGCTCCAGCACCGTTTCACCGCTGCCCAGAACCGCCAGTTGTGCCGGAATTTCGGTGAGCTGTACGGCTACTTGCAGTAACAGATCGTGACCTTTCTGGTAAGTAAGGCGACTTACAACACCGAATAGCGGAATGCCAGGATCGACGTTCAATCCCAATAACTGCTGCAATGCCCTTTTATTGTCGGCTTTGGCTGCAAGATTGCCAGTAGTATAATTCCGCGCCAGAGAGGGATCGGTGGCGGGATCCCATTCGGCGGTCGAGATACCATTGGTAATGCCGCTGATATGCTGGCGGCGTGCCGCCAGCAAACCTTGCATGCCAAAGCCCAGCAATGCGGTCTGGATTTCTTTGGCATAGGTGGGGCTCACCGTAGCGATGTGGTCTGAATAATAAAGCCCTGCCTTGAGAAAAGACATGCTGCCGTAATATTCGGAGCCGTTTATATCGAAGCTCGCGGCGGGCAGCCCCAGTCGAGTTACGGTGTCGGGAGGGAATACCCCCTGGAAAGCGAGATTATGGATCTCCATCAGGGACGCCGCTTTTTTGCCTTGATGAAAATGGAGATAGGCTGGCACGAGACCGCTTTGCCAATCATTGCAGTGTACGATGTCCGGATGCCATGAAAGCGGACTGGCGTCGCTTGCCAGAATTGCGCCGATTTTTGAGAGAAGGCCGAAACGCAATGCGTTATCCGGCCAGTCGTGCCCGTTTGCATCCGCATAAGGACCGCCTTCGCGGCAGTAGAGCGAGGGACAGTCGAGGACGAATATGGGAACACTTACGGAGGTGCCTGAGGGTAGCCGTGAAGATAACAGCACCGATGGCGGAAACGGGAACTGACCCGCAAATTCTGCCACTTTGCGTTTGTGCTTGAGCCCTGCCAATACTTGAGGATAGCCGGGAATAAGCAGCCGGATGTCCACTTTCAGCTCGCATAAAGCCGGTGGCAAGGCCGCGCTTACATCACCCAGACCGCCTGTCTTGCATAATGGATGGACTTCCGGCGTGACGAATAGAACGCAAGTACGGGAGCGTAACGTAGTGAGAGGCATTCGTGGATCCATCGGTATATTTTATTGTGCAATTTTTTGATGCTTTGCAGGGGGTAAAGCAGCGAGACCCTTACATCCAATTGATGGTCATGGCAATAATCGTTGCCAGGGTGTGGCATATTCTCGATATTGCCAGTTATTCGCCAGTGCATGAAGTGGGCTGCATGAGCCCAGGGATATCAGCGTTGCCTGGCAAGCGAACGATGTGAAAGCACAATGATTCCGTGCTTTGCTTCCAACCTTATTTTACGGCCGATACTGACGCACCCGGTCTCCCGTGTGCACGATCGTTTTTCATTTGCTCAGCGACAAAAGATTTGCCGGATTAACGTCATATTTCATCTGTCAGTACCGTGACGCTACGCGGTCCATCCAGCGAAAGAATAATCCCCGCAAGCGGCGGCAATGTAATGACAACTGAATCCGGGAGTCCCATCCACGGCCTGCCGGTGGCAGGGATGTATCCCATGTTGCCCAAGTTGCTGCCGCCGTAGTATGCGGAATCGCTGTTGAATATTTCCTGATAGCCTCTCCCTGCAGGAACGCCGATACGATATCCTGTTCTGGGTACTGGCGTGAAGTTGAGAATTACCAGCACGAATGAACCATCGCATGCGCGGCGCTGGTAACTGATAACGGAGTTATCGGCATCGTGGCAGTCTATCCAGGCAAAGCCTTGTGATAGAAAATCGAGTTGATATAACGCAGGGACATTGCGGTACAGATGGTTGAGGTCGCGCAATGCGGCCTGTACGCCGCAGTGCTGCGCATATTTCAGCTGATCCCAGTCCAGTTCCCTGCTGGCATTCCATTCACGTCCCTGGGCAAATTCGTTGCCCATGAAGTTGAGCTTCTTGCCCGGGTAAGTCATTTGGTAGGTAAATAACAGCCGCACGTTTGCGAATTTCTGCCAGGCATCACCCGGCATTTTGCCCAGCAGCGAGCCTTTGCCATGCACGATCTCATCATGCGAGAGCGGCAGCACGAAATTTTCGGTATATGCATAAAGTTGACCGAAAGTAAGCTGATCATGGTGAAAGCGCCGATGTACCGGATCTTCAAGCATGTAGGAAAGTGTATCGTTCATCCAGCCCATGTTCCATTTCATCGAGAACCCAAGCCCACCAATATAAACAGGCCGTGATACTCCGGGCCACGAGGTGGATTCTTCAGCCAGCGTCAATGCTCCTGGAAACTCGTCATGCACCATGATATTCAGTTCGCGCAGGAAAGCGATAGCTTCCAGATTTTCCCTCCCGCCGTATTTGTTGGGTAGCCACTCTCCCGGATTGCGGGAATAGTCCAGATAGAGCATGGATGCAACCGCATCCACGCGTAATCCATCAATATGAAATTCCGATAACCAGTAATGGGCGCTGGATAGCAAAAACGATTTCACCTCGTTACGTCCGAAATTGAATATGTATGTGCCCCAATCCTGATGCAGTCCCTTGCGTGGATCTTCATGTTCATACAGCGCAGTGCCGTCAAACCGGGACAGGGCAAATGTGTCCCGCGGAAAATGCGCGGGTACCCAGTCGAGGATGACGCCGATGCCAGCGCGATGACAGGCATCCACAAAAAACTTGAAATCGGCCGGCGAGCCATGGCGGCTTGTGGGGGCAAAATAACCTGTTGTTTGGTAACCCCAGGATTCATCAAGAGGGTGCTCTGAAATCGGGAGCAATTCGATATGGGTGTAGCCCATCTCTCGTACATACGGAATCAAATGATGGGCAAGTTCGCGGTAACAATAAAATCGCCCGTCCGGGTGCCGTTTCCAAGAGCCCGCGTGAATCTCGTAAATGTTTAGCGGAGCCTGCAGCCAGTCCCATGCTGCGCGGTTTGCCATCCAGCCGGCATCCTCCCAGGCCATTTCATGACCATCCGGCGTGCGTGCGGCATTATTAGGCCGCAGCTCGTAACGTGTGGAATAGGGGTCTGTTTTGAGATGTATTCCACCGCTGCGATTACGTATTTCGTATTTATAGAGCGAATCCTGCGGAAGGCCGGGGATAAATAGTTCCCATACTCCGCTGGAGCCGTGAACCGCCATCGGATGCACACGTCCATCCCACCCGTTAAAACTGCCGACTACGCTGACTCGCTCTGCGTTGGGTGCCCATACAGAGAAAAGTACACCCGCGACACCGGTGATTTCCACCGCGTGAGAGCCCAGGCTGCGATAAGCTTGCCGTAAGTGCCCCTCATTGAATAAATACAGATCATGATCGGAAATTTGCGGTGAAAAGGCATAGGCATCATAGGTTTCGTACGTGGCTGCATCCGGCGTCGCTGTGCTTCCTTCCGCGACACGCAATAGATAAGGCATGAGGGGCTGGGTCGCGCCGCGCCATTCGAAAATTCCGTCAGGATGGGCTCGCGCCATCGGCTCAAAACCACCTGCTATATTGATCCATACATTTTTAGCACGGGGATAAAACACCCGTACCAGATTACCATCATGCTCCATGCGAGCACCGAGATAGGCGAAAGGATCATGCAACCGTCCCGCCAGGAGTGCTTCCAGGAGCGGATTGATTTGGATTGCTGTACCGGATTTCATGAGATGGGGTCGCATGAACGGGATTATAACTTGCACGCGGCTGTGAATTGCGATCAAATTCCGCTGCGGAAAGACATTCCCGCTGAATGAGATGCATAGGAGGAAAAGAAGTGGTATAAATACCGTAGACCATTCCTGCGGACTACTATCCGATGAAACGAGAGGCCGACTTACGTTTTCATAGCCAGCTTACGCGCAACTCGATAGCGCTGATACTGGCTGGCGGTCGCGGAAGCCGTCTGCACCAGCTTACTGATTGGCGCGCCAAGCCAGCGGTACCGTTCGGCGGAAAGTTTCGCATTATCGATTTCCCTCTTTCCAACTGTGTTAATTCCGGCATCCGCCGTATTGGGGTTGCCACACAATACAAAGCGCAGAGCCTGATTAGCCATATCCAGCATGGATGGGGTTTTCTCGATGGACGATTCAAGGAGTTTGTGGAACTGCTGCCAGCTCAGCAGCGAATTGAAGAGACCTGGTACCAGGGCACCGCTGACGCGGTGTACCAGAATATCGATATCCTGCGCCGTCATGATCCCCAGCATGTACTGATCCTGGGCGGCGATCACGTTTACAAAATGGATTATAGCAAGTTGCTGGCCGACCACGTGGCAAAATCCGCTGATATGACAGCAGCATGCGTCGATATTCCGGTGGACGAAGCGAGTGCATTCGGTGTCATGACTGTCAATGATGAATGGCGCGTCACCAGTTTTGCCGAAAAACCTCCCATTCCCACGCCTATCCCCGGACAGCCGGGGCAGGCGCTCGCGAGCATGGGCATTTATGTATTCAATGCGTCATTTCTTTTCGAACAACTGATTCACGACCATGATGAACGCCACTCCTCTCACGATTTTGGCAAAGATCTGATTCCGTACCTGGTCCCGCGCCATCGGGTATTTGCTCATCGTTTTCTTGACAGCTGCGTCAACATGGCGTCGGGCGTGCCATATTGGCGAGACGTGGGCACGGTCGATGCTTACTGGGAGGCTAACCTTGATCTCACTCATGTGACACCGGATCTCAACCTATATGACGAGGACTGGCCGATCTGGACTCACCAGGAACAGTTGCCGCCCGCCAAGTTTGTATTCGATGATGATGATCGGCGAGGCCAGGCTCTGGATTCAATGGTTTCTGGCGGTTGCATCATCAGTGGTTCAACCGTGCGGCGCTCGCTGTTGTTTTCCAATGTACAGGTACGAAGCTATAGCAGCATTGAGGACTCCGTGATCTTGCCGAACGTGGATATCGGTCGGAATGTGCGCCTGAGACGAGTAGTGGTGGACAAGAATTGTATAATTCCCCCTGGCCTGATGGTGGGATTTGATCCGGTAGAGGATAGAAAGCGATTCCATGTTACTGAAAATAACATCACGCTCATTACCCCCGAAATGCTGGAACAAAAAATACATTTTGTCAGGTAATCGGGAGATGAGTGGCGGGAGCGGGGTATGAATAATCGGAGTATGAATAATATGGACCTGACTTGTCTGATCAGGTTTGCATGGATATGCAGCCAATAAATTTTGTCCTGCTGTGGCATATGCACCAGCCAGATTACCGCAATTATGAGACGGGTGAATTCATGCTGCCGTGGGTGTATCTGCACGCCATAAAAGATTACACCGATATGGTAGCTCATCTGGAAGCGCACCCTTCCATGAAAGCGGTGGTAAATTTTGTGCCGGTGCTGCTGGACCAGCTGGAGGATTATGCCGCACAGTTCGCCCAGGCTCAGATCAGGGATCCGCTCTTGCGTCTGCTGGCACGGCCTGACCTGGAGCAGGTTTCCGCCAGCGACCGTCTGCGTGTGTTTGACAGTTGTTTTCGCAGTAATCATGTAACGATGATGCAGCCCTACCCCGCATATAAGCGTTTGCATGATATGCATGAAACGCTGCGGGGGCGCGGTGAGGCTGAACTGGCCTACCTTTCCGGCCAGTACCTGGCGGACTTGCTGGTATGGTATCACCTAGCGTGGACCGGTGAGAGTGTGCGCAGAAGCAATGAGACCGTGGTGCGATTGATGACGCAAGGGGGGGGATTCAGCCATGCGGACCGGGTTCAGTTGCTTAATTTGATCGGAGATCTGATACAGGGCCTGATCCCACGCTATCGCAAGCTGGCGGAGTCGGGGCAGATCGAACTGTCCACGACTCCGCATTATCACCCGATCGCGCCGCTGCTGATCGATTTTGCTTCCGCCCGCGACAGTATGCCTGGCGAGAGTTTGCCGATGGAAGCGGCTTACCCCGGGGGGCGGGGCCGTGTCAAATTTCATCTTGAGTCAGCCATTGAGAGTCACACGCGGCGCTTCGGTATAAGGCCCAGCGGCATATGGCCGGCGGAGGGGGGTATATCCACACCGTTCCTGGAAATCATGGCGGAACATCATTGCCAATGGAGTGCCAGCGGTGAAGGAGTTCTTGCCAATAGTGTGCGCGACACTTACGCCAATCAGCACCTGCCGGAGCGGGGCCGTTATCTCTATCGTCCCTATCGGGTGCAAGGTAAAGCGGATAGCGTCACCTGCTTTTTCCGCGATGAAAAGCTGTCCGACATGATTGGTTTCGAGTATGCAAAATGGTTTGGGCGCGATGCCGCCGAGCATCTGGTGCATTCTCTCGAAGACATCGGCCGTAACGCGTTGCCCCAGGAGAATCCAGTGGTAAGCGTGATTCTGGATGGCGAAAATGCTTGGGAGTATTACCCTTACAATGGCTATTATTTTCTCAACGATCTCTATGAAATTCTTGAAAACCATGCTTCGATTCGCGTGACGACTTACCGTGACTATATCGCGTCGATAGAGCATGCCGATGCCGTAGCCTTGCCGGTATTGGCCGCGGGTAGCTGGGTATACGGGACATTTTCCACCTGGATCGGAGACCGGGACAAAAATCACGCCTGGGATTTGTTATGCGCCGCCAAACACAGTTACGACCTGGTAATGCAAAGTGGACGCTTGACCGACGAGGAAAAGATCAAAGCCGAGCGGCAACTGGCTTCCTGTGAAAGTTCTGACTGGTTCTGGTGGCTGGGCGACTACAATCCACCCTATGTCGTATCGAGCTTCGACCAATTGTTCCGCGATAGCCTGGCCAATCTTTACTGTTTGCTGAAGTTGCCGGTACCGGCAGCGATACTTGAGCCTATCAGCCAGGGTAGCAGCGGAGACCCGGAGTCCGGAGGGGTCATGCGGCGTGCGTCTTGAGAGGAAATGGCATTAATAGCCTGTTCGCTTGCAACTTGACGCTATTATTGCTTAAACAAGCCAGGAAGCGACATTTGGCCACACTATTAAAATTGTGGCATTTGCAGACGACGCGGATATCAATGTACAGATTGCGCCTGAGCAGCGCCGACATCGTGCTCGCATGCATATAAATCCGTAGCAAGGCTTTTTCC
>Ga0157370_10004225_pt1 | contig 16616 bp, 9 predicted proteins | sample C35metaG_FD_113463 | JGI IMG/M metagenome (GOLD analysis project Ga0157370, IMG submission 113463) | Corn rhizosphere microbial communities from Kellogg Biological Station, Michigan, USA - C3-5 metaG | ecosystem: Host-associated > Plants > Roots > Rhizosphere > Soil | place: USA: Michigan...
CAGGATAATACAGGTGTTCAGGTTACCGATTTACTTCCTAGCGGCTATACTTATAGCAATTTTACCGTATCAACCGGAGCTTATGATCCGGGAACAGGTGTTTGGACAGTGGGTAATTTAGCAAATGGAAAATTTGAAACTCTTCAAATTACGGCAACTGTAAACGCCGCTGGAGATTATCTGAATAAAGCCGAAGTAACGGCCAGTGATCTTCCTGATCCGGATTCTACTCCAAATAACGGAAGTACGACCGAAGATGATTATGCTGAAGTTTCAACAGTTCCTGTACAGCAATCATCAGATTTATCTCTTACCAAAACAGTAAGCAATGCCACGCCGGTAGTTGGCACGCAAGTTACTTTTGCTATTATCGTAACCAACAACGGGCCACAGGATAATACAGGCGTTCAGGTTACCGATTTACTGCCATCCGGATATACTTATAACAGCTATACTGTTTCAACCGGGGCTTACAACCCAAATACGGGAGTTTGGACAGTTGGTAATTTGGTAAATGGAAAATTTGAAACCCTGCAAGTTACCGCAACCGTAAATGCAGCAGGAGATTATCTTAATAAAGCTGAAATAACTGCCGCAAATGTTGCTGATCCGGATTCAACTCCAAATAACGGCATTATAACCGAAGACGATTATGCAGAAGTTTCTACTACTCCTATTCCAACTTCGGCTGATTTATCACTTACCAAAGTGGTTAATAATGTCACACCGTTAGTAGGATCTCAGGTCACTTTCAGCCTTGAAATAACAAACAGCGGTCCTCAGGAAGCAAGCGGTGTTACGGTTACGGATTTACTTCCTACCGGATATACTTATGTTTCATACAGCACGACAGCAGGAAATTACGATCCTGTAACCGGATTATGGAATGTGGGAATCCTGACAGTTGCTGCTTCTCATACTTTACAAATTACAGCTGTAGTAAATGCAGCAGGAAATTATGTAAATACAGCAAAAGTTACCGCCAGCAGTCAGCCAGACCCGGATTCAACACCAAATAATGGAGTTACTACAGAAGATGATTATGCATCGGCCGTTACTACTCCGGTAAGCCAATCTTCGGATTTATCATTAACTAAAACAGTAAGCAATCCTACACCACTTGTAGGTTCACAAGTTATTTTTGAAGTTGTGGTAACTAACAGCGGCCCTCAAAACAATACAGGAGTTCAGGTAAAAGATCAATTACCAAATGGTTATACTTTTATAGGGTTTACGGTTTCTACGGGTACTTATAATCCATTAACCGGAATTTGGACAGTTGGAAATTTAGCTAACGGAGATTCTGAAACACTGCAGATTGTTGCTGCTGTAAATCCAACAGGAGTTTATACTAACAAAGCCGAAGTCAGCGCCAGCGATCTTCCTGATCCTGATTCAACGCCGAATAACGGAAGTACAACCGAAGACGATTATGCCGAAGCTTCTACTACTCCAATCCTGTCATCGGCAGATTTATCACTTACTAAAACAGTAAACAACAGTAGTCCGCTAATTGGCTCTCAGATTACTTTCAGCATCGAAGTAAGCAATGCAGGGCCACAAGGAACAAGCGGTGTTACAGTAACCGATTTACTGCCATCCGGCTACACTTATGTTTCATACAGTGCCACAAACGGAACTTATAATCCTGCAACCGGACTTTGGAATGTTGGATTACTGCCTGTTGCAGCTTCTCATACCTTGCAAATTACTGCAATTGTAAATCCTGCGGGAGATTATCTCAATATAGCCGAAGTTACTGCAAGCGCACTTCCAGATCCGGATTCAACACCAAATAACGGAGTTACTACCGAAGATGATTATGCCACAGCCACCATTACGCCAACAAGCCAATCATCGGATTTATCTTTAACGAAAACCGTAAATAATACAACACCATTAGTAGGTTCTCTCGTTACTTTTGAAGTTGTAGTAACCAATAACGGCCCTCAGAATAATACGGGAATACAAGTAACGGATTTACTTCCTAACGGATATACCTATAATAGTTTTACTATTTCTACCGGAACTTACAATCCAACAACGGGAATATGGAACGTTGGTAATTTAATCAATGGAAAATCAGAAACACTGCAATTAACCGCAACGGTAAATGCAGCAGGAAATTACTTGAATATTGCTGAGGTTACAGCAGCGGGACTTTCTGATCCGGATTCAACGCCAAATAATGGAGTTACTACCGAAGATGATTATGCCACTGCAACTGTAACACCAAGTAATCAGGCATCGGATTTATCCTTAACTAAAACCGTAAATAATACAACACCATTAGTAGGTTCTCAGGTAACTTTTGAAGTTGTAGTAACCAATAACGGCCCTCAGAATAATACCGGAGTTCAGGTAACCGATTTACTTAAGAACGGATATACACTTACTGGTTTTACCATTTCTACCGGAACTTACAATCCAACAACGGGAATATGGAACGTTGGTAATTTAATCAATGGAAAATCAGAAACATTGCAGATTACCGCAACAGTAAACCTCACCGGAAATTATTTAAATGAAGCCGAAGTTACAGCAGCAGGACTTCCTGATCCGGATTCAACACCAAATAACGGAGTTACAAATGAAGACGATTACGGATCTGTAGTGACAGTACCAATTAATCAGGCTGCGAATTTATCGTTAACTAAAACAGTAAATAATCCAACGCCTTTAGTGGGGGCTCCAGTTACTTTTGAAATTGTCGTGACCAACAGCGGACCTCAAAATGTTACAGGTGTAGAAGTAACTGATTTATTGCCTTCCGGATATACCTATAGCAGTTTTACGGCAACTAAAGGAACATACAATAAAACAACCGGAAAATGGAATATTGGTTCTCTGTTAAACGGCGATTCGCAGACATTGCAAATAACAGCTTCTGTTAATGCCGTGGGTAATTACATCAATATTGCTGAGGTTACGGCAAGCAGCCTGCCAGATCCAAATTCAACACCAAATAACGGAGTTCCAACCGAAGACGATTATGCAACGGCAACCGTGACTCCGGCTCAGGCCACAGCCGATTTATCTCTTGTTAAAGCAGTCGTAGGCGGTAATTTAAGTCCAATATTTGGGGCAACCATTACTTTTGAAATCACGGTAAAAAACAGCGGACCACAAGCTGCAACGGGAGTACAAGTTAAAGACTTACTGCCAAGTGGCTACGAATATATTGTATACAGCTCTACAACCGGACAATATTTTGATACTACCGGAATATGGAATGTGGGAACAATTCCAAATGGTGGTTCAGAATCGCTGTTAATATCAGCAAGAGTTCATACTACAGGAATTTATCATAATATCGCTGAAGTTTACGCTTCAAATGAATTTGATCCTGATAGTACACCAAACAATAATGTAGACGGCGAAGACGATATGTCCTCTGTAGTAGTTGCTCCAGTTCCTGCTGTTACAGATCTTTCGATAGAGAAAAACGTAGTCAACAATAATCTGACTCCGGCAGTGGGTTCACAGATTTCATTCGAGATTACGGTGACCAATTCAGGTCCGAGTATTTCAACCGGAGTAACCATAAAAGATATTATTCCATCTGGTTATCAATATATCTTTTTCAATTCTACCTCAGGCAGCTACAGTCCAAGTACCGGAATATGGACACCGGGACCTATTCTGCCTGGTAACAGTCATACTTTATTGATTAATGTTTTTGTAAAAAGCCCAACCGGAACTGCAAATGAATATTTAAATACTGCCGAAATTATGACCGCAGACCAATTTGATCCTGATAGTACACCTGGAAATGGTGTTACGACAGAAGACGATTACGACAGTATTGCAGTAACGCCGGTAATTGTAATGGCTGATTTATCTATCAAAAAAACAGCATTAAACCAAGATGCCGTTCATGATGTGGGGTCAACCGTTATTTTCACCGTAACTGTTACCAACGATGGTCCGGCAGATGCAAGCGGTGTAATGGTGAAAGATTTACTGCCTCCGGGATTCACCTATTTTACAAGCAGTCCTACAAGCGGTCTTTATAATTACGTAACCGGAGTTTGGAATGTGGGATCTATTGTCGCCGGAACTGATCAGTCATTGGATATTTACACGACAGTAAATCCGCCATCTGGAGCTCCAAATCAATATGTCAACACAACCGAGGTTATTGCCTCTAACCTGCCCGATCCGGATTCAACACCAAATAATGGAGTTGTAACCGAAGACGATTATGATAGTTTACAAATTAAAGTGGCTGTTGCCGATTTAAGTTTAGAGAAAACAGTCAGCAATAAAAACGCAAATGTAAACGAAGTAGTTACGTATACCATACAAATCAATAACGAAGGGTCAAGCACGGCGACCGGAGTTGCGGTTGAAGATCTTATTCCGTTAGGATTCTCTAATATCAGTAATATCAACAATGGAGGAATCTTCAGCAAAAACATTATTAAATGGGTAGACTTAACCGTTCCTGTTGGAGGTATTACCTTAACGTATCAGGCAACTGTTGCTAGTCCGCATGGATTAGACAGTAACGATTATCTGAATATTGCCCAGGTAACAGCCAGCAATCAATTTGACCCGGACAGTAAACCAAATAATGATAACGGCGACCAAAGCGAAGACGACGAAGATTCAGAATTTGTGAATATTCCGTCAACCGATATTGCGATAAACAAAGACGTAGACCAAACCGATGTTCCTATGGGTACTGAAGTAACCTTTACCATTATTGCCGAAAACCGAGGAAATCTAACGGCTACAAATGTTGAGGTACAGGATATTCTTCCAAAAGGATATACCTTAACCAGCACCGCAGTATCATCAGGAGTCTATAACAGCGCAACGGGCATTTGGACCATTCCTTCGGTAAATGTTGGAAGTTCTCAAACCTTAACCATTAAAGCCAAAGTACAAGATTTTAATGATTATCTAAATACAGCCCATCTTGTAAAAATGGATCAGATTGATACCAATTCGTCAAACAATCAGGATAGTGCAACCGTATCGCCAAACTGTCTGAAAATTTACAATGAGTTTTCTCCAAACGACGACGGACAAAACGATACCTTCTATATCGATTGTATCACGCAATATCCGGATAATCAGCTCGAAATATTCAACCGCTGGGGTAATTTAGTGTATCACAAAAAAGGATACGATAACACTTGGGATGGAAAAGCAGACGGCTCTGCCAAAACACTTCCCGAAGGTACTTACTTCTACGTTCTGGATCTCGGAAACGGTTCGGCTAAAAAATCGGGATGGCTTTATTTAAAATAAAATAGGATAACCAAAATAAGAATTGGCTATGATTAAAAATATAAAAAAAATTTTCACAATCATTACGATGCTTTCTGTATTTGGTGTTGCTGCACAGCAAGATCCGCAATACACGCAGTATATGTATAATACGCTTAGTGTAAACTCAGCGTATGCCGGCTCATTAGGGCATTTGGCCATAACCGGAATTTATAGAACACAATGGGTTGGCCTTGAAGGAGCGCCAAACACACAGTCCTTTACTTTAGATACTCCAATCGCCAAAAATCTTGGTTTGGGTATCTCTGTAGTCAGCGAAGAGATAGGCCCATCTGAAGAACAATATTTAGATGCCAACTTCTCCTATACCATACAATCCGGGCAAACACATAAATTGTCTTTTGGTATTAAAGGAGGAGGACGCGTGATCAATATAGACTGGACAAAAGGAAGCCACAGAGAGCCTGACGTACAGTTTCGTGAAAACATCACCAATAAATTTCTGCCGGTTGTGGGTGCAGGATTGTACTGGCATGGAGAAAGAGATTATATCGGGATAGCCGTTCCTAACTTTATGACTCGCGAAAGATACGATTATGATGATATTGCCGATGATCTTGTAAACGAAAGAATGCACGTTTACCTTATTGGAGGAATCGTTTTTGACCTTTCGGCACATACAAAATTTAAACCCGCCGCTTTGGTAAAATATGTTGCCGGAGCACCGCTTATTGCCGATTTTTCGGCCAATTTCATGTTTAATAATGCACTTACACTTGGTGCATCTTATCGTACCGGAGATTCTGTAAGCGCTATGGCCTCTATACAAATTACACCTCAGTTTTTGGTAGGTTATGCTTACGATTATACGACAACAGAATTGCAGACGTATAACAGCGGCACGCACGAAATTATGCTTCGATTTGAATTAGTATCACGAAAAAAGGGATTAAAATCTCCTAGATTCTTTTAATACTATGCTATATGAAAAAAAGAATTACTATACTGGTATTGCTGGCAATGCAAATGATTTATTCGCAGACCAAAAACAAAACAGCCGATGCTCTATTTGATAAAATGTATTATATAGAAGCTGCAAAATCGTATGAATTGTCGATAAAAAATGGAGACGTTTCTAAAGAAATACTGCAACGCGTTGGAGACGCACATTATTTTAATACACAAATGACCAGTGCCAGTAAATGGTACGGTAAACTGCTTGCGGATTATCCAAACGAAGTTCCGGCCGAATACTATTTTAGATATGCCCAATCTTTACAGGGAATTCAGAATTATGACCTGGCAAAAAAATGGATGAAAAGTTTTTCTGAAAAACAAAAAACAACCGATTCCAGAGCCCAGAATTTTTCGCTTAAAACCGTAACGCTCGAAGATATCAAGAAAATAAAACCGCAGTTTGTACTCGAAAATCTCGAAATCAATTCGGCATATTCCGATTTTGGACCTATGTTTTACAAAGGCGATTTGGTATATTCTACAACCGTAGATTCCTCTTATTTAAAAACGGCAAAATACGGCTGGAACGATCAACCCTATTTAAACATGCAGTTAGGAAAAATAAGTCCATCGCAGACCAATGTTACTTTTAAAGAACGTTTTGGAAAAGAAATTACCACTCAATTTCACGAAGCTTGTGTTACTTTTTCGCCAGATGAAAAAACAATTTATTTTACCCGAAATAACTATAACGGAAAACTAAAAAGAGACAGCAAAGGCATCAATAACCTCAAAATATATTCGGCGAAAGCCATAGAAAACAGCAACGGAACTGTTCGATGGGAAAACGTAAAAGAACTTCCGTTCAACAGTGATAATTATTCGGTTGGACAACCTTCTGTAAGCAAAGACGGGAAGAAATTATACTTCGTTTCAGACATGCCTGGAACAATTGGCGCTACAGATATTTTTGTAGTTGATATTTTAGGCGAAGACCAATATTCGAACCCAAAGAATTTAGGCGAAAAAATAAATACCAGCGGACGCGAAATGTTTCCGTTTATAACCGATAAAGCTCTGTATTTTTCTTCAGATGGATTTCTAGGACTGGGCGGACTCGATGTTTTCGAAAGCCGATTAAACGACGGAGTTTTCGATTCTCCAAACAATCTCGGCGCGCCATTAAATAGTAACCGAGACGATTTTGGTTATATCGTAAACGAAGAAACCAACAAAGGTTTTGTATGTTCGAACCGAAAAACGGGAAAAGGCGACGACGATATTTACTCTTTCGAAAGAAGCTGTACACAAGCTGTTGAAGGTTATGTTTTTGATGCCATATCCAACAATAAAATTCCCGGCGCAATTGTAACACTCAAAAACAGTGAAAATCAAAAAGTTGATGAAACCGTTTCTAAAATAGACGGAAAATTCGAATTCAGCGAAAACATCAATTGTAACACACCTTATACCATTGAAGCAGCAAAAGATAATTTTACCGCCAGCACCAAAGCCATTGTTACGCCCGAAAACTCAGGTATAACTCAAGTTCCTATTGGGCTCGATCCAGCGCTGATAGAACGAAAAGACGGCTTGCTGAAAATAAAAATCGGAATTATTTTCTTTGATCTCGATAAATCAAATGTTCGCTATGATGCTGCAATCGAATTAAACAAAGTCGTTTTATTAATGAGCCAATATCCAAGTGTAGTCATTAAGATTGAATCGCATACCGATTCAAGAGCCAATGACCAATACAATCTGGAACTTTCTGACCGACGTGCCAAAGCAACCCGAGATTACATCATTTCACAAGGAATCGCTCCGAAAAGAATTGAAAGTGCCATTGGTTATGGAGAAACGCAGCTTATTAATAACTGTTCCAACGGAGTTCCGTGTACCGAAGCACAGCATCAAATGAACAGACGAAGCGAGTTTATCATTACCAAAATGTAATAGAAATTCTGCCTCTTTATTTTGTTTTTATTTGGATGACTTACAAATGATATTGATACATTTGTAATTCTGGAAAATACATTTTCGAATAAAAAGCAAAAGAAATACAATTAAAATGAAACAGGCGATTGTTAATGCCATAGTACATACTGGTGATGAGATAATAGATAATGGTGTCATTATCATAGAAAACGGAATTATTCTTTCGGTACAAAAAGAACTTCCAAATGATGCTGAAACAATCGATTTACAAGGAAAACATATTGGCGCCGGTTTTATAGATATTCAGATAAACGGAGGAGAAAAACATTATTTTAGCCAGACTCCAAACGAAGAAACGATTCAGGACATTTACGATTCAAGTCTTAAATACGGAACTACACATGTACTGCCTTGTTTAATTTCATCCTCAAAAGAAACCATTTTACAAGGAATTGAAGCCACTCGCAATTACATAAACAAACACCACAATGGTGTAATCGGCATGCATTTAGAAGGACCTTTTTTAAACTCTTTAAAACGCGGCGCACACAGCATTGATCAGGTTCGTAAACCAACAAACGCAGAACTCGAAGAAATCATTAAATACGGAAAAGACGTTATTAAAGTAATAACCATCGCTCCGGAATGTTTTACCGATGAACAATTAAATATGCTGCTCGAAAGCGGTATTGCCATTTCGGCAGGACATTCTACAATGGGTCATAAAGAAGCACAGTATTATTTCTCTAAAGGAATCAATCTCGTAACCCATTTATTTAATGCCATGACCCAGTTTGGACATCGCGAACCCGGTTTAGTTGGTGCCGTTTTTGAAAATGAAAATGTTTACGCTCCCGTAATTTTAGACGGAGCACATTGCGATTATGCTGCTGCAAAAATCGCGTACAAACTCAAACAGGAAAAATTCTTTTTAATAAGCGATGCCACCTTCCTGGGGCGTAAAGTTGATAATTTTAAATGGGATAGTTTTGATGCTCATTTAGAAAACGGCTTTTATAGAAATGAAGATGGCAACCTGGCCGGCGCTGCAATTTCGATGCAGGATGCGGTTCAGAATGCCTACAATCATTTAAATGTTTCAGCCGATGAAGCAGTTAAAATGGCATCTTCCCGCGTAGCAGCAGCTATTGGAATGGAAAACAAATACGGAAAAATAAAACAAGGCTTTCCTGCGAGTTTTGTCAAATTCAACGCCGATTTATCAGAAATAGAAACTTTGAATTTTCCTGTGGTTTTGTAAACTTAAAATTCATCTTATTTTAAATATATGTTTCGCTCCTCTGGAGCTTGAAATCATGGTCTATATAATTGCTATAAATATTATGCTCCGATGGGGCATTTTTTTATTAACTCAAATGGATATTCATTTTACTTGGTTTCTAAATTTTAACCCAAAACTTAAATCATTTTAACCAAATTCGAAAGCCCAAACTTCAATTCATTTTTACCTTCGTTTTATAAATAATAAAGCCGAAAAGTATAAATGATAAAAACCTCATAAAACCAAACAAATCAGCGGTGTGTACGAGCAAAAATGCAGAAAAACCTACTTTTATCCCAAATTAAATTCGCATTTTTCTTGTTTAACATAAGTTTATTGATAGTTTTGCGTTTCAATAATAACCCCCAAATACCTACTACAACCTATGAAAAAAAATTTTCATTATTTTTTGCTTGCCCTTTCGGCAGGTATGCTGTTTAGCTGCAGCGATCACGAAACCGAAGGTGATCCTTATCAGCCCAATTATCTGCCGAGTATCGATGCCTCGGCATTACCAGCCGGAAACAGACCCATGACCATGTTTGAAGACAACGAAAGTGCTTCTAAAATGTATGACAATAAAGACCGCTGGTTTAGAGTAAACCAACCGCTGCAAGTCATTCAAAAAGGAAAAGATTCTGTACAAGTTTCTCTTTATTCCCCAGTAGGACTTACCGATGTTAGAATCTATGCCAAACTGCCAAATTACGAGAAACGATTCCTGATTTACAACTTTACAAAAGTTCCCGCTTTTCACCGATCTTTTCATAAAATTCCGCTTACGGAAGGTAAAAACGATTATCAATTAGAAACCGGTAACACCGTAACAATCGATAAAATCGAAGGGTTTTCATCTGGAGCGATCGAATTTTCGGTAGAATCAAGTGATCCGTTATTTCAGAAATTAAAAAAAATAAAATCAACACATTTAGTTCAGTTCAGCGATTCTTATCATATAAATGAATATGGAAAGTTTCTGCCAATGAATCCTGTTTTAGCCAAAGAAGCCATTACGATGATTATCAATTATTCGTATGCTTTAAGCCACCCAATTTATTACAGCACTTTTACCAATTTTGACAAATTCAAAAAAGAACAGGCAGAACTTACCGGAACTGGAATAAACGGTGCATTAAACTGGCACGGAAATGCCGATGATGCAAACGGAACTTATGATTATTATACCAAAGAACAAATCGAAAAAATATACTGGGATTATCTTGACGGCAGAACCGTAAATATGGCCATGGTAGGCGGAGATTCGGCTTGGGGCGGAGGCGCTTTGGCCTCTCAGTGGGAATCTGGTTATATAACCGGACACTGGCTTGGCGAAATGTCGGTTTGGTCACACGAATATTCGCATCATATTGGTTTCAGCCACAGCAGCAATTTAGCCAATAGCGGCGAAGGCGGCGGTCAGCAGGAAATGCTTACTCATTTCTATAAATACCTGATTTATTTAAATGATCTTCCTTTTACAGATCCGGAGGTTTTAAAAGGATGGACAAAAACCGGCTATTTAACAGCAACTTACAAAAAACCTGTATTTACTGTAAACCCAAAAAATCCATTTTTATTAAAATATAAAGGAGAAGGAAAATGGAATTAATCAACAAAATCAAGATGAACAGACTGCCTTTTTTAATCTTACTGCTTTGCTTTATAACAAGCTGCAGTAAAGACAGCTACGATATAGAACCAACAAATTACGATTACTACTACCCTACCGAAGATGCTTCAATAACAGCCAAGCAAATTGGTGATGGCACCGGAACGTTAGACCCAAAAGGTATCGCAATCTCTAAAGAAAAACTATATGTATGCAATGGAGACGTTTTAGAAGTTTTTAATGCCGTAACCCTTGCGCATATTAAAACAATTTCAAATTATACAAAAGGAACAACCACAATCCCGTTTACGCAGTTATCGTCTATTAGCATTGACAATGGCCGAATCTATGTAGGAAGTGTCGATTCTAGACTTTTTGTTTTGGATGAAAACACCACTTTAGGAATCAATACTGTTGGAAACGGTAACTGGTGGGAGACTTTTGTACACGTATTTGGCGTTGTGGTAAAAGACGGATTGGTGTTTGTAAAAGAAAAAGAAAAAAGCATAAAAGTTTTTGAAACCTCACAGATCACCGAAACAAGCAGCTGGAAGTTAAATCCAATCGCAAAGCTGAATACTTTAAACGGATGGACAGAAGTATATTCTATGGATATATTATCTGGAAATTTAGTCGTGGCAGGAAGAGATGCAAAAAGTTATTTGTATTATAATATTGCCAATATTAAAGCAAATGCGGCAAGTTCTTTAACAACTCCTATTGAACCTTCAAAAGCGCCGTTTACAGATGTTAAACCGCTTTCTGTAACCTTCAGTACAGATTTTGCCATAACTTCAGAAAATGCAGGAAGCACCAATTACGTGCGTTTGTATTCCAAAGAAGAATTCCTTAAAAAGAACTACAAACCAATCGTAAATGCATCGGATATTCTGGGGCAGAATCCTTTTGGAACTATTGTAAGTAATGCGCAGCTTAACGATCGTATTTTCTTATCTGATAATTCAAATCAAAAAATAAGAATTATTAAACTCAATAAATCTACAATTGCTGAGCAGAAAAACTAGCTCAAATTGTATTTGAACTTAAAAGCCTTTAAAGTTTATACTTTAAAGGCTTTTTTTAAATCAGAATTATTTTCAGCATTGCGTACTGCATTTAAAAATGTCTCAGCATCGTTATTGACAAACTACAAGTTAAATGAATTTAGAAGCTGATCCGTTTTTTACTATTCAAAAAAAATTAAAACTTTGGTAAAAGCCTAAAATTGGAAACTTAGTTTACGAAACTAAATTTATCTTCAAACATTTGGCCAATAACCGGGATTGGTTTCTTTTGCTCATTTGCTGCATTGATGATTCCGAAAATCCATAAAATGAAAATCACATAACCAATGTAGCTCAGGAAATAAAGCGAAGGCACGATCGTTACAATAACCGAAAGCAGAATATTTACTACTAATGAGAATAGAAAAATTCCGAAACCTTGTTTAAGGTGATACGTTACAAGATCACTTTTTGGAGATGAATCTTTGCTTTTTACGAAGGCTATGATCCATCCAATAATGGTAACGTAGCTCAGGATTGATAAGGTTTTATTATTCATGTTTCTTTTAATTTGTATGAATCAAAAGTAGATACAATGAAAACAAAACGAAATAACCACTTTGTCATTGGCGGTTTTCAATTGGTATTTGCAGTATTTCAATACATAAGCAGTAAGAACAATTCAAAATTAAATTTCATCTTTCATGAGTTTAAAAAACTGTTCCTTCTTTCCTCTCGAAATAGGTACAACCGATTTATCATTCATGTGAACCATTCCTTCGCGGGAATAACTCAAAATCGAATTTACATTAATTAAATGCGATTGATGAACCCTGAAAAACATTGGCGAAAGCAAAATATCTTCATAGTTTTTTAAAGGTTTAGAAACCATAATTTTTCGACCGTCTGTTAGAAAAAACGTCGTATACGAGCCCGAAGTTTCGCATCGTAAAATCTGATCTAATTTCACCACATACATTGCTTCCTGTGTTGGCAGAACCAATCTATCCGGAGTTTTAGAAAGATTAGTCTGCAGTTCTGTTATTTGTTGTTTTTCCAGAACTCTTTCCTCTAAAACCGCAATACGATCAATAGCCGTTTTTAATTCCAGCGGATCAATTGGTTTAAGCAGATAATCTATAGCACTGTATTTAAAAGCATTAACAGCATGCTGCTCAAAAGCGGTTGTAAATATGAGATGAAAAGAATGAAATGAAAGTCCCTGCAAAACCTCAAAACCAGTTCCGTCCTTCAGCATAATATCCATAAACACCAAATCAGGTTTAAGCCTGTCGATTATTTTTTTTGCCTCATCAACACTTTCCGCATATCCAATTATCTGAATCGTATCGTTAGAAACCATTTCGAGCATAATCGACAAAGCTTCTCTCAATCGATGTTCGTCTTCAATAATTATCGTTTTATATATCATGATAAAATAGGAATATTTATAATTACAATAACGCCGCGTCCGTCAGTTTCGACATCTCTTTCTTTAACCGTAAATCCTGCATTTGGATTTTCTTTTTGCATTTTAGACAATCTTTCGTCAGTAATTGTCGTCGAAAGAGATTGATGCGTATCGTTTATTTTTAATTTTCTTGAAGCCGTCAAACCTATTCCGTTGTCTTTAATCGTGCAAATTAAACTCTGATTTGTTTCATCTGCTTTAAAATAAATTTCGATCAAACCATGCACGTTATTTTCCTGGGGTTTCAAACCATGTTCAACCGCATTTTCTATAAAAGGCTGAATCAATAAAGGAGGAATTAAAACTTCTTTTTCGACGTTTTCATCGCATTCAATAACATAGTCAAAACCATTATTTAAACGAAGCTGCTGTAATTCGATATAATTTTTTAACGTATCGATTTCTTCTTCAAGAGAAATCGTTTCTTTTCGAGATTGTTCTAAAATCTGTCTGGTAAGCTTCGAAAATTTATTGAGATACGAAACCGCCGGAATTGTATCTTTCTGGAGAATCATACTTTGAATATTTCCTAAAGCATTAAAAATAAAATGTGGATCCATCTGCGAACGAAGTAATCTTCTTTCTAAAGACAAACGCGCTGCAAGATTTTCGATCGTTTCCTTTTCCATCAGCTGCATTTTAAGTTCGTTGTTAGCCTGCTCTTGTTTTAGAAAATCCTCACGGTTTTGATAATATCGCTGACGGTAATAATAAGAACGGAACATAAACACAAGACCTATTAATAAAACTCCCGCAATACCGTAACCCAATAATTTATTCTTTTGTTCCAGTTCATTTTCTAATTCCAGCTGTTTAATTCTTTCCGCTTTTTTAGACGATTCATACCTCGCATTAGCATTTTGAAGCAATGATTGTGTTGACTCTTTGTATTTTAACTGCGTATATTTTGCATAAAACGTATCATAGTTGTAATACGCCTGAAAATCTTTTCTTTTAGCCGCAACATCTTTTAAACAGCTGTAAAAAGTAGCAAAAAGATAATTATCTGTATAAGGAAGGCTTTTTTGATAATTAATACCTTCAATAAAAAGAAGTTCTGCCTGGCTGTAATTTCCTTTTTGAGTTAAATAAAACCCTTTAAGTCCAATGGCACTTCGGTAAATAATTCTAATATTGTATTTTTTAGCAATTGCCGTAGCTTTTTCTAAATTCAATAAAAAAGCTTTTTCATTAATTGGCTGAGGGCCTTTAGTATAAAGATCGGCTAAATTTAAATAAGCAATCCCAATGTTGCTTTTGCTTACAATTTTATCAGCATTTTTTTCAGCCAAAGCAACCGTTTCTTCAAAGAATTTTATTGCTGCTTCCCAATCAAACATGCCGCCGGTTTCTAACTTATCACTCAAAAAGCCGCCCAGTGCCAGCCTTGCATGCAGCTGACTTTCAGGATCACCAGATTTTTCTGCATGAATCATGGCTTCCCTCGCATACTTTTCTACTTTAGTAGGCGAAGCGGGCGAAAATAAATACGATATATCCGATGCTATTTTAGCGCATTGATCGTGTGCTTTTGCTTTAGAAAATAATTTATAAGCTTCTAATAAATAATTCAACGCCTGAGGTTTATCTTCTATATACGATTTTAAAGCTCCCATTGCGGCAGATGCATGAGCCTTTGCCCTGATTTTTTTTACATTCTGCGAAAGATAAAAAGCGGTATCAGCATAATGCATAAACTCTTTCAGATCAAGCAGTCGTCGTTCTGTAAGCGCCAAATAAGCATAACAAATAACTTCGTCATCTTTGTTCTTATTTATTTGAGCTAAACGTAGAGCCTTCTGCTGTATTTTTAAGCAGGAAACAGTATCCGAAAAACGTTTAGCGAAACCCTCAGCTGCCATTTTTTCAACAGGAGAAATACCCTGAGCCTGGATTTTGGATACGGCTAAAAGCGAAAACAAAACATAAAAAAATAGTTTTAGTTTTCTTAAACTCAATAAATCAATTGTAAAAATTTGGCGCATAAATGGTCGTAATTACTGGCAAAGTACAAATTGTCAATCTACTGACCAAACATTTTTAAATGGTTTTTGTTTGATAAAACATTAAAAAACAACCGCTTAAACCAGCTCGAAACCCAAGCAGATTCTCAATATATTTCAGAATTAACCAAATAAAAATCTAAATCCTCCATTTACCAATTCCCAATTGTTAATGGGTCTGCTATGGAGTAATCTTGTTCTAATAAATAATTTTAAAATTAAATCTATTATGAATAAGAAAATCCTTTCAATGTTAGTAATCTGTTTCTGTTTTTTAACTCAAATTTCTTTTGGACAGAGTGATGATAAACGCACAAAAATAGAAATTTCAGTAAAAGACGGAAATAAAACTATTACGGTTCCTATACGATCTGCTACAGTTTCGTTTACCAAAGGAACCAATTATAAAGATCCTGAAGATAAAACAGATAACAGATCTTATTTTTTCAATCTTGATTTTGAAAAACAAGACATCAATTTACTCCGCGCTTTTGCAACAAGCAAAAATGGTCTCGACGGGCAGATTACAATGGTCGATACGTACGGAAAAACACCAACTAGAAAATTTGAATTTAAGGGAGCTAAATTAGACAGTTTGAGCGATCAGCTTACCGGAGATTATTCAAGCTCTTATTTTTCATTGTACTGCAGCCTGATAATTATCGATGGTGTAACCATACAATAAATGACAATGACGCATTTAAAATATTTTGAAAAAAACGGCAGTCAATATACCCTGAAACGAGAATATGGTTTTGGCATTATGGTGAGCGCTGGAATGGCGGCTTTTGCTGCTGCGGGTCTTTGGCTCCATGAAGCTATTATGTTTTGGATTTTTGGCATTCTTGCTGTTCTGTGCTTTATTTCAATTTGGATGAAACACGTGAGTATTGACATGAACAAAAAAGAAATAACAGCAAAAATTGGTCTTATAAATCCGCCGGTTCATATTCCGCTGAAAGATTTTCAAAACTTCGAATTAGTACGTATCAGGCAATATATGCTTACTACAAATACTTCTCTGAATGCTTATTATTTAAAAGACGGAAAGGAAAAATGTGTCATGATTGCACAAGCTTTTACCAGCAGAAAAATTCAAAATCTGGCCAATGAA
>Ga0157370_10004227_pt1 | contig 16615 bp, 17 predicted proteins | sample C35metaG_FD_113463 | JGI IMG/M metagenome (GOLD analysis project Ga0157370, IMG submission 113463) | Corn rhizosphere microbial communities from Kellogg Biological Station, Michigan, USA - C3-5 metaG | ecosystem: Host-associated > Plants > Roots > Rhizosphere > Soil | place: USA: Michigan...
GCCCAACTTCATGACAATGGAAATTTACCCTTATTTCAGTGATTCTCCAAAGTACGTACAAATCCTGAAAAACTCCCCAGAAGACCGGATTGCCAATGGCAAGCTGGCGATCACCGACGATATAGGCCTTGGTGTCACCCTGGATCAGAAAGCGATCGCACCGTTCCTTTGGGCCGAATGTAAGGCGCAATGATGAGGCCACCAATGCAGCTAATCGCTAACGCATAGGCCCAAGTGAACACTCTATTTAGGCCGCTTTATAGCGGCCTTTTTTTGTAGGAGCGGTCATGAGTATCCAAGTAATTGAAGGTAGGTTTACTGACGTAAAAGGTCGATATGCAGTCATTGTGGCGCGTTTCAACAGCTTCGTTGTTGAGCACCTTGTGAGCGGCGCTATCGATGTTTTGAAAAGGCATGGCCTCGATGACGACGACATCAAAATTATCAAGGCCCCGGGCGCTTTTGAGCTGCCGTTGGTTGCACAAGCTATTGCAAAAAAATACGACGCAATCATCGCGTTGGGTGCAGTTATCCGAGGTGGCACTCCCCACTTCGAATACGTTGCGAGCGAATGCACCAAAGGCCTTTTCCAGGTGGGTATGCAGTTCAGTGTACCCGTCGCGTTTGGCGTATTAACGGTTGACTCAATTGAACAGGCCATTGAGCGCTCGGGCACTAAAGCAGGGAACAAAGGTGCTGAAGCGGCAATGAGCGCCATGGAAATGGTCAGCCTCATCAAGACGCTGCATAGCTGATCGGCGCCGCAGAAAAACAAAAAAACTTCTCGCCAATTGCCAAATGGAAGCGCGTCATGTTTGACACCTGTTTATCGATCAAAAGCAGAATTACCCTCCTGGCCGGGTTGTGCATGCTCGGCGTCATCACTGCACTCATAACCTTTTCGGTTTATCGAATTCAGCGAATTTCAGACCTCGCGTTTGAATCCAGCTCGAAGATACTGAAAGAAGATGCTCAGCAGTATCTGGGTAAGATCGGCCAGGAGCAGTCTCGCGTTGCCATTGAACGATTCACCACCACTGCTGCTTTCGGCGAAACGCTCGCGAGACAGTTGGTACTGATGCGCGCGAATGACCAGCACTTACAGCAGGATTCTGAGCTCACTCGACAGGCAATCGTCGACTCACTTGGCTCACAGATCAAAGCGAGCCCAAATATTTTTGGTGTCGGTGTGGCATTCGCTCCAAACGTGATGGATGGGCGTGATTCAAAGTACGTTGGCAAAGGGATGATTGGTAACGAGATAGGTCGATTCTCGGTTTATCAGTCGACTCACATCCCTAGCTACTCCATTCCCGAAAAGGAAATTCTCGATGACGGCACCGTGGGAACCTACTGGTACAAATGCGCCTTCCAGCAAAAGCGGACATGCGTCACAAATCCGTACACCTACACAGATGCGAGCGGTGTTAGCACCCTCATGTCGACTGTCGCGATTCCACTCATAGATGGACAGCAAGTCCTCGGCGTCATGAGCGTAGATATCAGTCTGGACAGCCTCCAGAAAATTGTTACCTCATCAGTGCCATCCCTTTATGGAGGGAACGCCGAGGTCTCATTCATAAGCCCGGATGGCGTCATAGCAGCCAATAGCAAACACGAAGAATCGTTGGGTAAATCATTGCAGGCGACCGATATCGCATCGGGCACACAAATACTGAGCGCAGCTAAAAAAGGCACTGAGAGCATTTTTGAAACAACAGATGCCATGATCGCAGTCGCTCCGTTCCAGGCTGTCGAGGGGAATACACCCTGGGCGGTAATTGTTAAAGCTCCTAAAGAGATTGTTCTAGCGCCCGCTCGCAAACTGGAGAGCGACCTTGGATTGGCAAAAGCTGCGAGCATGAAAATGCAGCTTGCGGTCGGCGCTCTTGCGGGCCTTTTGGGGATCGTTTTCATTTGGTTGATGGCCACGACAATTACCAAACCCATTCTGCGGGTTGCAGAAATGTTTAAAGATATTGCCTCTGGTGAAGGTGATCTTACGCATCGCCTGACATACGACAGAAAAGACGAATTGGGACAGCTGACCAGCTGGTTCAATAAATTTCTCGACAAGCTGCAGCCCATAATCGCAGCAGTGAGTCGCTCCATCGCAGATACGCGACGTACTGCGGATCAGGCGTCCAGCATTGCGAATGAAACCAGTGAAGGTATGCAGCAACAATTTCGTGAGGTCGATCAGGTTGCGACTGCCTCACAAGAGATGAGCGCGACTTCACAAGATGTGGCAAAAAATGCGGCTCTGGCAGCAGAAGCTGCGCAGAACGTCGATGCCGCGGCGAGAGAAGGAATGGCCACGATTAATCAGACAACCCATTCGATTGATCGCCTCGCTACGAATATTGATAGCGCGATGCAAGAGGTTGAAGTGCTGGCGTCAAACAGCGAAGAGATTGGTGCCGTACTTGACGTCATACGTGCCATAGCCGAACAGACAAACTTGCTTGCATTGAACGCTGCAATTGAGGCCGCCAGGGCTGGCGAATCTGGTCGAGGGTTCGCAGTCGTTGCTGACGAGGTAAGAAACCTGGCCCGACGCACCCAGGATTCAGTTGGTGAAATCCACGGTGTAATCGAGCAGCTTCAAAATGGTACTCGAAATGTGGTTCAGTCAATGCAAACAAGCCACAGTCAAGCCTCAGGGAGCGTCGCCCAGGTTGAACAGGCAGTTCTTGCATTGCAGAAGATCAACCGCGGAGTCGAAGTGATCAGTGATATGAGTCTACAAATCGCGAGCGCTGCGGAAGAACAGAGCTCGGTATCGGAGGAGGTAAACCGAAACGTTGCCAACATTCGCGATGTCACTGAGCAACTGACCCTTCAATCAGAAGAATCGGCGAGAGTGAGTAAATCATTGAACGATCTGGCTAATCAACAACAGCAGTTGATGGCTAACTTTAAGGTCTAGCTCGTGGTCGAAACGACTGATGGCCAGCTGCGACTTAGCTACCTTACTCACCATTGATCTTTACTGTTTGAACTCGCAAACGTGAATCGCGCTGCAGATGGGCATCTGCTATTCATGTGGTTTGGTCACCCACGTTGCGTGTTCAACAGCTGGCTTCCGGAGCAATCCGGAAGCCTTTTTTTGATGATTGAAAAATGCTTCATTCCTTAATGAAAAAGGGCCCTCGAAGGGCCCTCTTGTACTCAAACCAAAATCACTTGGTCAGCCAAGACTCGACAGTTGCGGAGCCGTGTTCAGCTTTCCATTCCTTGAGGGTCTTGTGATTGCCGCCTTTGGTTTCGACGACTTCACCAGTGTGAGGATTTTTGTAGACTTTCACCTGGCGCGGTTTACGGCTGCCAGTTTTTGATTCGACGGCTGGAGCGCGACGGCCTGCCTGTGGATCAAGCAGGTTGATTACGTCTTTCAGGCTGTAGTTGTACTCACCCAGCAGTGCACGTAGCTTGGTCTCGAATTCAATTTCTTTCTTCAGGCCGACATCACCTTTCAGAGCTTCGAGGGCTTGGAGCTGTTCGGCGAGGTGTTTCTCGAGTTGGCGGAATTCTGCGAGCTTGGACATGGGGGATCTCTGTGTAGTTAGTCCCCTAACGATACACCATAAATAGGAATTTGAATTTAGAGTAAGGGAGCCACATGTATGCGAGTCGAGGTTCGCTGGCCTGATTTATTCGTCCTCCGCCAAGAGTGGCGTATTGAGGTCGACATCCGCCTGACCGACTAGCGCAATGATGCGATCGACCAGAAGCGAATCTACGGGCCGAATGTGCTCCGGATGCGCATTCATGTCAGCAGCCAATAGTTCGAGAGTTCGGGATACGGAGGGATGAGCTTTCATCGGTTAAGTAAGCACCGGCGCGGTCTCGCTCTGAACACGCCTCGTAGAAGTCATGGGGATACGCGGATCATTCATGACCCATACCTTATCTGCAGTTCGGCGTTGCAGCAACTGCGGGATGTTCCATCACTCTTGATGTCGGAGTGTTGCTCCGATGTCTGAACTGAAGCTTTTGAAATTGAGAAATTATGGCTCAGCAATAATTATGGCTGAGCCATAATTTGGATTAATCCAGTTTTGCGGCCTCTCCAACACTGGTGAAACTCGAATCACCTGCAGTACACCGTCCACAGCTGATCAACCCGCGTCGTAAAGCTCTGACTCATCATCTCCCTTCGTATACCCCAATCCGGATTGGTTGGCACACTCGCCAAGCGCAGTGTTCCCCTACCCCATCGCTCATTGATGGAGTCCAGCACGCTCATGACTTTCTCAGTGGCGACCGGCTGGGAAATTGAAAACAGGTCATCGGTGTACTCACCTTGTTGGCAAAGGTTGAGTAGGAGTACCTCAGCCTTGCTGTACTTGAACCCTGGCCGGAATACTCGACCCACTGCGTCCGCAGCAGCCTTGGTTATCAACGAACATCGTCAGTCGGATATCCGCTCCACTTTTGAGTTTTGCACGAATGGCCTTTCACTGCGTGATAATGTCCTCATCACATCCAGGACGGACACTTCAATGAAACTCGACAAAGACTTAGTACGCGAGATCCTGTTGGCCATTGAAGCCAGCGACAAAACACCTGACTCCTGGATCGATCTCACCATCGAAAGTCATAGCGAGGATGAAGTCTCCTACCACGTCATGCTGCTGCACGAGGCTGGGTTCATCGTTGCGCAAGACCTTTGCTCCATGAGTGATTTTGATTGGCGGCCAAAACGCCTGACCATCAGGGGCCACGAGTTCCTCGACACTATTCGAGATCGAGAGGTATGGCGTTTAACGAAGGCAGGTGCTGAAAAAGCTGGAGGGGTGAGCCTGGCGGTAATGCTGGAAATCGGCAAAGCATACGGAAAGCAGGTGCTGAAGGATCGGTTAGGGATTGAGCTGCCATGAGTGGCATGGACATCAATTACAACGGCAACGACATCCTCAAAAAGCTTGTCGAAGACGAAGGACGAGCTGGGTTATTGAAGCGCCTGGGCGGTTTTCTCATCGCATCGAACGCCTGTTTTTTCCTGGTCTTATTTCTCGTGCTATGCACCAGTCATGTTCCTTCATGGGTTTTGTCCACCCTTTCTGCCGTGGCTGTCTTCCCCTTGTACGCAATCGTCTACGGCTGCCAGCAATTGGCTCATGCCAACGACTTGGCTCGAAAAAGAATATCGGTGGGATATCGCATCGGGGCCTTTCAATTAGACCGTGGTTTTAACGGAAGGCCGACTCGTTCCCCCTATAGACCCTACGTCTACGCTCCAGGCGGTGAGTTGCTTGCCGTTTTGTACAACCAGCGCGACGTGAAGCCCTTGATTGCGCTCCACCTGACCGGGAAGCTCAGCACTGAGTGGCTCCAGCATCACAGCGTCCCCGAATCTGCTGCGATTACTGCAGAAGACAACAAACGCCATCAGGAGCGTCTGGAAACTGCAGCTCACCAGGCTCAAGTCCCACGTGAGCAAGCGAGAAACTGAACCCGACAATTAGGCCCGCAACATAAAAAAGCGGTCACTGAATCCCAGTGACCGCTGTGACTGTCTAGCTGTGTTGTGCGGTCAATAGGGAAGATCGTTGAGCTATAAACCCACCAGCAACAGGCGACTAAGTGTGCGCATGCTAGCCTCGGCTCAGACATCACTGTTCTGAGAATCAACCTTGAGCACAACCAGCGTATCCAACGATTTCAACGCACTGATTAGTGCACCAAAATTTTCGGACGACCCAGTTGGACGCCGTCAAATGAAGCGGTGGCAGCTCATCGCTGAAGACATCTACAAAAGCATGTCCATCAATGCATTACTCGAAGCAAGAGGTAAGGCCGAGGGCTACATTCACGGATTGGTGGACGCGGGGGCATTTATCGACGAGGGACACCGAGCGCGACTATCTCATTTTGAGTATCGTCCAGCGGCGACGTGAATTCTTGCACAAACTGCTGAACGAATACGGTTACTGAGAGGTGAGCTGTGAATCCTTCCGACGGCAAAATGAGCTTCGCGGGATAGAGGCAGTTTGAAGCGCTCCGCACGGCTAACTCGGAGCGCTGCTAATTCAAACCGTATGAGGCCTAGCAAGCGATGTCTCATAGGTCTGACAGAACGCGGGCACGGAGCTCATCCTGGACGGCGTTCCACTCTTCAATCGAGATCAGCACAGCACTCCTTTGCTGACCATCGATAAAAACCGGTTTACGCATCATGATCACCTTCTCAAGCAACTCATCGAAATTTCTCGTTGCCCGAGAAATTGTCCAGCGTTCATCAGCTGCCATGCAGTTCCACTCCACCAGAACATTCAATCCTCAGATTGGAGACGTTCACCGGAACGAAGCAGCTCAAGAAAACTACGTCGTCCACCCCCACGTTTGAAGCTACCAATGAGGTAATTTCCTTCTCGCGTCTCGATAAGCCAAAAACGCCCTTCTTTCCATGCCCTTTGGATTTTTTCTGTGCGAATAATTCCGCCATTGGCTGTCCGATACGCGTCGTCTTGCTGCAGGTGATCGAAAGACACTCCAAGGCACCTATCATCAATGATCACTGCGTCGCTGATAAAAGCCTTAATGGCCACTGTGTATTTTCGGAGACTCGCTTGTACGAGGCGACTCATTTGAAAGTCACTGAGATACTTACTATGAAATTCGACTTCGATGATTTCTGGCATCCGGCCCAAGCTCTAAAATGACTCAATATTATTTGCGGTGATCGTCGCCTACCCGGCCTTCATGGAAAAAGCGGCACCTACACTGGCTTCTTTCCTTAGGCCCGAACCCCAAAGGAGGTAGACCGTACTCTTGGTTTCAAACATGCAGCCTTCAGTGAAAGACACGCCGAAATTACTGCGTACCCACATGCCCGCTTGGAATCGATTTCGACTATCAAAAACAACTTCGTGCGCGAACAGAGTCGCGGGCAGTAGACCGAGCCCGGTGAGCTTTTCTTTCTCATCAGGGTTAACCGTAAGGTCGATCAAATTCCACTGCCGAACAACGCAGAATGCTTTGCCTGGGAATGACTTTGCTGCTAAATAGATCAGGTCTTCCTCAGACCCCAACCAGCCAGCCATCTCCGCGCCTGCGCCGTAAAGTAGCTGCGAGATTTCTTCTAACGTGACCATGTAATTTTCTCGAATTCGTACGCAGCGAAATTCAGTTCGCTAAGGTTCATAACTGAGAGAAGGCTCATCAAATCTCGATCAGAAAATCCTGATCGAAACCGGTCTCTTCGGTCGGGTATCCGCGAGGATTTGACACTACTCGGCATCCTCCTTTAACGAAATCCGCAGCGATGTGGGTATGTCCATACACCCAAAGATCGGCCTTCCCCAGAAGCTCAGGCCAATTGTTTGCGTACGCAGCAATGAGGTGCGCAGGAAAATCCTCACTCACATATTCCAAAGCAGGGGCATGGTGCGTGACTACGACAGTTTTACCGGCAAAAGGCTTGTCCAATTGCGCAGTAAGCCAGGCGTACGCCGCCTGTGATTTAGCGATCAAGTCATCAGGACGCAAACGTCGGAAATTCACATCGGTTCTGATCACGGTGAAATCGTTCATCCAATCCCACGCAATACGTTTCGCGGCAACCACATCGCCGGTAGACGAGAAATCTGTCCACGCTGTCGTGACCAAAAACCGGGTCTGATCAAGAATCAGCGTTTCGTTCTCGAGTACGTGAACGTGAGGGGCTGCCGCCTCTTTCATTTTTCGCAACGTGTGATCAGTGTGGCCGCCGTAGTACTCGTGATTGCCACACACGTAGATCACCGGGCACTGGAATGTGTCGTTCGCCCAAGCTACGCCGCGCGATTTGATATCAATGTCACCAGCGAGAATTACTACGTCCGCGTTACTGGGGACGGGATCGAACCCAGCGAAGCCGAGGTGCAGATCTGAGTAGATTTGAAGCTTCATAGCATGTTCGCCTCGGACTATTCCGGAATTTTAGGCATCAGTACTGTGGGATATTCCGGAACCATCGACGCGTTACGCTTGGGGTCTTCGTAGATGGTTTTCACATCCGTGAGCAGACTTGTGTCGCTCGTACCAACAGTTGACGTGCTGTAAACCGCTCCACACTCGACTTTGTGAAGCAACACATACTCGTCGTTATGGTCGTATCCAGCGGTCAACTCGATCAAAGTCTCCATACGATCCAAAGAGGTGGCGTTCATCCAGGGAGGTGTAATGACCTGTACGACCTCAATCGAACTGGTTTTTTTATCCGCGAGAATTTCGACCAAGACGGAGGCGCTAGTCGATATCAATTTCTCAGTGCGGTGCCCCGAACCTTCGCAGACCCTGCGTACGACTTGATACCAAGGATCCATCGATTGCCGCTCAAGCATTCGCCAAGCCGATTGCCCGCTTCGAAAAAGCCCAGGAAAACGAAATGAGTAAGACTCATCTGAGATAAACATTTTTGATACTCGTCTGTGGTGCGCGCATGAGGCAACCCGCTTGAATTTTGCTTCCGTGCCCATTTAACAATTAGCTCGCCGCTTCCATGACCGACAGAAATTCCTACGTTTGCGGGATTAGATCGCGTCAATACATGGAATACGTTTACGATCCTTCGTACTCGATTAGGTCAATGCGAGGCCCCAAAGGACGCCTGGGCGCAGATACAACGGCAGCTCACCAGGCTTTCAATCGGCGACGTCCAGAATAATACCATCAATCGACGTTTATCTAAACACTTCGAGTGTGGCCCTATCCTCGCTTTTTAGGGACGATCATGTCGCTCAAGAAAGAGATTGCCGCAACGATCCGGGTAGTCCGGTCGGTGCGCGGGCTGGCATACGAAGACTTGGCGCCTGTCACCGCGCGCACAAACATCAGTGCGCTTGAACGTGGGAAGATCAACATCACCGTTGATAAATTGATCGAGCTATCCACGCCTCTGAAGCTTGACCCTGTAGCCCTTCTAGCCATCAGCATCTCGATGAGTAATGGCGAGCCCCCCGAAGCGGCTTTGGAACGAGCCCGTGTCGAGCTAGAAAGGTTCCGATCAGAAGGAGGTTTGGATCTTCTTGCAAAACAGATCGTTGACGACACGCTTGTGCAGCGCTCTCGAGGGAAGCCGGAAGGCTCCAGAAATGCTCAGGCTATTAGGGAGCTCAAGGAGGCAGGGTTTAGCCGAAAAGACGTTATGGAAAAGCTCGGCCTTTCCAGGTCTACGGTGTATGGGCATTGGAAGGCTTAACCCGCTGAAGGTACCAATGAGCGAACACGAACTCATCTGATCTTATTGAGAGCACGACTCGGATCATTGCAATGCCCGCAATCAAGCGGGCACCTCAAAGAGACGACGTCACAGGTATTTCAGCATCTTTTCTAGGGCTTGCATCGTCCCTGGTTTAAAAATGGCCTGATTCTTTGCATCAAGAATGTCACCCCGTGTACCTCTCTCCAAATTCCACTGCCGTAGGAAGTCGTCCGTAAGCAAGTGCTCAATTGCCCTGCGCTCTATAGAAGTCAGCTTGAAATCGAGATCGCCGGGGTGCTTGCGATCATCGACTCGAATCACTAGGCCTGGCGGTATGAACTCCTTAATAGTACGCTGCGCCTCCGCTAGCTCCGCGAGAGTGCGCTGGGTCAGTAGGCGCAACCTTGGATCTTTGATTTCGTCAGCCCAGTCATCAGACTTACGCGGTTTAGGAGTCCGCTTCCGAGCTTCCTGAGAATTAGCAAAACACTTGATCAGAGCTCGGTAGTTCTCACCAGTCGCATTGTTAATACTCTGTGCTTTCGGCACGCCACGATCGGCTCCAAAACGCGCAATTGCAGCGACTGAAAAGTTGGTGTTACCGTCCTCCACCTGCTCCTTGCACACCGCATAGACCGCCTCTAATGAAGATGTCTGCTTAGGTGACTTATTACATAAATGAGCGAGCATCTCTTCTGGGGTCATTTAATCTCAGTCCGTAACGAGCCACAAACCTATCAAAGCATGCCTTGGGAATGCGATGATCTCAACAGCGATCAGATTGTCGCAGCCAGCGCTGCAATGCTTGTTTTACCCAAGCCACCGAGCGCTCCAGACGAAAGCAATTCGGAATACTCCTCGTGACTGATCCGCTCAGTGCCTCTCAAATCCTCCAGCATTACGTTGCCGTTTATGAGCTGATCAACGCGCTCCCAGTTCTTCAATCTTCTGAAAAAGAAGTCCGTAACCTGATTACCCAACACAAGCTGTTCTTTTTCATTAAGATTGAACATGACTGGGCGAATACCATTCAACATGGTCATCCGATCAATCATCTGTGACCGTCGAGGTGTAGCCATTACCGCTGAAGCGGACTCATATATGGTAGCATTTACGCAAACCTCGTTGAGCTGTTGAAACAACGAAGTGTCTTCGAAACCGACCTGAAGCTCACTTTTATCACTTACAATAAGTTTCAGCCCCTCATCTCGCCCCGGAGAAGTGTCCAGCAGCGCTTGTTTGTTTATGACCACCCTTGACTCATTGATGAGCTTGGTTAGCGCTTGCATATCACAAAGGTGCATGTCCATCTTTTTAGCCACTCCCTCCATTTCGGATTGAAGTTTTCGTTTAGCAACCTCTATATGAATCCGCTCCTTGCTATCAAAAACATTTCCGCTCGACACTGTATCGAACTCTTCGTTTTCCAGTTCCTGAAGGCTCTCTCGATAGCCCGTGAGTTTTCGATCCATATCGGCATAATGTTCCCACTGTAGTTTCACGTTGAGCGAGATTTCGTTCCACAGTGCTGTCAACCCACCGAGGAATACTGGCCCGGTTACGAAGTGACGACAGCGGGGACAATTTTGCATACCTAAGTGACCCGCAGGAACTGGCAACCAAGATTTTGTGTGATGTTCGCCGCCATCCTCACAACGCGAACCAGCATATGGACAAATGCCGTAGTCTCGGATTAGCTGCGTACCAGTTCGTCCAGACAACAAGGCATCGAGAGCTTCTCGGTTGTTGGAAACCAGCATCGGTTTTAGTTCATCAAGGCGCTTCTGCTCAATCATAAGCTGAACGTCTTTTGCTTGATTCAATTGAGCGCGCTTCTCGCCCTCCGCCATCACTTGACGCATATTGGCACTTCCAATCTTAACGTAATAAATCGTCATGACAATCGAGGCATGGCCAACGATCTTCATGATTACAGCCGGATCCATACCGAAATTGATTATGTAAGCTGTAATCAAGCTTACGCGCATGCTATGCGACGTAAATTCAGATTTGTAACGTGATAACCGCGCCCTACTTTGCGTGTCTGATGGATCTCCCCTGAATGTTGCGAGCGTATAATCTGTAGGCTGTATATGGTAAATAGCTGCTGCAAGGCGAATTGTCATGGGGCCACTGAATGATGGAGGTTGGTCTTCTTCAAACCCTCTAAACAGAAAACAATTTGCACCTTTCTTCTTCAGAGATTCCTTCGCGAGATTGCACCTTCTAGCGCAATCAACCCATGGCGTCAGTTTAAAAATTGGATTGTATTTTCTCTGCCAGTCTCGAAATACAGTAAGCCAATAAATAAGATCCTGAGGAATCCATGCAACATCATATCCAGCCCCTTCGAAACTGGTCTTATTAGAAGTGAAATGCATACCCCAATTACCATCGAAAGAGTGTGTAACAAAACCCTCTTGCTTGTTGCGAGTTGCAAGCGGACTAGTATTACTTACCCACGTTACACTCCCATCTACTAACTCTACAATAAACTCATCAGCCTCGCCAGAGTCGTTATACATGATCTGCCTACCCCGAGCAGGCACTGACACTAATGCATACAGAGCCATCCAATGCCCTGGATACCAGAGGTAATACTGACCACCTACATAACGATAAACACAGTTAGGGTCGTTAAAATCAATTTTTGATTCATCGACAGGATAGTAATCCGCGTCAAACCCATGAAGAGCCTGTAAGTCACTAAAAGTTTTTGCCTCGACTGGTGCAATCCATTTTTTCACGCTCTCTACGTATTGGTAAGCAAGTACCGGCTTATTGCTTTCCGAAAGTTTATTTTTGTACCCAGCAAATTCGACCGCCGCGAGGGGATTAGATGCACCAGGCACACGATAGATTTTTCCATCTTCATCTTCTTCAGTGAAGTGCCTTTTAAGCGCATCCTCGAGATACTGGTGCACGGAACTCCATATTTGGCGCCCAACATGGGGACTAGCCTGGCTCTTTAAAAACTCCTCATATGTCGAAATGTTAACTTTACCTAACAGCAAAAAATCAAAAACACTATTGCCATAGCCATTGGGCTCGACAAAATGTCTTATAAACTTACAAATTGCTTGTTCATACTGCCCTTTCACCCTATTTTTCTCAAGGAAAAGCTGGACATCATCGACCCAACCAGCGCCCGCTCGTGTTACATACTCCAACCTATACGGTAACTCGGTACTCAAGAAGTCGTAAGCATTTGACCATTCGCCATATACATTCTCGAGATTATTAGGAATTCGTGGATCCTTCAGTTCCTTCGAAACCCTACTAACATCCTCCATCGTCTTACAGCCTCTTGCTTGAAAGATCTGCTGTACTTCCTCGTAAGTGTACGGGGTGATCTGACCGAGCAGATCAAACCAGCCCCTCCACTCCACCGCAAAGATAGTTTCAGGCTGCTTCGGCAGTACGGCGTAGATCTCGCAAGCAGACTCGTAATCCTTTTGACTTTTAAGCCTAAGAATCTTCGCAGCCACCTTTACATCATCAAGACAACTGTACTCTTCAGGTAGAAGAAACAACTTCCAGCCAGGAAAATCTCTATATTTTCCAGCGGGGTCAGAGGGCAACCGGCTATCCAGCTTGTATCTAGCAAGATAATCTGTAGCGCTATAAATCCTATACTGTAAAAGTATTTTCTTAGTGTCTTGCCATGTTAGAGGAACCACAGCCAATCGCCCTAACATGGCTTGACCCCAACCTAGCCAATTGTCCGCATAGACATTTTCGGGATACTTAGGAAGACGTGGATCTTCTATATATCGTGAGCGGTAATCAGACTGAGTCTTAAACCCAAACTTACCAACAGCTGTTTGAAACTCCTCGTATGTTGGATAATATTTTTTTAGCTGATCAATATTCTTCGGCTTGCGTCGAACAGGTGAATTGACGAACTCCGGCCACCCTTTCCAATCTGCGGGATATTGTCTGGCCGGGCTTGGTACGAGCTTTAAGTCCTCTTTTCGGCGCCTCATATAGAGGTCTCGACTCGTTATCTTTAAGCGCTGGACTGCGTCCGAGGCTTCTAGATAAGTTTGATAGGGAATATCACCAACCCCAAGGAAATGCTCCCACCCTAGAAACTCACTGAACATTCTCGGGTCTGCAGGTAGCCTTGGGTCTTCTCGCCTACGAAGGGTATAATCCCTGTTTCCTTTGATCCCCAGTCTTTGTGCTGCATTTCGGCAGTCTATAAAGCTGTCATACAGTGCTGGCACGTCTAGGAATTCATTCCAGCCATCAAAACCATCCCCATAGAAAGCTGCAGGATCAGGCGGCAACCTTGGAAACTTTTTGATTAATAATTTGTAGTCACGCTGAAGTTTAATTTTACTTTCAACAACCAATCTCTTTGCGTCTTCATAGCTCATAAATTCGACGGATACCATTCCGGGACGAATTCTTGCTTTAGGTATTCGGGTGCGACGCCCTGTCGACGGCCTTACTTCTTTAAAGACATGAACAGAATCCAAGGCACCCTCATAAACCACCTTCTCATTCAAGCGTTGTAGAAAATGATCCCAGCCTTTCCAATCTTTTGCGTAATACGTCATCGGGCTAACGATTAAACGAGAATCTTGTTTACGCAACTGTCCATAGATCACCCGAGTAGTACAACCTAGTCGTACCGCCGCATTTGAGGCCTCAATATAACTTTCATAGGGAGCGCCTCCAAACCCGAGAAATTCTTCCCAACCTTTGAATTCAGAGAAAAAGATCTGCTCAGGATTTTGAGGAAGCTTAGGATCTTCCCGACGTCGCCGCACGTACTCCCTTTGTCCAGCAATACCTAAGGCACGAGCTGCAAGTTTGCATTCTTCAATAGTTGAATAAACTTCTTTTTGTTCGCAAAAGTTTTTCCACCCGTGAAATTCCTTATAGATCACATCCGGATTCGGTGGCAGCTTGGGATTTTCATCTCTTCGCACATCATACTGGCGACTATTCAAAATACCCAGGCGGTAAACTTCTCTACGACAATCTTCATAGCTGACGTAATAGGATTGAACGCTTTCAGATGACGCAGATTTATCTTCAAAACTCACTGTATACCACCTTGGTATTTATCACACACTGAAACATTCGCAGAAAATTCCGCGGGTTCAATTTGAGAAAATACTTACAGCTCCCTTATTTCATTTCAACCTAAATCTTATTGATTTTCACAATAATCTTGCTTCACACCGCCGCACTAAAAACCACCAACATTGAACAATAGTCAAGCCTTTATCCTCATCAAGACCAAATAAACAAAAAACACTCCGTCTCTATGTGACTACTAGATGATCTTGCGAAATACAATACATTTTTCGATCACTGTACACCCCGAATGAAAATTAAATTCCTACGAGCGAATTTAGAAGGCAAGACCGGCTACGTTATGTTATCAAGCAGACCTTTTTGATGAGGCGTCAAAAACTAATATTTTTGATTGACACGAAGCTTAGCGCCTGAAATGGTGATTTTTTGATCAATGAAACAAAACTTATCACTTGAATGTCGCAGCCAGTGACAATTGTCATAAGGACTTGAAGCTTCATACCACTGCTAAGATTCGAATGAGCAGGAAATCAGGTAGGTGGTCTCAGTAAATATTTCCAAGACATTCCCCTAGCTCAATACAATTCAGTCCGGCGAAACTCTTCGCGTACATCCTCATCGCTTGGTTCAGTATACACTTTGTGAGAGTTAGGATTTTTATGGTGCATTGCTTTCATAATGTATACGCCAGACATTCCCGCTGCTGCCAGACGGAATCCATATGCGTGACGATGACCGTGTTCGGTGGTACCTAGCCTCTTAATATGTGGCAAACCGATTCGATGTACTGCTGCTCGATGCTGCCGGTTAAAATTATTGATTGTCTCCGGCAGCCCCTCCGTATTGGTGAAAGCGTATGGATGATCATGCTCTGGAGGAGGATTTACACGTTGATATTTAATGTACATCATGTAATTATATAAAAACTCTTTCGCTTTCTCCCTCGGAAAGAATTCAACAGAAATATAACCATCCGAGCCATCCGTTAATGCCGGCGACTTCCAACCTGCATAGAGTGCCTCGGTTAAAGCGTACTCTGTACGAGGTAGTCGACAATAGCGTCTTTCCAACAAGTCACGACGATTGGTAAAGTCTTCCTCGTGCATAGGCGGCCGACCATTAGCCGGATGATAGATCCTTACAATTGCTTCATTGTGATCTTTGTCAACGATCAAGTCAGAAAGGAACCAGTGGAAAGGCTCTGACTTCCTAAGACCACCATAATGCATAAGTATCGTAAGCGCCCTTCCCTTGTAATCGATAAAATCATGCTTTGTTGCGTTCGGATCTCCGCATCTACGCGTCCATCCGTTTTCCAAAAGATTGTCAATCTCACTCTCAGGGAAACGTTTGGAAGAACGTCGATTTGAAGTCGGAACGTCATGCGTCCTGATTTTCCTCACCAGTTTATGGCGGTTAGCGGCTATTTCATCACTGTGTAGATGTCGTAAGAATACGTTTTCTTCTTTCTGATAGTAGGCGCACCAGTTCAACCTTTCTTCTGTCTTAGTGGCAGTTCGGAAGGGATTAGCTAGAGCTAGGTCATGACCTTCCTGCTTCGACAACCAATCCGTATACATCGTGATGAGGTATAGAAGGTTTTTGGCGTCTGCAGCCTTTCTAGAAGTCCAGTAAAGCCCAAGAGGGTCGGTAGAACTACTTAAATCAATCGTCCCGTACTCCAGCGCTTTCGCAAAGGCCTCAAGGAGCTCTGTGTTCTTCTCGTAGCGCCCCACGTTTGCGTTAATGAACAAGATCAGCTGGCGCATGGCATACACGCTCCGTTCCCGCCAGGAGGCGCCTTGCTTATGATCGGCTAAGTAACGTAGGTGTGAGATCAAAAGCCCGTCCTGGGTCAACAATCCTGGGAGCTTTAGCTCTCGACCCGTCTTGTCATTCTTATAGAGCGTGTTGATCTTCATGACATATGTCATCTAAAAGCACACCCAGTAAATAGTATATAGTATATAGTATATAGTATATAGTATATAGTATATAGTATGTCAATTTTTTATAATCTTACGATATAACCTTGGTGGTTCGGAAGCCTTTTTGGACTTTTTGAGGGGGTCGACGCGATGAATCTCCGCCACATAGTAATATATTTCTACCGGTTATAATGGCGCGGCATGCAGGCTTCCGGTGGCCGCCGGATCAAGCGCAGCCTGTTCATCGATGCCAGTGGCGTGCGCTTCCTGCGCGACGACGAGGAGCAGAAGCTGTCCCAGGTGCACTTGCTCACCGACTACATGAGCCGCAAGCAGGCCGAGCTCAAGGCCTGGAACGAGGCCCAGGGCAACGTCGCGGCCATGTCGGCCAACCGCCGGCGGATGACCAACATCGGCACTTTGCGCGCCTATGCGCTGGCCTACC
>Ga0157370_10004229_pt1 | contig 16610 bp, 13 predicted proteins | sample C35metaG_FD_113463 | JGI IMG/M metagenome (GOLD analysis project Ga0157370, IMG submission 113463) | Corn rhizosphere microbial communities from Kellogg Biological Station, Michigan, USA - C3-5 metaG | ecosystem: Host-associated > Plants > Roots > Rhizosphere > Soil | place: USA: Michigan...
AAGGTCATGATACTCACGAACAATAATGGAGCGCCGCCATGGATACCGGGAGCGGAATCAAACACATGGTTAGGGTTGGGCCAATAGTTCTGGCTGAAACGGATAGATCCATAAGAGATAAGGAAGGCGCCAAAAGTAAAGGCGTCACTCATCAGGAAGTACCACATCATCAGCTTTCCATACTCTACATTGAATGGGCTCTTACCTCCACTCCACCATTTGGTTTGATGTACTGTTGCAGTTGTTGACATAAGTATTTATAATATTCCAATTAGTAAATTCAACTTGTTCCTATCCTATGATAAGAAAGAAAACCAGTAAATAGATCCATAACAGGTCCACGAAGTGCCAGTATGTTGCTGCCACTTCCACGGGCACAGCGCTATACAATTTCACACGTGAGGCAAAGGCCTTTCCCAGGATGATCAGCAGTGCTATCACTCCGCCAAATACATGAAGCGCATGCAAACCAAAGATCACGTAGAGGAATTGTCCCGCTCCGCTTCCCCGGAACGTTATGTTTTGCCTCCACAGGTCCTGGAACCCGAACCATTGCAGGATGATGAACGCAACACCTAACAATAAGGTGAGCGTGATCAGCATCCGGTAATTACTCATCTCCCGCTGTTTAAAAGAACGAAGGGCCATCTGGATCGAGATACTGCTTGCAAGGATCACGGCTGTCGAATACCAGAACACCCTGGGCATATCGATCGAGATCCAGTTGGTTTGATTGCTCTTTACGATAAAGGCGCTGGTCAAACCCGCGAACATCATCAATATGCTTGCGATCGCAACCCATAAAGTGAACTTATGGGGATGGATCCTTTTTTTCTGCTCTGTACTCACAATATCCATATCAATTTTTAAAACTCAATGATCTATACGGCTTTACTTAACAACATCGCCAGCAACACTACCGGCAGGTACATATAACTTCCAAACATCACTTTCCTGGCCGACGAAACATCCATTTTCCTGTACAAATTCACACAACGGCCTATCATGAACAGATTGGCTATTATTATCAATATCACACTCACTTTCCCTTTCACATCAACATAGGTGCACATTCCTGTATAAAAAGGAGCCATGGTCACTGGCACCAGCAACAAGGAATACACGATCGTTTGCATCGCCGTAAACTTTGTTGGCCCCTCCTCTGCTGGAAGCAATTTGAATCCAACAGAAGAATAATCCCTGTGTGCCACCCAGGCAATTGCCCAGAAATGCGGGAATTGCCAGAAGAACTGGAAAGCAAACAGTATCCATCCTCCCAATGCCAGGTCATTGTTACCTGCGGTCCAGCCGATCAAACAAGGCAACGCACCCGGTATCGCTCCTGCCAATACTGCTATTGAATTTATTTTCTTCAACGGCGTATAGATAAAGGCATAAAGAAATAAACTAAATGCCGCCAGCCCCGCTGTTAGCAGGTTGAAGAAATAACCCAGGATAAAAACACCTGCAGCGCCTGTTATGATCGCGAAGGCCCAGCCTTCAGCCACACTCATCCTGCCTGCCGCAACGGGCCGGCTTGCCGTACGCTTCATTTTAGCATCAGTATCCCTTTCTACAACCTGGTTGATCGCATTGGCACTTCCTGTTACCAGCATCCCACCTGCAAAGAGCAATAGTATCATCCTCCACGTATTCACATACGCATCAGAACCGGGGGCCAGCAAAAAACTGATCACACTGCTGAACACCACCATGATACTCAGCGAAAGCTTGATCAACGATAAATAATCTTTTATCTTTTTCATTCTGCCTTCGCTTATTTAAAGAACAACTTTTTTCACCTTTCACTTTTCACCTTTCACCATTTCCTAGTGCGCGGTCTCATTCGCCCCCACCGGCTCTGTCTGTGGAATATGATCTCTTCCATCTTTACCATAATCATAAGGCCAGCGATGTACCTCAGGGATCTCACCTTCCCAGTTGCCGTGACCGGCCCTGATCGGTGTGGTCCACTCAAGTGTGTTGGCACCCCATGGATTCTGCGTAGTAACTTTTCTGCCTTTGAATATGGAATAGAAGAAATTGAAAACAAACATCAGCTGCATAGCGAATACAATGATCGAAACGATGGTGATCATTTTGTTCAGGTCGCCAAACTGAGAGAAATTGACCCAGCTGCTCCTGTCCATATAACGGCGCGGAACACCTGCAAAACCTTCATAGTGCATGGGCCAGAAGATCAGGTAAGCACCGATCAGTGTTACCCAGAAATGTACATAGCCCAATGTGCTGTTAAGGTAACGCCCGAACATTTTCGGGAACCAATGGTAAACACCAGCCAGCATACCAAACATTGAGGCCACACCCATTACAATGTGGAAGTGCGCCACCACGAATACAGTATCATGCAGGTGAATATCGATAGTGGAGTTACCCAGGAAGATACCTGTCAAACCACCGGAGATAAATAAACTTACAAATCCTATCGCGAACAACATTCCAGGGGTGAAGCGAATATTGCCTCTCCATAATGTGGTTAGCCAGTTGAACACTTTGATGGCCGACGGCACCGCGATCAGCAGCGTCAATAACACAAAGACCGATCCCAGGAATGGATTCAATCCCGTCACGAACATGTGGTGGGCCCAAACAAGGAAGGCAAGTATACAGATCGCGAACAGTGAACCCAGCATCGCCATATAACCGAAGATCGGCTTACGGCTGTTGATGGATAATATTTCAGATACCATTCCCATTGCCGGCAACAGGATGATATATACTTCAGGGTGACCAAGGAACCAGAACAAGTGCTGGAAGAGAATAGCGCTACCACCTTCATTTGGCAATACCTGTCCGTTCACCACGATATCACTCAGGTAGAAACTTGTTCCCAGGTTTCGATCGAACAACAATAAGATCAAACCGGATAATAATACAGGGAAGGATAATACACCCAATACTGCAGTAAAGAACAATGCCCATATTGTGAGCGGCAGCCTTGTCATGCTCATACCCTTGGTACGCATGTTCAGGATGGTAGAGATATAATTCAAACCTCCCAGCAATGATGACACAACGAACAGCGCCATACTAACGATCCATAGGTCCATACCTGCTTTCGATCCCTGCGACGCTTCTCCTAATGCACTCAATGGCGGATACACCGTCCAGCCACCAGCTGCAGGACCCGTTGAAATAAACAGTGATGATACCATTACACAACTGGCCATGAAGAAGAACCAGTAAGAAAGCATATTAAGGAAGGGGGATGCCATATCTCTTGCACCGATCTGCAATGGAATAAGGATATTGGCAAAGGTTCCGCTCAGTCCTGCTGTCAATACAAAGAACACCAGGATGGTACCGTGCATGGTGATCAGCGCATAATAAAATTCCGGGGTGATCTGTCCGCCTTTTGCCCATTTACCGAAAATGGTCTCAAGGATCGGGAAGGTCTCATTAGGAAAACCCAGTTGCAAACGAAACAATACCGAGAATAATCCACCAACGATGGCCCAAACGATACCGGTGATCAGGAACTGCTTACCGATCGTCTTGTGGTCCTGGCTGAATATATATTTGGTGATGAACGTTTCTTTATGGTGATGCACATGGTGTTCATCATGATGAACTTCATGTGTAGTGACCACTTCAGGCTGAATATGCATTGAGTCGCTCATAATTCTTTTTATTTGTCCCTATAGGGTAACTCTTAAAATCTTTTGATCTATATCATTTTACTAATGCAGTAACTGGTTTTACGGCAGCAGAATCCTTCGGGGCATTTGGATCCTTATCTGGATTTGCCACGAGGTATTGTGGTTTCTTTGTTGCAAACCACGCGTCAAACTCTTCCTGCGTTTCCACAATAATGGTGCCCCTCATACCTGTATGTCCCTTGCCGCACATCTGGTCACAGGATATCTCATACGTGAAATTTGGATTACCTGTTTCCTGTATCATCTGTTTGGATGTCTTGGTTGGTGTAAACCACATCGTCGTTGGTGTTCCCGGTACCGCATCCATTTTCATACGAAAATGCGCCAGGCCCACATCATGGATCACATCCTTGGCACCGATGATCAGCTTTACTGGTTTGTTCACCACCAGGTGCATTGCCTCACCACTTACATATACATCATCATAGTTAGCAGGATCATCCCATAATTGCCCAAGCGGGTTCATCTTGCTATCATCAATTTCTTTATAATATTTCTTTCCAAAAACTCCCTTGCCATCCGAACCATCCTTTCCGGGGTAGCGGAACTCCCACTTGAACTGGCTTCCTGTTATTTCCACCTGCATGGCATCTTTTGGTGCTTCGCCGGTGATCTTGAACCAGTAAAATATTCCGAAACCAACAAGAACTGTAAGTGCGATCGCGGGGATCACGGTCCAGATCAATTCGAGTTTATTATTGTGCGGATAGAAGAACGCTTTCCTGTTATCTGATTCCTGGTATTTATAAGAGAACCAGAAAAGTAATACCTGTGTAATAAGAAATACGATGAATGTAATGGCGATCGTGATGTAGATCATCCTGTCGATCAGAACGCCATGGTCAGACGCAGGAGCGCCCAGGATCTTTCCTTTTAATCTTTCATTGCAATAGAACACGCCAAACAATCCCACTACCAGGAAGGCAAGCAGCATAAAACCGTTGATCCGGTTGGTTTGTTTGCGCACTTTTTCCTCGCCTCTCAACACGGCCACGTATTCACTTGCCTTGGCTATCTGGAACACTACCAGGAAACCGAGCAACAGGATCGCTACTATGAAAAATGGTTGCATATCTGTTTTCTATTATTAGTCTCTTTAATTTATTTCTTTTACCTCCAGCGGTCAGGTATGGTGAATGATACTTTCCTTGATCATCGGGTGATTCTTCGCGATCAACGGTGCCTTGCTCAATGCACGCCCGGTTACGAACATGATCACTCCAATGAATCCCAGTGCCACGCCAAAATCATAGATCATCAATGGTACCTTATCTGGTTGTGACTGCGGGAAAACCATTTGGAAGAAATCCAGCCAGTGACCGAACAATATCAAAATGGACATAAAGGTCATGGTGGTATATTTTCTTTTCGCTCCCCTCGTCATCAGTATCAGGATCGGTGCCACGAAGTTGATCAGGAACATCAGCCAGAACACACCACTATATATACCCTGCGCACGAGGCTTAAAGTAACTGGTCTCTTCAGGAATGTTCGCGTACCAGATCAGCATGAACTGGGAGAACCACAAATAGGTCCAGAATATCGAAAACGCAAACATGAACTTACCAAGGTCATGTAAATGCTCTTCGTTCGTTAACTCCAGGTAATTATTATTCTTCAGGAACACAACAAAAACTGTGATCAGCGCTATACCAGCAACAAAAGTGCTTGCAAACGTATACCAGCTATACATGGTGCTGTACCAATGCGCATCGATGCTCATCAGCCATAACCAGGGAATAGATGACATAACGGTGAGTGCAAATATTACAATGAACAATGCGGACCAAACGGTCTGGTTCCACATGTATTTCTTTCCCTCTTCAATAGATGCCAGTGGTTTATCGTCCAGGCTTCTTGACAACTGGCGCATTTTCCAGCCCAATGCTGACCAGGCTACGATCGTAAAGATGGTCCAGCCCGCAAAAAATCCTTTATTCAGAAATCCGGCTTTCCACTGTAAGGCAGCATCAGTTTTTACATGCTCACTATTTGTCCAATGATATAATTCATGGTTGCCTCCAAAACATATGGCCAGTAATATCACACCACAGATCAATCCTAATACAGGAACCGCAACAGAGATCGCTTCTGTTACCCTGCGGAATGACATCTGCCATCCGGCCCATGCCAGGGTGAGGGCACACATAAAGAACATCACGGCATTTACCACCAGCAGGAAGTAAACGCTGTTCTGTAAAAGCGAACCCCAGAATCTTGCCTGCTTGTGTACATCACTGCTTGCGCCATACACCAGGTACAAGGCAATAATTGCAACCGCACCGACCAGCATCAACGCTATGGAGAGGATGTTGTATCGTTTTGGTACCGTAAATTTTTCCCTAATTGATATCATGTTCGTTTATTGAAAACTTAAGGATCTTATTTCTTTTTAGTTGTATCGGTCACAGCTGTCTTCGTTTTACCTGTTGAATCCGCAGTAGCAGTTGCACCGCCTGAAGATTGCTTTTCCCTGATATAATGAATGATCATCCAGCGCTGGGTGGTTGACAGCTGCGAAGCATAACTACCCATTGCATTCTTACCATAGGTCATTGAATGAAACATGGTACCATCTGCCAATTTCACAAGGTCGGGCGACATCAGGTTCTTTGGAGCAGAAGGAAAAGGACCACTCCCACCGTTCCATAAAGGACCATTACCATCCAGTTTCGGACCATGACAAATTCCGCAGTTTACCAGGTAAAGCCTTGAAGCTTCCAGGTATTGTTTAGCATCTAATGCAGGAAGCGGATTCTTCACGTTTGCTGATTGTACGTAGCCTGTAGAGTCATTCTGGTAAGGATAAACAAAAAGGCTATCCTCTCTTGCAAAAGTTCCTTTTACCGGCAGCGCCGTATAATTGATCCCTTCTTTGGCCAGTTTTTCAGTTGGAGAATAGGTCTCATAGGCCCTGCTATAATACATATCAGGCATGTAGGCACGTCCCGGTTCCCTTCTTACGCCGTTACAGCTGATAAGCGCTCCCGTTACTGCCACTAGTGTTATGATCCAGATATTTTTCATCATCAAATAAATTAGTATTAATGAACAGCCGCTTCGGTTTTGGTTTTGAATCGCTTGTTCTCCCTGTCATATCTTCCGAGCCACCATCCTGTTTCTTTATATACTACCTGTACATCTGTTGCACCCAATCCCTGCAGGAAATCCTTTGCTTCGTTCTCATTTGTCTTGTCCGTGCATTCCAGCGCCATTACAAATGTGTCATCTGTAGATCTTAAATTGAAATGGTCCTTTCTTACAAACGGGGCCAGCTGGCAGAGATAGCAGAAGGTAAGCACCATACCTACCGATGCGAACAATACCGTCAATTCAAAAATGATCGGTATCCATGCTGGTAATGCAAAGAAGGGTTTACCACCCACATTGATGCGCCAGTCGATCGTTAATGCCCAGCTGATAAATCCCAATGCGGTGGCGGTTCCACTGATACCATAGATAAATCCTGCGGTGTGAAGGCTGGTATCCCTTAGTCCCATTGCCTTATCCAATCCGTGAATTGGAAAAGGAGTGTACACGTCGTGGATCTTATAACCCGTGCGGCGCACTTTCTTAACTGCCGGAAACAATACTGCTTCGTCGTAAAAACTCCCGGTGATAAATTTTTTTATAGCCATTTTTTAAGCTTTGAGCTGCTAGCTTCTAGCTACTAGCCTTTATATACTTTATTTATTCTATACCGCTGCGAGCTTCGCGCTTCTAGCTTCGCGCAGCTTTATTTTACTCGAATGTCTGTCCTCTGCTATCTGTCATCTGCAATCTGTCATCTGTTCCTCTCTCCTCACGCCCCATGATCATGCCCGTGCTTCTCCACAAACTCCACCATCGGCTCATGCTCAACCTCCGTCATCTTCTCTTTGAAATTCTCACCGCTGCGTTTCAGTATATGCTTGATCTCCGCGATCGCAATTACCGGGAAGAACTTAGAGAAAAGGAAATAACAGGTGAAGAACAAACCGAATGTTCCCATATAGAAACCAACTTCCCAGATCGTAGGACGATAATAAGTACTCCATGAACTGGGAAGATAATCGCGGTAAACAGATGTAACGATGATCACAAAACGCTCGAACCACATACCAATATTCACCAGGATCGACATGAAGAAAGTAACCGTAAGGTTCCTTCTCATTTTGCGGAACCAGAAGATCTGGGGTGACAATACGTTACAACCCATCATGATCCAGTAGCTCCATCCATAAGGGCTGAAAAGGTTTACCCTGTTCTCTTTGAAAGCAAACCACTCATAATCTACGTGAGAATACCAGGCCATGAACAACTCGGTGAGGTAAGCGATACCTACGATAGAGCCTGTTAATACAATTACCTTATTCATTACATCGATGTGCTCGATAGTGATATATTCTTCAAGGGCCAATACTTTCCTTGTTACTACCAGCAGGGTTTGCACCATTGCGAATCCGGAGAAGATCGCACCCGCAACGAAGTAAGGAGGAAAGATCGTAGTGTGCCAACCCGGAACGACCGAGGTAGCGAAGTCGAAGGATACGATCGTGTGAACTGACAATACAAGCGGCGTACTTAAACCTGCTAAAACAAGGGCTAACGCTTCATGCCGCTGCCAGTGTTTGGTGGAACCGGTCCAGCCAAATGCGACAATACCATAGAACATTTTTCTCCACTTCAGTTTCGCACGGTCACGCAACGTGGCCAGGTCAGGAATAAGACCGGTATACCAGAACAAAAGGGAAACGGTAAAATAAGTTGAGATCGCAAATACGTCCCACAACAAAGGAGAGTTGAAGTTCACCCAAAGCGGGCCCCTTGTATTAGGATAAGGAAGAACGAAGAAGGCATTCCATACGCGACCCATGTGCCAGATCGGGAACTGGCCCGCACACATTACCGCGAATATCGTCATCGCCTCCGCTGCACGATTCACACCCGTTCTCCATCCCTGGCGGAACAATAATAAGATCGCGGAGATCAGGGTTCCGGCGTGACCAATACCCACCCACCATACGAAGTTGGTGATATCCCAACCCCATCCGATGGTCCTGTTCAGGTTCCACTGGCCTACACCATAGGTTACTTCCATGGTCACAGAAAAGATACCAAAGCAAAGCAGGAGCACCGAAAAAAGAAAACCAAACCACCATAGTTTAGATGGTGTTGCCTCTACCGGGCGGCAAATATCTTCGGTCACCTGGTGGTAATCCTTATCACCTTCCACCAATGGTGGTCGTACCTGTGATTCGTATCTGAGTAATGCCATAAGTATGAATAAAATGTTCTACAATTATAGAGTTCTTAATTAGCTTCTAGCACCTAGCTGCTAGCGGCTAGAAGCTAGTAGCTTAATGCGTTTCCTCTGGTTTAGTAGCCGCAGGCATTCCTGCTTCTTCTGTTTTATTATGTTCTGTCGTTTCTTCCACCCAGTTCTTATCTTCTTCGTCTGTATTTCTAACCTTCGCCATATAGGTGATGTTGGGCAATACGTGCAGTTGCTCCAATACATGGTAACTGCGTTGCTTATTGGTGATCCTTGCCTGCGCCACTTTACTTTCTTTATCGTAAGCATTACCAAACTCGATCGCATTGGCAGGGCATGACAACTGGCAGGCCGTTTTTACATCGCCATCTTTGAACATGCGATTCTCTTTTTTCGCATCCAGTTTCGCAGCTTGTAATTTCTGCACACAGAAAGTGCATTTTTCCATCACACCACGGCTACGAACCGTAACATCAGGATTCAACACCATTCTTGTAAGATCATCGTTCATCTGCTCGATCACATTATCCAGCTTACCCACTAACTGCTGGTCGCGGTTATTAGGGAAACTATCTGCCCCGGTATAATCAGCCCAGTTAAAACGACGTACTTTAAAAGGACAGTTATTCGCACAATATCTTGTACCGATACAACGGTTATAGATCATCTGGTTCAGGCCTTCAGTGCTATGGTTGGTTGCCGCAACAGGACAAACATTCTCACAAGGAGCGTTATCACAGTGCTGGCAAAGCATCGGCTGGAACACGACTGCCTTCAGGTCGTCCGGATTCTTTTCATCAGAAACGAAATAGCGGTCGATCCTGATCCAGTGCATATCATGGTAACGGAGTACTTCTCGCTTACCAACTACAGGAATATTATTCTCAGCGATACAGGCTACTACACAGGCGCCGCAACCGATACAGGAATTCATATCGATGCTCATACCCCAGTGAAGCTCAGTCAATCTCTTTTCAGGATCAGGATATAGCGTGGCATTGCTGCGGAAACTTCCATTTGCGTTCTGGTAATATTCTTTCTCCAGGTCAGCCGCCCAATCAGGAATAACATTTGGCGCTTTCTTGAAGGCAGCCAGTGTAGTTTCCCGCACTACTTCCTTACGATTCTCGTAAGTATTGTGTTTTTGTGTTTGAGCGATCTTATATTTTTCATGCGCATTTGTTACTGTAACGCCCGCAACATGATTGTCGATCGTGCTTCCATTATAAGTGGTAAAAGGATATGCATTCGTACCAACACCGGATGCAGTAACTCCCAGGTTCTCTTTACGGCCATAACCCACAGCAATGGCAATGGTATCCGCGTTCATGCCCGGTATTACCAATATGGGCATTTTCAATTTATTCTTTCCGATAGTCAATTCAACTACGGGCTTCTCAGAAAAATATTCGTAATCGGTATCGAGTTTTATGCCGAGCTCATTGGCTTTCGACATAGAGATCATCGCATAATTGTCCCAGGTTGCCTTTGTCACCGGGTCAGGCAATTCCTGTAACCAGGGATTACCGGCCTGTGAACCTGTTCCCAAAGAAACTTTCTGGTAGATGACCAGTTCAGTACCGCTTGCTTTTTGTGCACCTGTGATAGCGGCAGTTGCTGCAGCTACTGCGCCTCCGCCATAAGAACCACCACCTGCGCCTGCAGAAGTTTTTACTACGATACCATCCTGCAATGCTTTATTCAATGCTTCTTCAGAACCCAATTGTGCGATCCAGTAAGTTCTGAAATGATCCTCGTAATTCATATTCGAACCGCTCCATCTCAGTAATGAGGTTTGGAAAGGACGAGTCTTGAATAATGGATAGATCGTTGGTTGTATAAAACTGGTAACGGATGCATTCGGTGCAGCATCGCCCCAGCTTTCAAGAAAATGATGATCAGGAATTACGTATTCACAAAGTTCTGTGGTCTCATCCATCTTTGCTCCGAAGGAAACCGTTACCGGAACCTTCTTCATCGCTGCTTTGAAACGTTCTGCATCATACCAGGTATAAGCAGGATTGGCGCCATGGATCATCAATGTTCCAATTGCACCAGATTCCATCTGACCGATCAAAGCATCCATATCCGAATCAACACCCTGGCGATAGTTCACCGGTGTTGACCAATCTATTGTTTTACCATAAGCACCGATCTCACTATTGATGGCGTTTACGATAGTTTGTACATTCTTATCATTGCTTCCGCAAACAACAAGGGCTGATCCTTTAAAAGTTACAAGATCAGCAGCGACTTTCTTGATCCCTGCAGCCAGTTTTGCGTCGGCCACAGAACCAGCAGCGCCGGTAAGTGCATTTAATAATGCCAGTGCAACGGCACCTGTTTCCGAAGGGCGATGTGTAAAGCGTTCGTCAGCATTGGAACCAGTCATGCTCAAATGACTTTCAAACTGGTAATGCTTGCTCATTACAGGATTCTGTTCGTTGATCTTCCTACCCATTGCATAGGCATGTGCAAATTCAACAGGACTGAGCCATGTTCCTAAGAAATCAGCGCCAAGACTAACGATCAGTTTGGCCGCATCGAATTTATAAGAAGGAAGTTTTTTGCCAAACCCGCTTGCCTCATTTGCAAGCAGCATACCGCTGTAGGAAACGGCATCATATTGCACATGGCGCAGGTTGGAATATTTTGAAATGATATCAAGTGTAGAAGGAGATGTGATGGTGCTGGTAAGAAGAACCACCTGTCCGGTAGCCGCTTTCATGGCATCGCCAACCATCTGGTCAAATTTCTCGAAGGTTGGGACCTCAGCGAAGCTGCCATCTTTTGCTCTTTGCAAAGGATGACGGTTGCGGTACATATCATAGAGGTCGAGAACGGAAGCCTGTGTTCTTGCAGAAGTACCACCGCCTGTTGCTGTACTTAGTGTATTCCCTTCGATCTTAATAGGACGACCATCTCTTACTTTAGCGAGGATCGGTACAATATCTCCATCCTGTACATAGGTGGTGGCATAATATTTAGGTACACCGGGCACCATGTTCTCAGGTTTGTTAGCATAGGGAACCGCTTTCCGTACGGGTATCTTACAACTTGCCGCCAATGTTGCCGCTGCTGTACTAAAACCCAGGTATTTCAGGAAATCCCTGCGGGGAGTCTTTGCATCTATCAAACCGGGTGCATCGAAACCTTCAAAAGGGAGTTCTTCATGGAACTCATCCTTAGTGAATTTTTCAAGATTCTCCGGATCGTTTACTTCGCCGAAACCTTGCCAGTAATTATTGCTCATATTACCCAATCCGCCAGAGCGGACATTTTAACTCCGAGCCTTGCAGTTTTTTATAGCTTGGTCTAACTCAGAGGTGGTTAAAAAATATTTCCGATTAATAGTGACATTTCTGACATTCCAATCCACCGATATTTTCCACTGTCACACTATCCATTTTGCCGTTCTTGATATCGTTGTGAAACTTCTCATAAATGCTATAGAATTGATTGCCTTTGCCGGTTGAATAATTGAAATCAACCTTTGTTTGCCTGTGGCAATTGATACACCAGCCCATGCTGAGGTCAGCAACCTGTTTTACTTCATCCATGGCAGTGATCTCACCATGACAACTCTGGCATTGAACTTTACCAGCCCTGATATGCTGTGAGTGATTGAAATAAACATGGTCAGGCAGGTTATGGATCTTCACCCATTCAATAGGTTTTGCCTTTGAAGGATCCCATTTGGTAGGATTCTTTGGATCAAAACCTGCATAACTGTATAATTTTTCTATCTGGTAAGAACCGTTGATCTCATTTCCTGCTTCATCATAAAGCTTTGGTCCTTTTTCGTAAGTGTTGATCGCCTTATGGCAATTCATGCAAATATTCACTGATGGAATGGCCGCATGCCTGCTGTCCCATGCAGAACCATGGCAATACAAACAGTTGATCTGGTTGATGCCCGCGTGAACTTTGTGCGAATAATAGATCGGCTGAACGGGCTGGTAACCTTTCATTCGACCCAATCCGATGGCGCCTTTGGTAACATAATAACCGCCCACCACAAAAAACACCAGTGCGAATAAGGCGATATATACTTTATTACGATAGAAAGGAACCGGCTCAGGGCGAATGATGCCTTCAGAATCATCGCTCATCTTCTTCAGGTTGCTGTTGACCTGCATCAGGATCAGGGCAACGATAGCAAGTATAAGAGAGATGATACCGAATATGATCGCGCTGTTATTATTTGCCGGGGTAGTTTCGCCTCCACCTCCTTCAGGTTTCTTTGGGTTCTTAAAATCGGCCCATGTTGCATTCACATAAGCAACGATATTATCTACATCCTTAACTGTAAGATCAGGAAAGGCCTGCATCATGGAACCATACTTGGCTTTCAACCCCTGGGTATAAGGATCAGAAGCCATATATGCGCTTGGATTGTGTGCCCATTTTGCGATCTCCGCGTGGTCAGACCATTTATGTCTTTCTTCAAGGCCCCCTAAAGCAGGACCAGTAAGATCTTTGGTTACGCTATGGCAGCTCGCACATTTTCCCATGAACAATGTCTTGCCCGTAGCCGCATCCTGCGCCGAAACATTGATCACTGATACCACCAAAAATGTAAAAAGTAGAGGAAGAAGTCTTTTGCCGGAGGGTTTACAAGGAATCATAGACGCTGAGGTTCAAAAAATTGTGGATAAAATCCTTTATCAGACCGCAAAAATAAGCTACCGGGCCTTTAAAAAGACAAGTGGTTTAATTTTTTTTTAACGAGCTAGAAGGCTGCGGCTCAACGGGTTTACAAATATTTTTTAAAGACGGTAAAACTGTTTGTCATAAATAGGTCAATGAATGAAAATTCTTCAACGATGAAAACGGAAACCAACTGCTTTGCCGCTTTTTCATCACTTTTGCCCCGCCCTGTTTAATGAGGGCCAAATAAACCAAAAAAGCAATTGCTTCAACAGATCGAGAATGTTTGATTCACTAAGAAAAAAATGGAAGGTTGGTGGTGTCCAGCTGCTGCTCATAATAGCCACTTTTGCAATAGGGGGGAGTCTTACCGGTTATGCAGGAAAAAAGATCATGAATCATCTTCCGCTGGTGCCCGATTGGCTTTGGACACTAATATATATTGCGCTCATCACCTTACTCTGGCCTGTTGCGGTGCTGTTGGTCAGTTTTCCATTGGGACAATACCGGTTTTTCAGCAAGTATATTCGCCGGATACTTTTTAAAATGGGTTTTCATTCTATGAAGGCGGGAGAACTTCCCAAAAAACATATCGCCATTTTTGCTTCTGGTGCCGGTTCCAATGCCCAAAAGATCATTGATCATTTCCGCGGGCATCCAACTATAAGGGTCGTATTGATAGTTTGCAATAAGCCAGGTGCCGGTGTGTTGAATATTGCAATAAAAGAAGGTATTCCTGCACTGATCATCGAAACAGAGCGGTTTTTCAGGGGAGATTCTTATTTACCCGAAATGGAAGATGCCAGCATCGATCTCATTGTTCTCGCCGGGTTCCTTTGGAAAGTTCCCTCAGCACTTATTCAAAAATATCCTGAACGCATAATAAATATACATCCCGCCCTCCTCCCCGAATTCGGTGGCAAGGGAATGTATGGCGCCAATGTTCACAGCGCCGTTTTAGCTGCTGCCAAAAAACAAAGCGGCATTAGCATCCATCTTGTAGATGACCAATATGATCATGGCAAAGTTTTATTCCAGGCCAATTGTCCCGTACAGGAAGGAGATACTATTGAATCCTTAACCCAAAGAATTCACGCGCTCGAGCATTTGCATTACGCGCCGGAAATTGAGAAATATATTAAGGAAAATGTGTAAAAAGTTTAGATGAAATTTCACGAACCCTATTGACCATTCACCACCTTCATGATCCTCCCCGCCCCCACATACTTCACCACCTCCATTTTCCCCTCCATTCTCCCAAAACTGATGGCAGTAGATAACATGAATGTATAAGGTTCACCTGTTATCTCCGGAATGGAGACCTGCAATTCTGTAGCCGGCAATGTCTTATCACAGGGTAACCAGCCTGTGGCTGCTGTTATTGGTTTTAATGCTCCAATAGTAGGTTTATACCCTAAAGGAGTGAGCACAATATCCGGCACTACTGTCAACACGAAGAGAAACCTGCAATAAGGCAGGTCCACAGCTTTATTGAATCCTTCGCCAGGCACTAATTCTGGAATGGAAAGCTTAAAAGTTTTTTTCTCCTGGTCAAATTGAATGTCTGCCGTACTCTTTATAAATTGTTCCCAGCTATTTCTTTTATTGAATGATAGTCCTTCGAACAGGGACCCAAACTGGCTAAACCAGATCTCACGCTTGCCTATGTTATTCTGGTTTTCTAAATTCTGGATCTTTGATGACCTGCTTATCATCTGGTTATAAAAAATATGATCAAAGACAGGCTTTATATCCCATAGGGATTTGTAAATGATACTGCTAAGTATATTCCTGGCCTTGAACTCTTCACTATGTTTTCGAAGCAGCCCGTAATTATGATCGTTCTTTATCCGGCGACCCGGAATTCCTTTCGCCTGCCGAACCATAATGCCATCATGCATTCCTGTTTTGTAAAACAACAGGCTGCCAACCTTCCCGGTAAATCCAAACGGATGATCGACCTTTCCCATCAGTAAAAATATTTATGGTGAAATAGCAAACTAAATATAGAAATTCCCGTCTAATTTCTGCAATTATGGCGCACAAAAAAAATAGCTCATATAGCGCTCCCAGAGCGCTCAGGGAGCGTTGGGATAGCGCAGCAGTAGCGCAGCGAACTAGGCGGATTCCAATGGGATCCCTTCAGCCTTCCCGGCTTTTACTGCCTCTTTGGCACACTTATTCATCAAACCCTTTTTTACAGCTTTAACGAAGCAATTGCATATATTTCATTTACTTGCAACGCTTGAGGAAATTCTACCTGATACTGCTGATCTCTGCTTTTTCCAGCCCGGTTTTCGCCCAATACAAGATCCGGGGGACCGTCTACGACAGTACCCTCAGTTATCCCATTGAAGCCGTTTCAGTGCTCAGCAGCTCCGGTCATTTTGCAGTGACCAACAAAAACGGTCTTTATGAAATTGATGTGCAGGAAAAGGACTCCATCTGGTTCAGCTACCTGAATAAGGCCACACAAAAGTTCCCCGTGCTGAAGATCCAAAATCCCCTGGCCTTTGATATTTCGATACAGATCAACATTCCTGTGATGAAGGAAGTAAAGATCTTTCCTAAAGATTATAAAAGAGATTCACTGCAAAACCGCCTTGACTATGCAAAGGTTTTCAACTATCAGAAACCAAGATTAAAAACAATGACGCCTCAAATGGGCGTTGGCGCAGGATTCGATCTGGATGAGATCATCAATATGTTCCGGTTTAAAAGGAATAAAAGCATAGCAGCTTTTCAGCGAAGATTATTACTGGATGAAAGAGACAAATTTGTTGACCACCGTTTTAGCAAGGCACTGGTAAGGCGCCTTACGCAACTCGATGGCGCTGCACTTGACAGTTTCATGCTCGTGTTCCGTCCTTCCTATGCATTCACGCAGCTTACGAACGACTACGATTTTCAATTATATATTAAGAGAAGTTTCAACCGGTATAAAAAAGGATTACCCCCCGATCCTTATATGAAGCAGGAGGAGATCGAGGAAGAATAGTGCGGCAGGACTAACACACTTTCATTTC
>Ga0157370_10004231_pt1 | contig 16608 bp, 13 predicted proteins | sample C35metaG_FD_113463 | JGI IMG/M metagenome (GOLD analysis project Ga0157370, IMG submission 113463) | Corn rhizosphere microbial communities from Kellogg Biological Station, Michigan, USA - C3-5 metaG | ecosystem: Host-associated > Plants > Roots > Rhizosphere > Soil | place: USA: Michigan...
AACCCGGCCAACAGGCTATAGGCGCCGGGCCGCAATACGGCGACTAGAAGCACCGCCGCGGCGAACACGGAGCCAATCATCTTCCAGCACGCCTGACGCGCCTGAGGATCGGCGGCGCGCACCACTCGACTGTTGTCGATCCGCTTGACGTGAAAGAAAATGTCTTCGTTGGCGAACGGACGGACGGGCATGCTCGCCTCGCGGTGCACCGCCGCACCGGCCCGGTGATTTTGATTCTCAAACAGCTTGTCTAATGCAGTCGCTAGCGTTGCCATCTTGCCCGACCTTGCTCCCTCTCTACAGCACCCACTGCTTCACACAAGCTCAAGCGCGCGGAGCTTGGCGCTGCGTGACGGTGGGTTGTTCCGAATTTCCTCTTCCGCAGGCCGCACGACGTGCCGGGTGAGAATTTGCGCCCGGCCCGCTTTCGCTAGGGCCTGAAAACTTTGTTTGACCTTGCGGTCCTCGAGCGACATGAAGGTGACGATCACCGCGCGTCCACCCGGCTTCACCAGCCTGGGTATGGATTCGAGCAGCGCGTCCAGCTCTTCCAGTTCGCGATTCACGGCGAGGCGCAGAGCCATAAAGGTGCGCGTCGCCGGATGAATTTTTTCGGTGCGGGGCACGACCTCTTCGATCAGCTTGGCCAACTGACCGGTCGTCTGTATCGGGCGTGCCCGCACCAATGCTCTGGCTATTCTTCGGCTCCTCCTTTCCTCGCCCAACCTGAAGATCAGGTCGGCGAGCTCCTTCTCGGACTCGAAATTGACTATGTCGGCGGCGGTCCCTGGAGTGTCGCGCCCCATACGCATATCCAAAGGACCGTCCGCCATCAGTGAGAAACCCCTCCCACCGTCCGTAAGCTGGTATCGTGATACGCCGAGGTCCGCGAGCAGACCGTCCAGTTGTGAAACCGTTTCTGCCGTCAGCCTCTTTCCCAACTCGGAGAACAAACTCTGATGAAAACGAATACGCGAGGACACGTCCAAGGTGTTCGCCTTGGCCATCTCCAGACTCTCCGCATCCCGGTCGCAGGCCAGCACAAAGCCGCTGCCACTGAGCTCCGCCAACTTGCGCGCGATGGCTCCCGAGTGCCCCCCTAAACCCGCGGTTGCGTCGAGATACACCCCGTCCGGTTTCAGCGCCAGGTACTCCAGGCACTCGGAAAGCATGACCGGCGTGTGCATACATAACCGCTACTTCAGTCCCATTTTCTCGAGCATCTTCAGATCCTCGGACATGTTCGCCTGCGCCAATTGCATGCGTTCGTCGTAGATCTTCTTGCTGACCACGTTGATCCGGCCGTGATATACGTCCAGCCACACCGGCTGTTTTTCCAGATCCAGAACCTCGCGCAGTTTGGCCGGCAGCAGCACGCGTCCCGATTTGTCGATTTCCGCGTCGCCCCCGTAGACTTTCGCCAGAAACGCCAGCCGCTCGGCCGCCGCGGCGTTTTCCGCGGAATTCTGAAACAGCGCTTCGTTGACTTTCCACACCTCGATCGGGTAGATTCGAGCCTGACGCTGATCGAACGTGGTGATAAAAACCTTGGTGACCTTGAGCGCTTCCAGATACTCCAGAAACTCCGCGGGAAGTTTTAAGCGCCCCTTTTCGTCGACGCTCGCCTGGGCGATCGAGTGGGGAGGCTCCGCCACTATCATCCCGTTCTGTTGCGAGTCCGCCATTACGTGACACTTTCACCCACATTGGGCCACTTCAGCGAGTTTATACCGGCTTCTTACTGATTGCAAGAGATTTGTTGGAATTTCAGGGCTACTCTTTTTGTTCGCCCCGCATTGACCTTAGTCCGTGGAAACTGACGGGAAAAATCTCAGTGTTTAAGCGTGGCCTGCCAGTTCAGCACCATCGTGAATTCCTGGCGGGAATTGCTCTGTGCAGGTACGCTGATGAGGAACCGCTGCAAGTCTCGGGTCGCATCGGAGAGAGCCCCGGGAGTTGTTGACAGTGCAAGCAAACTGCGTGGCAACGTGAACAACAGTTTCGGCGGGCTGGCGCGAAATACGGGATCGGCCTCTACGTCCGCGGACATCACGCCTCCATCAGCGCCGATAAATACCAGTTCCTTGCCGTCCGCTCGCCAGCGGGCCATGCCGAGGCTACCCTTGGATACCATCCATTTTCCAGATACAGGCGTAGCACCCGGCTTCGTTCCCGGGCTGAAAGCCTGAACGTACAACTCTTGTTTGCCGGATTCGTCGGATAAGTATGCGATCCAGCGGTCGTCGGGCGAGAGGTAGCCACCCAACTCGTTTGCCGGCGTCTGAACGATGGGAATCGGCTTTCGATCTTCAGGGGACCCGGGACCCAGTGGCAGCGCGTAAATATCCATCTTGGTTTCCTTGCCGGGGGAATGAAATATGATAAAGCGTCCATCTCGCGACCAGTCGGTAAGGGCGCCACTGGCCGGGGATTTGTACACCAGCTCGTCATTTCCTGAGCCGTTGGACGCCTTACGGTAGATTCCCCAGAAGCCGCCCCGCGTGGATTGCCACGCAATTTGAGTCCCATCGGGAGACCAAAGCGGGTTTCCGTCCGACGCTGGATCGAAGGTGAGCCGGTTGCTTCCTCCCGTTGCGAGGTCCACGATCCAGATGTCGCTGTTGTTCTGCGCATCAGTACGGACGGTCGCCACCCGCTTGCCGTCCGGCGATACTTTTACCGTGCTGGAGCGGGCCGGCTCAACCGGAGTCGGAGTAATTTTTCCCTGCCGGTCGAACCATGAGAGTTGAAGGTTCAGACCGCTGGTCGACCCGGTTCGGTACGCCAGGGCTCCGCTGTCCGATACGGAATAGAATCCAAAGTCCCCTGTCGAACCGACTCGCTCGGCAATAGGCAGTGGTTCGCCGCCCAGTTGAAGCTTGCTGGCATTGAAGGGCTGGGCCAGCAGTGTGTCCTGTCGGAGAAAAACGATATTTCCTGGTCCGGAATCCAGCGAAGGCACGTACATTGGCTGATGTTCGAGCGGCATCAGGCGTTGGGTGCTTTGTTCTTCGGGCTTGGCATCCACACTGCCCGCATACATGCCAGCGATTTCCGACTTTGGAGACCACCGGTAGTAGAGGAAGTGCCGGCCATCCGGCAGGAACCACGGATATGCCACGCCTTCGCCGCCCGGAAGACTCGCCGTCACCGGAGACGCAGTCCCTCCCGAAGCTGAGACGCGCATGAGGCGCCCTGCTAGCGAGAACAGAATCACGCCGTCGCGGCCCCAGGATGCCCCTCCAATTCGCGAGGGCGCGTCGCACAGTGCCAGCGGGGGGCCGCCTGACAAGTCGATCTTCTTGAGTTTTCCATCGCCTTCGAAGACGAGATATCGATTGTCTGGCGACCACAACAGAGCAATGAGGACAGCGGCCGTTTCCGATCCTGGAAGTGGCTGTGCAACCAGCGAATTGAGGGATTGGATCCACAGGCGCGGAACACCGTCCGCGCCAGAGGCCGAAAAGGCGAGCTTGCGCCCGTCGGGAGAAAAAGCGGAAACGCCCGTGATCGTGAAGTTCACGTTCTCAGGTAGGACGGCTTTGAAGCGCACGGTCTCGGCCACCGGCGGAGTTTCGCGAAAGTGGATGAACGCGAGAGCAGCCGCGGCCAGCAGGGCTACTCCGAACGCGGCAGGCCACGCAAAACGCGCCAGCAACGATCGCGGCGGAGGAGCGGAGGGCAAAACCGGCACCTCCGACCGAGCTTCCTCTAGCAGCGCCATCGCGTCGCCGATATCGCGCAAGCGTTTCTGCGGATCTTTTTCCAGACAGCGCTTAAGCAGACGGCGCACCTGGCTCGGCGTGTCCTCGAGTTTCGGTTCGCTAAGCACTACGGCCGCGAGCGTATCGGTCACCGTTTCGCCCAGGAACAGGCGCTGACCGGTGAGCAACTCGTGCAACACCACACCGAAAGCCCAGATGTCGGCGCGCTTGTCGGCAGTCTTGCCTTTGGCCTGTTCGGGAGCCATATAGCTCGCGGTGCCGAGGATCATGCCCATCTGCGTGGCGTGCATGCTGATGGTGGGTGATTCCTCGGGATTGCCGCTGACGGGGGAAAGCGCGTTCACCTTCGCCAGCCCGAAATCGAGAACCTTCACAGTGCCCGTTGGAGTGACTTTAATGTTGGCCGGCTTCAGATCGCGATGGACGATTCCTTTCTCGTGTGCGGCTTCGAGCGCAGCAGCGATCTGCCGGCAAATCTGAAGCGCGTCTTCGAGTGGCATCGGACCCTTGGGCTGCTCGCCCTCCACTAGCTCCATCACGATATAGTTGGGCCCGACGTCATACAGCGCGCAGATATTCGGGTGGTTGAGCGACGCCACCACTTTCGCTTCGCGCTCGAAACGTTCATTGAACTTTTCAGCGGAGACCTTGATGGCGACATCGCGTCCCAGGCGCGGATCGCGGGCACGATAGACCTCGCCCATGCCGCCTGCACCCAGTTGGCTGAGGATTTCGTAAGGCCCCAGGTGCGTGCCGGGTTCGAGTGGCATCCTGAAATTCTACTAATTTACGCCGCTCTTTTGGCGGCGGGTCTCCAAGCTGATTCCTGGCTCAACCGGGTTAGCGCCAACGCTCTCAGCGCCAATCTGAAGTCGCGTAAAGCCATATCGAAAATCTAGGAATCGCGTCAAACGCAGACGCGAAAATCGGCACCACCGGTGTCCCGAGTAACCACGATCCACTCGAAGGGCGCGGTAAAGGAATGTCCCAACATGGGGTCCTGAATAGGTCATATCGAATCGTGGCCTACCAGACCGTCCAGAAGATCCTCGGCCAGCACCTGATGAATTAGGGGTTCCAGGACCTGCCTGCGGCCGAGAACCACCATCTGGCTTGGTCTCATCCAAAACCTGCGTTCTGGCGCTCACCTCTAAAGCGACTGATCTCGCATTTCAGCCGCAACTTCACTTCCAAGACCGCCGAACTGAGAGTTAATCTGTCGAGCGCGCTCAAGCGCAGCCGCGACATGTGGAAGAATGTTTTCACTCCCTACGTGTTCGACGAAATCTGCTTGCGTCAGCAGACGTTCAGGCTGTTCCCGCGCTCCGCACAGCAGAAGCGTCCGGCCGCTTTTCTGGAGGCGATCCGCCAGTTTTTCGAGGGCATACAATCCGGTCGCATCGAGCGCAGTCATGTTACGGATCCGAAGCACTACCACGGGAGCGAAAGGCTTAAGATTCGCGGTCGCTTCTTCGAGTTTCTCCGTGGTCCCAAACAGGAAAGGACCATGGATTCTGAGAATGGTGACGTAAGGAGGTACCTCCTTGTCCTGCAGTATGTGGAGACGACCCTCCTCTATGTATTCAGAGGTAACTGGCTCAACCGTGGTCGTCTGCGCGATGCGAGAGATGTAGAGAAGCGCAGCGAGGGCAATACCCACTTCGACGGCGATAGTCAGATCGGCGAACACCGTTAGAAAGAAGGTTGCGGCCCAAACCGCTTTGTCAGCTGGTGACAGCCGGAGAATTACGCCGATCTCCCTCCATTCGCCCATGTTGTAGGCGACGACGAACAACACCGCGGAAAGCGTTGCGAGCGGAACGAAACGGGCGAGCGGAGCCGCTACCAACAAAATCGTCAGCAGAGTCAAGGCATGGATCATGCCGGCAACCGGCGTTCTCGCGCCGGATCGGATATTAGTGGCGGTTCGAGCGATGGCTCCCGTGGCGGGAATGCCCCCGAACAGAGGTGAGGCCAAATTTGCGATACCTTGAGCTACCAGTTCTACATTGGAGTTATGGCGGTCGCCGGTCATACTATCTGCTACAACCGCCGAAAGAAGACTCTCCACTGCGGCCAGAAGCGCAACGGTTAGAGCGGAGGGAATCAGCAGCACGATCAACTCCGGCCTGAAAGCCGGGAGCGAAACCTTTGGCAGGCCCGTCGGTATTCCGCCAAAAGCGCTTCCGATCGTTGCGACGGGAAGAGCAAAGAATGCGACGCATCCCGTTGCCAGGAGTAAAGCGACGATCGATCCAGGAATCCGGCGGGTCAGGCGAGGGACCAAGATGATGAGTGCAAGCGATGCGGTGGATAACGCTGCCGTCTGCCACTGCATGGTCGAAATGTTCTGCGCGAGCAGGCGCATTCGCGCTACAAACTCACTGGGCACTGCCCCGATTTGAAGCCCCAGAAAATCTTTGATCTGCGTCGAAGCGATCAATATCGCTATGCCGTTAGTGAACCCGATCGTTACGGGACGTGGTATGAATTTTACGGCTGTACCGAGGCCGGTCAAGCCCATCACCACCAGTATTGCGCCGGCCATGACCGTGACAATCAGTAACCCGGAGACTCCAAATTTCGCGATGATGCCGGCCACGATCACCACAAAAGCCCCGGTTGGCCCGCCAATCTGCACGCGCGATCCCCCGAGCGCAGATATCAGAAAGCCCGCCACCACCGCGGTATAGATGCCAGCCTGAGGTTTGACGCCGGAGGCGATGGCGAAAGCCATGGCTAGAGGCAAAGCCACCAGCCCGACAGTTAAGCCGGCGATCAGGTCGGCAAGAAAATCGCGTGTTTCATAGCCTCGCAAGGACAGCAGGAGCTTTGGCGACCATCGGTCAGGACTAGCCAAGTGTCAACATCCCTTTATCTAAATTGTTCTCCTTTATGAAATCAGCACGATGATCGAATCGGCTCACGAGCCATTCTTTTTCCCGGTCACCTGGAGCGCACGTGCGAATAGGATACTGCTTTCGATGCGCGTGTGCGCGTGCATAGCCGCTTCCAATGCTTGCAGCGCGCCAAAAAGGGTGCGGAGATTCTCGTCGGCGCCCTCCGGTAATTGGTAACCATGGGCGGCGTCACGCATATCTGCAAGAAACCGATCCTCGTGGTCATGATCGCCTTCCAGCATGGTGATAGGATTCTGCATGGAACCGAAGACCGGCTTGGGGCCGGCCAATCCTGCGACAGCGTGGCTCTCCGCATCCACAATCGCCGGAAACAGCACATTTTCTTCCCGGCTCATGTGTCCTTCCATCTCTGCCCGCAGGCGGTAAAACGCCCGCCGCAACGATACTAAGCCAGAGGCTTGCATGGACCCAGCCGTATCCTCGATACGATCGAACAGTTCTTGAATCAACGGAAAATCCTTGACCCGCCATGACCGGTGGTCTCTGACGAGGTGCTCAACCAAACTCTTAAGGGGCGCCTCCGTCCAATCCTCTTCTACTTGACTGACCTGTTCGCTGACTGCCATCATTTTCAGACTCCTTCGCCTTCAGAAACCTTCACCGGATTGGGGGGCTGGGCGCTTACGCGCAGCTCCCGCGTTAAATCACCCAGTTGCGTCCCCCGACTCCGCCATTCTTCAGCGAATCCGGCTTCTCCCATTCATAAAGAGGCAATTCTGAGACCATATCCTGCGTATTGCCGTTGCGCGTGTTACTAGTAATCAATAGCCGGAAACTCGGAACGCCGATTGCATTACGCTTGCCGGAGGTGTCGCGAGGTGCCGCAACCGTACTAAGGAGCCGAACCCAATTGCCTGATGAACGTTTTCGCCGATTGCTCGAGGCCGCTCCCGACGCCATCTTGCAGGTGGATGAAGAAGGCCGGATCATCCTGATGAACCGTGTGACCGAACAGATGTTTGGATATTCGCGCGAGGAGTTGCTGGGGCAACCAGTGGAAATCCTTATCCCCGAAGAATTGCGCAATGCACACGTGGGCCATCGGGCGGATTATCGAACCCAGCCCTCGACTCGCGCGATGGGAACGGGTTTAGCGCTCGAGGGTCTCCGTAAGGATGGTTCACGTTTCCCTGTGGAGATCAGCCTGAGTCCAGGGTCTTCCGACGAAGGTTTCCACGCAACAGCGATTGTTCGCGACACCACGGAACGGAAGCTTGCGGACGAGCGGTTCCGTGTAGCGCGAGAACAGTACACGCAGAAGCTAGCCGAGACTAATCGCGAACTGGAATTACGTAGCCGGGAGATCGAGCGGGCCGACCGCCTCAAGAGCGAGTTCTTGGCCAGCATGAGTCACGAGCTTCGGACGCCTTTGCACACCATCATCGGATTCTCCGAGCTGTTGGGCGAAGAACTCGAAGGTCCTCTGAATGAAAAGCAAAAAAGGTTTATCCAGCACATCCACAATGACTCGTTGCATTTGTTGGATCTGATCAACGATATCCTCGATCTCAGCAAAATTGAAGCGGGCCGGCTTGATTTGCGACCGGAACCTTTTGACTTGACGGCGATGGTTACCGAATCGATCGCCTCGGTTCGGAGGCTCGCTGAAGCCAAGTCGATCACTCTCGAAACTCTTCTGGACGTTCCCATGGCTATCGAAGCTGATCGGCTGCGAGTCAAACAGGTGCTGGTAAACCTGCTGAGCAACGCGGTGAAATTCACGCCGGAGGGAGGACGGGTTTGCGTCGAGGCTGGCCTTCGCGGGACCTTCGTGGCGATATCCGTTGTCGACACGGGTGTCGGGATTCCGCGGGAAGAACACGCATCTATCTTCGACAAGTTCTACCAGGTGGGGGCCACCACCAAAGGCGTAAGAGAGGGAACCGGCCTGGGGTTGGCCATTACTAAGCGCTTGATAGAACAACATGGCGGCACCATTCACGTGGAAAGTGAACGCAATCGGGGAAGCCGTTTTACGTTTACCATCCCGCTCCAAAAACAGGAGCAGAAAGCAAAAGTATGAAAAAGGTTTTGGTGGCCGACGATAAAGCCACAGGCAGAGAACTGGTTCGCACGGTTCTCGAAAATTCCGGCTATGAGGTCTTCGAAGCGAGCAACGGCTTGGAAGCAGTGAAACAGGCGCACCAACTTACGCCAGACTTGATTATTCTGGACATTCACATGCCTGGAATCGATGGCTTTGGGGTGATCGAACAACTGCGCCGTGAGAAGCACTTCGCCGCGACCCCGATCATCGCGTTGACTGCCAGCGCCATGATGGGGGATCGCGAGCGCGCCATGGCCGCCGGCTTTACCGGATATATCACTAAGCCCATCGGGCTGAAAGCCTTGCGTGCCGAAGTAACGCGCCTGTTACGATAACAAACAACAATGGCCGCCCGTCCTGCTTTGTCCCTGCTGATTATCGATGACAACCCTGGCAGTCTGGAGATGCTCTCCAGCGCTCTGGCTCAGCCGGACCTGGAAATCCTCACCGCATCGGATCCCGAAGAGGGTCTGGATCTAGTCCACAGCCGGCATCCGCAAATTGTCCTCACCGACCTGATCATGCCTCACATGAGTGGCATGGAAGTGCTGGAGCGCATTATGGAATTCGATCCAGCCACAGAGGTAATTTTGATGACGGCACACTACTCCACCGAGTCGGCCGTGGAAGCGATCAAAAAGGGTGCCTCAGACTATCTCAATAAGCCAGTCTCTATTGCCGCGCTGCGCGAAAAAATTGGAGGCGTGGTAGCGATCGCCCGCAAGCGCCAGCACGCCAGCCGGCTAGAGGACGAATTGCTGGCCAGTGCCGCATTCGAAGGGATGGTGGGAAACAGCCCGACGATGTGGGATATGTTCTCCCGCATTCGCCGTGTTGCGCCGCACTACCGGGCGGTACTAGTTACGGGCGAAACCGGCACAGGTAAGGATTTAGTGGCGCAAGCGCTGCACCGCCTGAGTCCTGCCGGGCAGGGAAGGTATGTAGTTCTGAATTGCTCGGCGGTGGTCGAGACGCTGTTTGAAAGCGAGCTATTCGGACATGTACGCGGCTCTTTCACCGGCGCGACCAATGACAAGGCGGGACTCTTCGAGCACGCGCACGGCGGTACTCTTTTTCTCGATGAGATCGGAGATATGCCGCTGGCGACCCAGGCCAAGCTTCTGCGCGTTCTTCAAAATCAGGAAGTCCAACGCGTCGGGTCTCTCACCACGCGTAAAGTGGATGTCAGAGTAGTAGGAGCAACCAACCACGACCTCCGCGCTGCTATTGCGGAGAAGCGTTTCCGTGAGGACCTTTATTACCGCTTGTCGATGGTTGAAATCAAAGTTCCTTCCCTGGAAGACCGCAAGGAAGACCTTCCTCTGCTCGAGCGGCACTTGATCGCCAAATTTGCCGCCCAATACGGAAAGGAGATTCGCGGCCTCACCCGCCGTGCGCAAATTCGCCTGGCACTACATTCCTGGCCGGGCAACGTTCGGGAACTGGAAAACGTGATCGGCCACGCCTGCATGATGACGCTAGGCGATACTATCGACCTACAGGACTTCCCTCCCTATCTGCAGGCCACTGGGCGGATCGTAGCGGACCCGGCCGAGACGTCCGTCGCAGACCAGCCGGGATCCGTCATGGGAACGCTGGAGGAGCAGGAACGGGCCCTTATTCTGCGCTCCATGCAGGCTGCAGGCGGAAATCAGTCCGAGGCAGCGCGGATGCTGCGCATCGGCCGCGACGCGCTTCGCTACAAACTCAAGAAGCACAATCTCTGAAAATGCCTGTGGCGCGGGTTCCGGCCCCGCGATCTCAAACACTCAACACTGGACACGGCGCCTCGCGGATAATCCCGTAAGAATGCGTCCGCAAGCGCCCCATAGTCTCGTGCAGAATGCCGCGGCCGATTAGAATCAAGTGCGAATCGTGGCGCTCGGCTTCTTCACGAACCACTCCAGGCACGTCCCCAACTGCCACGCACAGCGGCGACGTTACGCCAGTGGCCCTTTCCAGTCGGTCAATGGCTTCCCGAGCGTCCATCCGCAGCTTTTCTTGGAATTCCCGGTCTAGTTGCCGCTCGGGCCATCCCACAAAACCGGAAACGGCATGCACCATCCGAAGCGTAGCGCCAGTAAACCTGGCGTATTCGGCCGCCCACTCCATGAGTGGGACACTCTTGGGTGTGCCATCCACCGCGCAAAGTAAATTCCCGCCCGACATGTGACGGAGTGAAAGTGGTTCTTCTATGTGAGTGGCCGTCCACACTGGGCATTCAGCGTCGTGCAGCACTTTGGCCGTGACCGAACCCAGCAGCAGGCTGCGGAATGGGCCGTAACCGTGTGTCGGCATCATAATGAGATCCGCGCCTTCAGTATGCGCGAAGCGAGTGATCACAGCCGCCGGGTCGCCGATCTCCACGACACGTTGCACTTCAATACCATCGAACTCTCGCACGAACGAGCCACTCAAGCGCGTCTCCAGATCACGCTGCAGCTCGTGCATATCCACCGGAATGGTCGCGCCCGCATCACCGATGCCGGTCTGCCATACGGGCGCTAGCGCGCTTATTAGCGTAATCTTGGCGCCGAAACGTGTTGCCATGGCGTGGACGAAAGGGGCACCACCACAACTCCGCTGCGAAAAATCGATTGGAAACAGAATGTGTTTAATAGCCAGCATAAATCCTCCTCAGGAAGGCATCGTCACTTCACTTGAATCGTTTCGAGGTACATTGCGAGGCTGTAGATCCGAACTCGTCCCAAATCTTGGTCCCAGGAAACCTCCGAGAAAATCGGACCCCATACCGGCATTTCACGCGTGCCATGGGTTGACGGCGGTTGCTGCTCGCCAGAGATAATCCTCTGAACCTGGAGGAACGGGAACTTGCCTCCGTTGCGGGCCGCAATCCGCGTCAGATCAGTGGGGGCGATCCTCAGCGATGCGGCCATAGGTCCGCCACCCTTCGCGTCTCTGCCGTGACAGGTCGCACAATATGCCATAAACAACTCCGGCCCTTTGAAGGAATCCAGAACTTGCCTCTCTGGTGCGGTCTCGGGCGCTTTCTTTTGTGCTGCACCAACGGCAAGGGCAAGAAATGTCCCCGTTATGATGTATGCTCCGATTTTCGATTTCAGCATGGCTTCCCCTGGGCTCCCAATCCCTAGCGTGCAGTTGCACGGCCAGTTTAGGAATCGGGCTAACGCTTTAAGATCCACCAAGGCAGGTCTGTTTGCCGTGCCCAAATGACGCACAGTGGTGACCGCGCTTGGGTTATATCACCCACGGGAAATCCTCCCGCAGAGTTGGGAACGCCCAATCTACACCATTGGCGTGACAGTCCTGGCTCTAGCGCTACTCCTATCCTTCGGGACAGGTTGCCGTAATTTCCCGGAGTCCTCGTCATAGGGACGAGCTCCGCTGGGCTGGCAGCCCGCATCAGGCGTCAGATGCGTGATACGCGTTGGAAATGCAACGCCATCCGCTGCGTTCCAATGCCAAGGATGATTCGGCGGCCTTCGGGATCATGCGCAATCAGCGTCGGTTTCTTGGTTTCTTTCTGGATAGACACTACACGCGGTGTTTTGGGTATGACACGGCATGAGCAGATTGCTCGGTCTGAACGCTAGTGTCAACCTGGTCATCGCAACAAAGCGGAATCGGCCTCATCGCCGCCCGCGGCCTTTAGAATCAGTGGATATATATCCCTGTTAACTGAGACGTCAATGGTTCGGGTTCTACCTAAGGGAGCCAAAAACAACTCGCTCAATATTTTACATTTAACATTACGAAATCATTTACGAGTGAGAGCCGGAAGTCTGAGCCTCGTCACCGAATCGAAACGCCGATGGACATTGTTTCGAGCACCACCGCGAACCATTAAGCGGATCCAGGAAGCTGACAGGGTGTACTGCGAAGCGACGCTGCATTCGGCTCTCTTCGTGCGGCCCGAACACAAGAATGGTCGATTAAGTGTCGAATCGCTCTGCGGGTGCCCTCGGGGAGAGCATATAGCACTGGTAACGAGCGGGCCGTGGAATCGGATTGGTTACACTTCGGATTGGTTACACTTAAGAATAGCGTCAGGCCAGCCGGAAAGGCGAAGCGGACCATGAGTTGTAACGCGTGAACCAGGATCTTGTCTCGATCATCATCCCGTGCCACAACCCCGATACGAATATTTTTGAGACGATTGCCAGCGCGCGCGCGCAACGATACTCGCAAGTCGAGATAATTCTCACAAACGACGGATCCAACACCTTGGAATCCAAAGCAGTTTTAAATCGCGCGGCCCGCCAAGTCGATCGTTATATTGAACAGCCGAATCGTGGCGTCTCCGCTGCTCGCAATGCTGCGATTCAGGCCGCCAGCGGGAGTTTTATCGTTCCACTAGATTGCCAGGACATTCTGGATCCGGATTTTGTCGCGGCATGTCTGCGGGCGATGAAAGACTGGCCAAAGGCGGCGTTCGTCTATACGGATTATCGGGTGTTTGGGGATCTCCACTATACGGAGCGCCTGCCCGATTACAACTTCTACGAGCTACTAGATAACAACACACTGCCATATACCGGCCTTTTTCGGAGGGAGGACTGGGCGGCGTGCGGCGGCTATGATGAATTGCTGTTTGGGCACGAGGACTGGGAGTTTTGGATCCGGCTGGGCGCCTGCGGCCGATTCGGCCACCATCTGGATCGTGTGCTGTGGGCCTACCGTAAACAGGGGCGCTCGCTGTCCGATCTGGCCCGAGAGCATCATGATGAACTGGTTGCCCGCATCCATTCTAAACACAGGGACCTATACTCCTGGGCAGGTTATGCTGCGGTCAAGTCCCGCTGGAAGCCCGCCGTTTGCGTGGTTGGTGACCCACCAGCCACGGAACAGACCATCTGCGACTGGGAAGCAGTGGCCTCTACGGACAGTACGGAACTGTTAAACGCTTCGTCGGCAGACACATTTCTTCTGCCGCATGGCCCCATACTCGATCCGCAGACTCTCGAGTTATCGGCGCTAGCCGGCTGGGATCGAGAAACCCCCATGCGTCTCCCGGATGGGGCTTTGGTTGTGCCTCGGGCGGTCCTCGCGGCGCATCGTAGGGACATTAAGGATCTGGATGCAACACCGCTATTCGAACGGAGACGGCCGATCGCGATGCCGCGGTTCTCACCGAGATTCCTTGAAACAATTTGGCGGCACTTGACGAACGCCGAGGTGCTCTCACCAGACGCCTGGCTCCATCATCCCATTCAGTCCGCCAGCCGACTCATCCCACTGCGACTCAAGGAAGCAATCAACGAATTTGCCAAGCGGCCTATCTTCGATCTTCAGTTTTATCTTAAGTTTCAGCCGCAATCGGCCATGTTGGGGACATCCCTGGTCCGCCCGATCTATTACCTTACTGGGCTGAAATCGGCACGACGACGAATCGCGCTGGTCACGCCGCACTTGGGTCTCGGAGGCGCGGAGACGGTACTGCTGGATATCGCATCCTCGCTTGACCGGAACCGGTACGAGATTCTGTTGATTGCCACACAGTCGGACGATTCCCAGTGGTTAAACCGCTGGCGTGAGCATGTCGACTTCATTTTCGATCTTCGGAGCATTGTATCTTCAGAGAACCTGCGCGGTGCGATTTATTCGGTGGTAAGGAATTGGGAATGTGATACGGTTTTGGTGCAGAATGCCCTGCCTTTCTATAGCGTGATTCGTGATCTGAAAGAGGAGCTGCCCGGGCTGAAGATTCTCGATTTGGTGCACGCCGTAGGTGAAGACTGGGATTTGGTTGCCTGCACGCGCGAGCTAGGTGATCAAATTGACGCGCGAATCGCAATCTCCGAGACGGCTCGGACTCATCTCCTGCGGGCAGGAATGCCTTTGAACCGAATCCATCTCATCCGCACGGGGATTGATTTGCAGCGTTTCAACCTTTCCACTCCGACCTCACGTCCGGGCCCCGCTCGCGTACTCTTTGTGGCTCGACTCGAACCCGTAAAGCGCCCGATGCTCCTGGTGGACATTGCGCTAGCCCTTCTGCAAGGTAGCCCCAAACCGGATGTGCGTTTCGTGGTTGTTGGCAGCGGTTCGGAAGAACCGGCCCTGCGTGCCGCGGTACACCGGAAGGGATTGGAGCAATGCTTTGAGTTTCTAGGGCTCGTTCCGGATGTTTCGGATCTGCTCTCCACCTCCGACTTGGTGGTCATCACATCCAGCAACGAAGGAATTCCTTTCGTCCTACTGGAAGCTTTTGCTTCCGGTAAGCCGGTAGTAGCTTCGGATGTCGGAGCGATTCGCGAAGTGCTGGACGACAGCAACGGTGTTCTGATTCCTCGCGGGCATGGCGAGGCCCAGGCTTTCGCTGCGGCCATCCGAAGACTTCTTTCTGAGCCGGACCTCAGGACAACTAAAGGTCTTAACGGCAGGCGCAAGGTAGAAGCGGAATACGACAGACCCAAGACATTGGAGGCCTACAAAGAAGTGATCGAATCCATTTCCGTGGAAGCGCTGAGTTCATCTGGCTCCCTAGAATAAAGCCCACCTCTTCCGTTCTCTCGTCCGCGGGTCTCGTACTCAGGAAAAAGAGCAAAGAACAGCCATTCGCGTTCCTCGACGGTTTTTTTGAGGCGTTCGTCGAAAAAGTTCGACCAATGAGCGGTTCTGTGCTGGCCGTGGCCATTTTTCAGCACCATTCCGTCTGGAGTATTCAGTGGCTTGATGATGGGCTTAGCCAATACTTGCGCCGCCCTACAGGCATGAACGCCGAGACTCACGAGCCAATCGAACACGTCCTTGTTCAGCGTCTCAGTGTGCAGGAATCTCGTCAGCTTGACCTGGCTGCTTAACCTTCTGAGATCTCGCGTAATCCGGAAAGTTTCCAAAGCAGTTATGTAGTCGGGCAACGAGAACTGTAACGTGCGAACCGTATAGGGGCCCAAGCGCAGGCTGCGGGCCAATTCCTGATGAGAAGGTGTGAGATGCTTATGACCGACCTCAAGTGCTCCTTCCAAGAACTCAGAGAAGTTCAGATAGGGATAACCCGGAAATCGGGGTCTCATTTCCTCGTCATTCCAGAGTGTCAGCCACGGTTCCGGCTCGCGACCAATCCAGTAGCCGAACTGGTAGGTGGATGCATAGTAATCGAATGGATTACGAACTGTCGTGACCCGTGTTTTCGATTGATCTGCTCGGGGGATACTCTCTACGCCCCCGTGCTTGTTAAGAGTGATGACCGACCGGCCGTGCTGGCGGGCGTATACGTCCATCAGAACCTCGGTAACGAAAGAACCGCCAGTCTTCGGCGGATGCAGGAACACAAAATCATCAGCAATGATCATAGAATGCTACGGAAGGCATTTATTTCCGGTGGTCCGCAGGAGTTGCATTCGCCCGCCTCAGCCCCAGCGAGCGGACCAGACGGGAAATTCGCCATATCCAAGACGCCTCCATTTCAGCCTTCTCGGTGTGCATTCGTTCGATGGTCCGAACCTGCGTGTCCCGGTCGTCCGCAAGCTCCCGCAGCATCTCATCGCGTTTCCTCGACTCCTCTGCATGCCAATCTCGCGCTGCTTCAACCTCTTTCAGGATTTCGTCGCGTTTCCTCGACTCCTCTGCATGCCAATTTCGCGCTGCTTCGACCTCTTTCAGGTAGCTTTCAACGTGCTTGCAATGCTCTAAAACTCCCACGGCCCGAAGCATGTCAGCTTTCCAGAGGTCCAGCAGCCTGCGGACAGCGAGCGGATTCAAGTCAGAGGGTGGCAAATATTCACAGAGCGCGAGCATTTCTGGACTAGTATCGGCCGTATGAATCAGTCCGAAGAGGCAGCGGAACCGCGCTTCCTCCGCCGTCAGCCGGCCTGGAGGTGCGTGCATACACCGATCAAAACATTGGGCGGCCGCTTCCATTACCTTCCTTGATTTTGCGGCTAGTCCTACATAGGTTTGTCCAAACCGATGGATGAGAACCCTCGATCCG
>Ga0157370_10004235_pt1 | contig 16599 bp, 15 predicted proteins | sample C35metaG_FD_113463 | JGI IMG/M metagenome (GOLD analysis project Ga0157370, IMG submission 113463) | Corn rhizosphere microbial communities from Kellogg Biological Station, Michigan, USA - C3-5 metaG | ecosystem: Host-associated > Plants > Roots > Rhizosphere > Soil | place: USA: Michigan...
ACCAGCGCTTCCGCAAATGACGGCTGACCAACCTCGCGACGCATCCCAGCCTCCTGCTTCCTCAACAGCAGGGAATCACATCCGGCGACTTATGCAAAGGTCCCGCTTTCGCTGGGGTGACGGAGAATGTAGATGGCCGTCCATGCCCGATTTCCTCCGACGCCCCGGCCTCCCCGCGCTCGCTTATGCCAAACGCGAAGGGGACGGCCCGACCATTGTCTTCCTCCCCGGCTACGGCTCCGACATGGAAGGCAGCAAGGCGATCGCGCTCGACGCCTGGGCGGAGGCGCAGGGCCAAGCGATGCTGCGGCTCGACTATCGTGGCTGCGGCCAGAGCGAAGGCGTGTTCGGCGAGGCGACGCTCGACGATTGGCGCAACGATGCGCTCGATCTGATCGACGGCCTTACCGACGGCCCGCTGATCCTGGTTGGCTCCTCGATGGGCGGCTGGCTGATGCTGCTGATCGCGCTCGAACGGCCGGAGCGTATCGCGGCACTGGTCGGCATCGCCGCCGCGCCCGATTTCACCTCATGGGGCTATAACGAGGTCCAGCGCGCCACGATCGAAAATGACGGCCTGATCGCGATCGAGCATCCCGATTACGATACGCCCGAAATCACCACCCGGGCCTTCCTCCACAGCGGCCAGGCCAACCTCCTGCTCGATGGCGAGATTCCGATCGATTGCCCGGTGCGCCTGCTCCACGGTCAGGACGACCGGGACGTCCCGCCCTCGATCGCTTTCCGTCTCGGCCGCGCGCTCCGTTCAGCCGATGTGCAGACCATGCTCGTCAAAGGCGGCGCGCATCGTTTGTCGCGACCAGGCGATCTCGCCTTACTGCTGACCACAATCGGTGCGCTGATCGAGACCTTATGATCCCCTTGCTTGCCCTCGCCGTCGCGCTCGTCGATCTTCCCAACAATGCCGCGCGTGTCGCCGCCTGCCAGAAGTTGATCCAGACCGATCCCAAGAGCGCGGTGGATCAGGCGACCGCCTGGGCGGATCGCGACAAGAATGTCCCCGCCCGGCAATGCCTCGGCCTCGCTTTCGCCGCGGTCGAGCGCTGGGGGCCGGCCGAGGCCGCGTTGGCGCAGGCAGCGGTGCAAGCCGAGGCCGACCATGACGCGCGCAGCTTCAGCCTATGGAGCCAGGCGGCCAATGCCGCGCTCGCGGGCGACCAGCCCGCCAAGGCGCGGGAGGATCTCGATCATGTCGTCAACGCCACCGGCGTGCCGTCGACGCTCAGCGGCGAGGCGTGGGTCGATCGCGCGCGTGCCGACGTCGCGCTCGATGCCTTGCCTTTGGCGCGGACCGACATGGACAAGGGTCTCGCGCTGGTGCCGCAGGATCCCTTCGCCTGGTATCTCTCGGCTTCGCTCGCGCGCCGCCAGAACGATCTGGTGCGCGCACAGAAGGATATTGCGATCGCGCTCAAATCGGCCTCGGACGATCCCGCGGTCGAACTCGAGGCGGGCAATATCTTTGCCGCTGCGGGCAACATGGATGCGGCGCACGCCGCCTGGACCCGCGCCGCCCAGATCGCGCCCGACACGCCCGAAGGCCAGGCCGCCAAGGCCGCGCTCGCCGCGCCGCCGAAATAACTTCGCCGACTCAGGCGTCCGGCTTATGTCGCCTCGACCCTATCCCCGTTCGCCCTGAGCGAAGTCGAAGGGCGCTGCCGAGCCTAGTCGAGGCTTCTCGCTTCGCTCGAACAAGTGTCTCGACTTCGCTCGACACGAACGGCTTTCTTTACGGGAAGCCATGACCAAATATCTTCACACCATGATCCGCGTGTCCGATCCCGACGCCACGATCCGCTTCTTCGAATTGCTCGGCCTGCGCGAGCTGCGCCGGATGGAGAATGAGAAAGGGCGCTTCACCCTGATCTTCCTCGCCGCGCCGGGCGACGAGGATGCCCAGGTCGAGCTCACGCACAATTGGGATGAGGCGGGCTATGACGGCGGGCGCAATTTCGGCCATCTCGCTTATCGGGTCGAGAATATCTACGAGACCTGCCAGCGGCTGATGGACGCGGGCGTGACGATCAACCGTCCGCCGCGCGACGGCCACATGGCGTTCGTGCGTACGCCCGACACTATCTCGGTCGAACTGCTCCAGGACGGCCATCTGCCGCCGCAGGAGCCGTGGGCGTCGATGCCCAATACGGGAGTCTGGTGATGGCCACGCGCGACCGGCGATTGCTCGACCTGTTCGGGATCCAGGTGCCGATCGTGCAGGCGCCGATGGCGGGCGCGCAGGATGCCGATCTCGCCATAGCGGCAAGCAAGGGCGGCGGGCTCGGCTCGATCCCTTGCGCGCTGCTGAGCGTCGAGACGGCGCGGGCCCAGGTCGCGCAATTTCGGGCCGCGACGAGCGGCCCGCTCAACCTCAATTTCTTCTGCCATCAGCCCCCGGGCGCATTTGACGACAGCGCATGGCGCGCGGCGCTCGCGCCTTATTATGCGGAATATCGGGTCGGATTTCCCGCCACCCCGCCGCCGCTGCGCAAGCCGTTCGACGAGGCGATGTGCGCGCTGGTCGAGGAGGTGCGGCCCGAAATGGTCAGCTTCCATTTCGGCCTGCCCAATGAAGCTTTGCTGCGCCGCGTGCGCGACACAGGCGCGCTGATCCTCGGCTGCGCGACCACGCCCGCCGAGGCGCGCTGGCTGGCCGAGCGCGGCGTCGATGCGATCATCGCGCAAGGCTGGGAGGCGGGCGGCCATGCCGGGCGCTTCCTGCCCGCCGATCCGTCCTCGCACATGGGCGCCTTCGCGCTCGTGCCGCAGATCGCGGACGCCGTATCAATGCCGGTGATCGCGGCGGGCGGCGTCGCCGATGCACGCGGTGTCGCGGCCGCCTTGCTACTCGGCGCGAGCGCGGTCCAGATCGGCACGGCATATCTCTCCAGTCCCGAAAGCCGGATCAGCGACATCCACCGCCAGCGGCTCGGCATGGCGGATGCGGAAACCACGGTCTCGACCAATGTCTTCACCGGCCGTTTCGCGCGCGGGATGGAAACGCGTCTGACGCGCGAGCTGGGGGCTGCGAACCCCATCGTTCCGCCTTTCCCGCACGGCGGCGACGCGCTCGCCGAACTGCGCAAGGCCGACCCGGGCGCCTTCGCCAATATGTGGGCGGGGCAGGCCGCCCGGCTGGTTCGCCCCGAAGGCGCCGAGGCGCTCACCCGCCGGCTTGCCGCCGAAGCTCTGGAGTTGCTCGCATGATCGAAGTCGTCCGCATTCCCGCCCGCCAGGACAATTATATCTGGATGGCGCATGACGATTTGAGCGGCGAGACCGTCGTGATCGACCCCGCGGACGCCGCGCCCGTGCTGGCGGAAGCCGACAAGCGCGGCTGGAAGATCGGCCAGATCTGGAACACGCACTGGCATGGCGATCACATCGGCGGCAATGCCGAGATCAAGGCCGCGACCGGCTGCACCATCACCGGCCCGGCGGCCGAAGCGGCCAAAATCCCCACGCTCGACCGGCTAGTAAGCGAAGGCGACCGCGTGAAGATCGGTGCTGTGGAGGCGGAGGTGATCGAGGTTCCCGCCCACACCGCCGGCCATATCGCTTATTACCTGCCGCAAGCCGGAATCGCCTTCGTCGGCGACACTTTGTTCGCAATGGGGTGCGGCCGGCTGTTCGAAGGCACGCCCGCGCAGATGTTCGCGAACATGGCCCGCCTCGCCGCGCTCCCGCCCGAGACGATCGTCTATTGCGCGCACGAATATACCCAGTCGAACGGCCGCTATGCGCTTCATGCCGAGCCCGGCAATCAGGCCGTGATCGAACGGATGCGCGAAGTGGACGCATTGCGCGCGCGCGGCGAGCCGACCGTCCCGACCACGATCGCGCTCGAACGCGCGACCAATCCCTTCATGCGCGCCGCCAGCGTCGAACAGCTCGCGCAGCGCCGCGCCGAAAAGGATAGTTTTCAAGCGTGAACCTTGGGCCGTCCGGGTGTATCAAAGCGTTATCGATTCAGGAGGTTGTCTCATGCGAACCCTGATCCACGCCGCCCTCGTCGCCGGCCTCGTCATGGCCCCGATCACCTCGGCTTCCGCCAAGTTCGAAACCGGCCAGCAAAAGCTCGACCGCCTCACCGCGGGTCGCACCCCCGGCAAGATGGTCGATTGCATCAATATCGGCATGACCGCCGGCAACGACAGCGAGAAATTGCCCGGCCTCGGCATGGCCTATCGCCAGGGCTCGACCTGGTACGTCAACCTGTTCCAGGGCGATTGCCCCGGCCTGCGCGACGACACGATCGTGATCACCAAGCTCCATATGTCGCAGCTCTGCCGCGGCGACATTGCCGATCTACGCATGTCGGGCGCCAATATCCCGGTCGGAAGCTGCATCTTCGGCGAGTTCACGCCTTACACCAAGCCGTAAGGCGGAGGATGCGCTGGCTGCCCTTACAACGGCGGCCCTGCACCAGCGTCGCCAGCACGCAAATCGTCGTCATTGCGAGCGGAGCGAAGCAATCCAGGCCCACGGTTGAAACGGGATTGCTTCGTCGCTGGGCTCCTCGCAAGGACGTTTAGTTCTTAGCGCCGTAAAGCGCGTCCAGCCGCGCGCCATAAAGCTCACGCAAGACGTGCCGCCGCACCTTGAGCGACGGGGTCAGCGCGCCATTCTCGATCGTGAAGGGCTCGTCAGCGACCAGCACGCGCCGCACTTTCTCGATCACCGACAGGCCTGCATTGACCCGGTCGACCGCCGCCATCACCGCCTTGGCGATATCCGTGCCGGGCGGCAGCGACGCCTCCCATTCTTTGTCGGGCACGACCAGCCCGACCAGATAAGGCCGCCGGTCGCCCACCACCATCGCCTGCGCGATCTCGGGCTCGAGCGTCAGCATGCCCTCGACCCGCTGGGGCGAGACATTGTCGCCCTTGTCGTTGACGATCAGGTCCTTCTTGCGGTCGGTGATCACGATCCGGTTCTGCGCGTCGAGATGGCCGACGTCGCCCGTATGCAGCCAGCCATCGACCAGCACGCGCGCGCTCTCGGCATCGTTGCGCCAGTAGCCATGCATCACATTCTCGCCGCGGCAGAGGATTTCGCCATCCTCCGCGATCCTGACCTCGCAACCGACCACCGCCGGCCCGACCGTGTCGAGCTTGATCCCCGCGCGCGGCCGGTTGACCGAGATGAGCGGCCCCGCCTCGGTCTGGCCATAGCCCTGCAGCAAGGTCAGCCCCAGCGCCTGGAAGAAGCGCCCGACCTCGGGGTTGAGCGGTGCGCCGCCGGAGACGAGCGCCTTGTTGCGGCCCCCGAAGCGCGCGCGCACCTTCTTGCGCACAGTCGCGTCGAGCAACAGATCGAGCGGCTTGTCGAGCACATTCTTCTTCGGCTTGGCGTCGAGCGCGAGCGCCTGCGCGAGCAGCCATTGCGCCGCCTTGCCCTGCTTCTCGAACTGCTTGAGAATGCGCGCGCGCAGCAATTCGAACAGGCGCGGCACCACCACCATGATCGTGGGCGCGGCCTCTTCCAGATTGGCCGCCAGCTTCTCGATGCTCTCGGCATACCAGATCTGCGCCGACAGGCTGATCGGGAAGTGCAGCCCGGCGGTATGCTCATAGCTGTGGCTCAGGGGCAGCAGGCTCAGGAACACTTCGGGCCCGCGCTCGAAATCGCCGTGGATGATATCCTCGGCGCCGACGCAATTGGCGAGGATCGCGCCATGATGCTGGCGCACGCCACGCGGGGATCCGCCCGTCCCGCTGGTATAGATCAGGCAGGCGAGGTCCTCGCGCTTGAGCGCCATCGCCAAGCCCTCGGCCGCGACCACGTCGCCGGGGCAATCCGCCACCAGCGCATCCCAATCGTAGAGCCGGACATTACCGATCCGCTCGCGCGGCATATGCTCCAGCCCGATCACCATCTCGCATTCGGAACTGCGCGCCACCGCGGGCAGCAAAGTCTTGGCGAGCGCGGCAGTCGAGACGATCGCCGCGCGCGCCCCGCTGTCGTTCAGCACATGCGCGTGATCGCTTGTCGTATTGCTGGTGTAGGCCGGCACGGTGATGCAGTCCGCCGCCATGATCGCCAGGTCCGCGATCGCCCATTCGGGCCGGTTCTCCGACACGAGCATCACCCGGTCGCATTTCTTGAGCCCCAATCCCCGCAACGCCTCGGCGAGCGCCGCGACGCGTTTCGCGGTTTCCGCCCAGCTCAGCGACTTCCACGCGCCCTCTTCCTTCCAGAACAGGAAGGGCGCCTCGCCCTGCTCGCGGGCGCGCGTGAAGAACATCGTCACCAGATTGGGGAAGGTCTCGAGCGCCATTCTCTCTCCCGCGCCCTCCTTAATTCCCCTCCCGCTTGCGGGAGGGAGTAACTTGGCCGGTCATGCTCCCAGCATGACCTGTGTAATGCCGGGGGCATTACACACCAAGTTACTGGGTGGGCAATCCCGCGTTCCCAACACATTTCTAACTTCGTGGCGGCGTCGTGCCCACCAGTAATGCGGTGCGCAATGCTCCCAGCATTGCGCAGGTCATGCTGGGGGCATGACCGACCGCATCACTCCCCTCCCGCAAGCGGGAGGGGAGTGATTATTCGTGCACGCCCGCCTTCATCCCCACCCGGTTCGGGCCGGACATCACGCCCTTCACATCCATCGCCACGCCCTCGCTGCGCGGATCGGCCGCGCCGCGCCAGCGCCCGCCGACCTGTTCGACCGCATTGGCCTTGAGCCCCATTGGCGCGACGCGCAGATGCTCGCCCAGCCCCGCCAGCGCGGGCAGCATCGCCTCAAGCTGCGTACCCTGCTCCACCGCGCCGCCCGGGCCGGGCGTGTAGATCAGCCCCATGCCGATCGCGTCCTGCGCGCTCATATGCCAGTCGATCACGCCGATCAGCGCCTTCGCCACCTGCGCAATGATGGTCGATCCGCCCGCCGCGCCGATCGCGATCCGCACCTTGCCGTCCGGCCCGTAGACGATCGTCGGCGCCATCGAGCTGCGCGGGCGCTTGCCCGCCTGCACCCGATTGGCGGCAAGGCAGCCATTCTTCTCGGGCACGATATCGAAGTCGGTCAGCTCGTTGTTGAGCATGATCCCGTCCACCGTCAGCCCCGATCCGAACACGCTTTCGATCGTCGAGGTGACCTCGGACACATTGCCCTGCGCATCGACCGCCGCCATGTCGGTCGTACCATGCTCGTTGATCGCCGTCGGCGCAGTGCAGGGCGGCGCGCCCGTCGGATTGCCCGCGACCGGGTTCGCCATCGTGGCTGTCGGCGAGATCAAGGCCGAGCGGCGCGCGATATAGGCCGGATCGAGCAGCCCCTTCGCGGGCACGCTCACGAAGTCGCTGTCGCCCATGAACGCGTCGCGATCGGCATAAGCGAGGCGCTCGCTCTCCGCGATCAGATGCCACGCGACCGGCGAATCCTTGCCCAGCTTGGCCAGGTCGAACCGCTCGATCTGCTTCAGGATCAGCAACACGGTCAGCCCGCCCGACGACGGCCCGCCCATCCCGCACACGCGATAGGCGCGATAGGTGCCGCAGACCGGCGCGCGCTCCTTGGCCTGGTAGGCGGCGAGATCCGCCATCGTCATCTTCGATGCGTTGCGCGGAGCATTGTTGACCGCCGCCACCAATTTCTGCCCCGGCTCGCCATGGTAGAAATAGTCCGGCCCTTGCGCCGCGATCTTCTCGAACAAAGCGGCCTGCTCGGGGTCCTTGAGCAAGGTCCCCACCGCAAGTGGGCTGCCGTCGGCGTTGAAGAAATGATTCCGGCCCCAATCCGACAGGATCGCGCCGCCCCATTGCGCGATGATCATGTGCAGCCGTGGGCTCACCACGAAGCCGTCGCGCGCCAGCCTGATCGCGGGCTGGAACAGGGCCGCCCACGGCAGCCGGCCATATCTGGCATGCGCCAGCGCCATCATCCGCAAATTGCCCGGCACGCCCACGCTGCGCCCGCCCGGCACCGCCTGGTTATGCTGGAGCGGCTGCCCGCCGACATAGAACCAATGCCCGTCCGCCGCCGCCGGCGCCTTTTCGCGCCCGTCGAAGGTTGCGGTCCGGCCCGTCTTCGCGTCGTGATGGACCATGAAGCCACCGCCGCCGATCCCCGAGCTCTGCGGCTCGACCACATTGAGCGCCAGCATCATCGTGATCGCCGCATCGGCGGCACTCCCGCCCTGCTTCAATATCGCCGCCCCCGCCGCCGCCGCACGCGGATCCGCGGCGGACACCAGTCCGGTGGTGACGGCGGGTTTTGGGGGAGCCTTGGCGGGAAGCGCGCCGATCGGCAGGACCAGCGCGGCGAATAGGGTCAGGAAGCGGCGGATCATGGAGTCGCCTTAAAGACTCGCTACGCCTCGACAAACCCCAAACGTCACCCCGGACTTGTTCCGGGGTCCACTCTGCGGCTTGGCTCCATCCTCACGGTGGATGCCGGAACAAGTCCGGCATGACGACTCCGGCTACGCCTCGTCGGGCGTATCGCCCTCAACCCTCGGCCTCGCCCCGAACAACGCAATTCCAAACAGGCTCAGACACGGCATGACCAAAGCCACCGCCACCGCGCCCAGCGTCGACCACGTGATCACATAACCGATCCCGTAACCCACCAGATAATTGATACCGAGGAAAACCAGCAGGCTGAACAAGGCGGGCGCCTGCACCGGTTTGGGATCCATATCCTTCTCCTCCGCCGCCTCCTTGTGCGGGAGGTCAGGGGTGATCCGATCCGATGGCCGTACGAACAGTCCGGTGGCCCTCGGATCGCATCAACGAAAGAAGCTCGGCTTCGATCCGGCGCGGCAGCGAAGGCCCGTGGTAGATCAGCGCGCTATAGAGCTGGACCAGGCTCGCCCCGGCCTTGATCCGCGCATAAGCGTCCGCGCCGCTCGCGATCCCGCCCGCCGCGATCAGCGGCAGCCGCCCGCCCGTCGCCGCCCGGAAATCGCGCAACCGCTGCAGCGCCAGGTCCCGCAACGGCGCCCCCGAAAGCCCGCCGCTCTCGCCTGCCTGCGCGCTGCGCAGCGCGGGGCGCGAGATGGTGGTGTTGCTCACGATCAGCGCGTCGATGCCGCGTTCGATCGCGATCCGCGCTATGTCGTCCACATCGGCGGCCTCCAGATCGGGCGCGACCTTCAGGAAAACCGGCGGGCCGCCCTCGGGCCGCGCCGCCATCGCCGCCTCCAGCAGCGCATCGAGCGCGCCCGCATCCTGCAGCGCGCGCAGCCCCGGCGTGTTGGGCGAGGAGATATTGACCGTCAGATAATCCGCCACCGGCGCCATCCGCGCCACCCCCGCCGCATAATCCGCGATCCGGTCGGCGGCGTCCTTGTTGGCGCCGATATTGACCCCGACGATGCCCCGCCGTCCGGCCCTGGCCCGCAGCCGTTCCAGCGCCGCCGCCTGGCCCTTATTGTTGAACCCCATCCGATTGATGATCGCCTCGTCCTCGACCAGCCGGAACAGGCGCGGCTGCGGATTGCCCGCCTGGGGCAAGGGCGTGACCGTGCCCACCTCGACGAAGCCGAACCCCATCGCCAGGAACGCGTCCGGCGCCAGCGCATCCTTGTCCAGCCCCGCCGCCAGCCCGATCGGGCTCGGGAAAGCCAGCCCCGCCATCTCCACCGCCAGCGCCGGATCATGCCGCGTGGGCCTGGCCGGCATCCGCTTCAGCGCGGCAAAGGCAAGATGATGCGCCCGCTCGGCTTCGAGCGCGAACAACAACGGGCGGGCGAGGGCGTAGAGCGACATTGGAAGGGGGCTATAGAGCGACCATTCCGCCTCCGTCACCCGTCATTGCGAGGACCGCGGCGAAAGCCGGGGGACGCGGCAATCCAGTGGCTGGGCGGGCGCGGGCCTGGATTGCTTCGCTCCGCTCGCAATGACGACCGCGAAAGTCGCGGCCGAAACCCTCACTTCCCCTTCTGCGCCTCCGCCATCGCGCGCTGGTCCCAGCGTATCTGCAGCGGTTCGGCGGTTGCCTCGACATAGGCGCCGACATGGATGTGCGGCGCGCGCGCCATGCCGTTATTGCCGTCCAGCGCCACCACTTGCCCGCGCGTCACGCGCTGGCCCTGCTTGACCCGGATCGCGGTGACATGGCCCAGCACCACGATCGCGCCGTCGTCGGTGCGGAATTGCAGCATCGCGGCGGGCGGCCGGCCCATCGTGCCGGGCACATTGTCGTCGGGCTTGGCGAGCGTGCCGATCACCACCCCGTCGACCGGCGCCAGCACCTCGGCATGCCAGCCATACCAGTCCGCATTGGTCTTGCCGTTGGTGCGATAGGGCCGCATGAAGCCCTTCGCCCCCTCGATCCCACCGCCGACCATGCAATCGGTACCGAGCGCGTCGCCCGCATAATCGAGCTGCCCGAAAAAATGCTCCACGCAATAATAAGGCTGCGCGAACAGCGGCCCGAGCAGCACCTGGTGGATATCCCCCGTCACCGTCGCCGCGCGCGGCGGCATGACGAAGGTGCGCGCGGGCGGCGCGGCGGGCGTGTCGGCGAGCATTGCGAGCAAGAGCGGGAGCATCATCCGCTTTCCCTACCCGTTTGCCGCCGCCACCGCGACCCCGCCGCCGCGCAACTTTTCTTGGGGTCCGAACCCCTTAGGTCAGTTCGGCCGGGTCTCGATCGGCCCCAGATAGTCCATCTTGCCGAGCGGCACGCCTTCCTTGCGCAGCAGCGCATAGGCGGTGGTCACATGGAAGAAGAAGTTCGGGATGCAGAAACCCAGGACATAATCCTTGCCCGTGAACACCAGGGTCCGGCTGGGCGTGACGATCTCGACCGTCGCATCTTCCTTATCGTCGAACGCGGCGCGGTCCGCGCTTTTCAGCACCGCGATCGTCCTGGCGATCCGTTCCTTGAGGTCCGCGATCGTCTTTTCCTCGTCGGGCATCGAAACATTCTCGGCACCGCCGATCCGCGTCACCACGCCCTTGGCGGTATCGCTCGCGCGCTGGATCTGCGCGGTCAGCGGATGCATGTCCTCGATCAGCCGCATGCCGCTCAGCTCGCCCTCGGCGCGCCCCTTCTCGGCAAAATAAGCCGCGCCCTTGTCGAGGATCTTGTCCAGATTTTCGAGCGCGCGAATGAACACGGGAACGCTGACGTCGTAAAGCGAAAGCATGGGAGACTCCCCTGGGGACGCGGGCTGGATGCCCCTCGCGAGGCGGGAGATGGTGCGCCCCCGTTATGACCGCAAGGTGCCCCCACTCTTTCTCTTCCCCCGTCACCCTGAACTTGTTTCAGGGTCCATTCTGCGGCGAGGCACCTGCCTCCCGATGGATGCTGAAACAAGTTCAGCATGACGGAACAAAAAATCCCGCCAATCTGCTGACAGCCCTGCTGCCAACACGCTGTCAGCAACTTGTGCTAGGGGCCCGTCGTTCCCATCTGGAACAGGCCGGCGCCAAGGCTTCAGGGCACGCGCTTGCCATCCGAACATAACTGGAACAAACTCGACCCATGAGCCTGAGCCACATTCGCCGTCAGCATGGGTGTTCCGTATGCTGACCCACATAAAGGTCCGGGGCGCCCGCGAGCACAATCTCAAGGGCGTGGATGTCGACATCCCGCGTGAGACGCTGACGGTGATCACCGGCCTGTCGGGTTCGGGCAAATCCAGCCTCGCCTTCGACACCATCTATGCCGAAGGCCAGCGCCGCTACGTCGAATCGCTCTCGGCCTATGCGCGCCAGTTCCTCGAGATGATGCAGAAGCCCGATGTCGAGCATATCGAGGGCCTGTCGCCCGCAATCTCGATCGAGCAGAAGACGACCAGCCGCAACCCGCGCTCGACCGTCGCCACCGTCACCGAAATCTACGATTATATGCGCCTGCTCTGGGCGCGCGTCGGCGTGCCATACTCGCCCGCCACCGGCCTCCCCATCTCGGCGCAGACCGTCAGCCAGATGGTCGATCGCGTGATGCAGCTGCCCGAGGGCACGCGCTTCTATCTGCTCGCCCCCACAGTCGTCGGCCGCAAGGGCGAGTATAAGAAAGAACTCGCCGAATATCAGAAAGCGGGCTTCACCCGCGTCCGCATCGACGGCGAATTTTACGAGATCGAAAATGCCCCCGCGCTCGACAAGAAATACAAGCATGACATCGAAGTCGTGGTCGACCGCCTCGCCATCCGCGAAGGCATCGAAACCCGCTTGGCCCAAAGCTTCGAAACCGCGCTCAAGCTGACCGACGGCCTGGTCTATATCGACCTGGCCGATGGGACTGTTAGCTCCCTCTCCCCTTCAGGGGAGAGGGCTGGGGAGAGGGGGAGTCCGTCGACGTCGGGCGATGCGGCACAGGTGTCCCCCTCCCCCAACCCCTCCCCTGAAGGGGAGGGGGGGAAGCTCGGCGGCATGAAAAACGCCGGCATCCCCGCCAACCGCATCGTCTTCAGCGAAAAATTCGCCTGCCCCGTCTCGGGCTTCTCTATCCCCGAGATCGAGCCCCGCCTCTTCTCGTTCAACGCCCCCCAAGGCGCCTGCCCGGCATGCGACGGCCTCGGCGAAAAGCTCTATTTCGATCCCCAGCTCGTCGTCCCCAACGAAACGCTCTCGCTCAAGAAAGGCGCGATCGTCCCCTGGGCCAAATCGCAGCCGCCGTCGCCTTATTACATGCAGGTGCTGGCCAGCCTGGCGAAGGAATACGGTTTCAGCCTCGACACGCCCTGGAACGACCTGACCGAGGAACAGCAATCGGTCATCCTCCACGGCACCAAGGGCAAGCCCGTCCCGCTCACCTTCGTCGACGGGCGCAAGACCTACACCGTCACCAAGCCGTTCGAAGGCGTGCTCGGCAATCTCGAACGCCGCATGCTCTCGACCGAGAGCGCCTGGATGCGCGAGGAATTGTCGAAATATCAGTCCGCCGCCCCGTGCGAGGTGTGCGGCGGCGCACGTCTCAAGCCCGAGGCCTTGGCGGTCAAGATTGCCGGGGAGGACATCAGCATGTCCACCCGCCGTTCGGTCGGGCCTGCATTGGCTTTCTTCCGCGCCATGCCCGACACGCTCAATCCGCAGCAGACCCAGATCGCGACCCCGATCCTCAAGGAGATCGTCGAGCGCCTGGGCTTCCTCGACAATGTCGGGCTCGATTACCTCAGCCTCGATCGCACCAGCGGCACGCTCTCCGGCGGCGAGAGCCAGCGCATCCGGCTCGCATCGCAGATCGGCTCGGGCTTGTCGGGCGTGCTCTACGTGCTCGACGAGCCCTCGATCGGCCTCCACCAGCGCGATAACGATCGCCTGATCGTCACGCTGAAAAGGCTGCGCGATCTCGGCAACACCGTGATCGTGGTCGAGCATGACGAGGATGCGATCAAGACCGCCGATTATGTGATCGACATGGGCCCCGGCGCGGGCGTCCATGGCGGCACCGTCATCGCCGCGGGCTCCTTGGACGAGGTGCTGGCGAACGAGAACAGCCTCACCGCCGATTACCTCACCGGCCGGCGCGAGGTGCCGCTCCCGGACAAGCGCCGCAAGGGCAATGGCAAGAAGCTCACCGTGAAGGGCGCGCGCGCCAACAACCTCAAGGATGTGTCGGCCTCGATCCCGCTCGGCACCTTCACCTGCATCACCGGCGTCTCCGGCTCGGGCAAGTCGACCTTCACGATCGACACGCTCTACGCCAGCGCCGCGCGCACGCTGAACGGCGCGCGCATGCTCGCCGGCCATCATGAGAAGATCGAGGGGCTGCAGCATCTCGACAAGGTGATCGACATCGATCAGTCGCCGATCGGCCGCACCCCGCGCTCCAACCCCGCCACCTATACCGGCGCCTTCACCCAGATCCGCGACTGGTTCGCCGGCCTGCCGGAAAGCCAGGCGCGCGGCTACAAGCCCGGCCGCTTCAGCTTCAACGTCAAGGGCGGCCGCTGCGAAGCGTGCCAGGGCGACGGCGTGCTCAAGATCGAAATGCACTTCCTGCCCGACGTCTACGTCACCTGCGACGTCTGCCACGGCGCGCGCTACAATCGCGAGACGCTGGAGGTGAAGTTCCGCGACAAGAGCATCGCCGACGTGCTCGACATGACGGTCGAGGATGCGGTCGAATTCTTCAAGGCGGTGCCCAGCATCCGCGAGAAGATGGCGATGCTGGCCGAGGTCGGCCTCGGCTACGTCAAGGTCGGCCAGCAGGCGACCACTTTGTCGGGCGGCGAGGCGCAACGCGTCAAGCTCGCCAAGGAACTCAGCCGCCGCGCCACCGGCAACACCCTCTACATCCTCGACGAGCCGACCACAGGCCTCCATTTCGAGGACGTGCGCAAGCTGCTGGAGGTGCTCCATGCGCTGGTCGAACAGGGCAACACCGTGGTCGTGATCGAACATAATCTGGAGGTCATCAAGACGGCGGATTGGATCATCGACCTGGGGCCGGAAGGGGGAGACAAAGGCGGGGAGATCGTAGCGACCGGCACGCCGGAGGACGTGGTGAAGGTGGCGCAGTCTTACACCGGGCATTACCTCAAGCCGTTGCTGGAGCAGAAGCGCGAGGCTGTGGCGGCGGAGTGATGCGCCCCATAAGCGGATCATTTAAAAATAGCTATTCAATTCACTGAGAATGGCATCAACATCCTCATCGGCGCCTGTGGCTTGTCGTTTGGCCATATTATATAAACTTGCCATGAGTTCATAGTAAGTTGAAAATTCTGCGATCGACGGCTTACCATCAAGAGTTTCATCGGTAAAAATCTCGGATCGAGAATCGTCACCCGATCCCGATCGAATATCTATCTCAATTATCGGCTCAAGATCGTCGTTCTTTTTTTCTTCTACAAATAGTGTTCTGCCGGCTATGCCAATATATACCCACTTGTCGTCTGCGTCATAATCCCACGACAAATTTTTCTCGGTGGTTCTTTCGTAAAGCTTCTCCACAAGAGATTTATACTTATCGATGGCGGCGCTCATGACACTAAACTCCGCTGAATTGATTGTTGAATATCAAATGCAAACTGATCGTGCTGTTTCATACGCGTGTGAGTTTTAACATAATCGACGGTTTGGGTGTTTTTTAGCAAATCCCGTTCAATTCGTTCGCATAGACGTTGTATGTACAATGATGCCTCTTCAATACCCCGTCGTTGTTCGTCAGATAGAGTCGAGACATTGTTTCCTATCGATACCAAAGCTCTTCTAAAATCCTCATAAGCGTCTGCCGTGCTTTCCCATTGCATCGACTTTAAATGCCTTTTTGCCACCGATAAAGCGTACATTGCTTTTGAGGCTTCTTGTACAGCGTCGTAAGTAATTAGCGATGCGCGGATGCGCTCCATCTCTTCTGCTACCGCCTTGGTCGCATGCTTAGTTCGGATAAGCTGCGCCCAAGTTACGCCAAAGCCGATGAGCGTCATCAGTAGACCAGAAGAGCCAAACCAGAAGCCCCACCCAGCGACTGAGTCCGCATTATTATGCTGAAAAGGCCAAGAGAGAAAATCGAAGAATGACATTCCAGCGATCGGGCTCTTCCATTCTGGTTTCGGAAACTGCAAACACACATTGCTTGCAAAAAGGCAGCATGTCGCGGATTTCTAAATGGTCAAGTGAGCATATACCCAAATCGGCGCGCTTTAGAATTATGAAATACAGTGACAGTGCACATATCTCGGCCGGGGCCGGGCGCACCTCTTATAAGATCCCCTGTACCTGCGACCACCTCCTACAGATAGCGCACCCAATGCTGCTCTGAGACGATGGCAATGGGGATGCCCGCATCCCTCATTTCCACGGCCTTCAAAATCTTGTTCCCAAAGCTTGAATGCTTCCAGCTCTCGGTAGCGTAGAGCCCAATCACAAGCACGTTCGTTTTCTGCGACAGGCTACCGGCCCTTCCCCCACGCTCAGCCACTGCACTTTCGCACAGGCTTCGCGGGCCAAAGTTGAATGTACCGGTAAAGCAATAGCTCTGATCCTCGAAAAGGAGGGGGTTAGGCGGCGGATTGCACAGCGGAAGGCTGGTGGATTTGAGAACTTCGCCCAGTTCGAAATCATGATCAGAAAAGCAATTTAGTGTGTGCAGCAAGTCGGCCGCTTCATCGGAATCCAATACGCCATCGGCGAGCACCTCATTCACGCGTTCGTACAATGTGCGAACCACCGGCTGATCGCTGATCGACACGTTGGCGGCCAGCCACTTTTGAAGAAACTCAGCCTCGGCCTGCCTAACGACGCCATCGCACGCTATGCCTCTGGCTAACCCGATCAGTTCATCGATCTGCCGAGCTGCGATGCGCTCTCCACCGACGCGATTATAGAATGCTTCCTCCGAAAGCTGAGTATCCGCCATGTGATGTCCTCCCCCACATCATCACACGCTAAAACCGACAATCATTGAAGCCCTAAAAACCACCAACTTGGTTCTAAGCCTTCTATAAATTCGGGGACACTATACTAATTCCGCTAGGATCGTCCTGCGCCCATGACATTCCTGGCTTGACAAACCGGCCCAAATCATGTACGCATGGTGCGTTCGATGGCTTGGCTCATCGGACAAGACCGGCGCGAAGCTCGTCAGCATGCATGAGACGGTAACTTCGCCCAAAGCGTACAGATCTCGGCATGAGGTGTAAGCCTCATGGTGATGCCGCCGTCGTGGAGGGGAGC
>Ga0157370_10004237_pt1 | contig 16590 bp, 18 predicted proteins | sample C35metaG_FD_113463 | JGI IMG/M metagenome (GOLD analysis project Ga0157370, IMG submission 113463) | Corn rhizosphere microbial communities from Kellogg Biological Station, Michigan, USA - C3-5 metaG | ecosystem: Host-associated > Plants > Roots > Rhizosphere > Soil | place: USA: Michigan...
AAGTGAGATCATGAAAGTAAGGGCTGCAATTAAAAAAAGAAGTGTTGACTGCAAAATCGTTAGGCGAAAAGGTACGCTTTATGTAATCAATAAAAAGAATCCACGCTTTAAACAAAGACAGGGTTAAAGGCAAAAAGCTGAAGGCTGAGAGCAATAAGCTGGTTGTACATTGAAATTCAAATTAAAAATTAAAAATTAAACATTCTTATGGCGCGTATTGCCGGTATAGATTTACCTAAAAACAAAAGAGGCGAAATTGGCCTGACTTATATATATGGCATAGGCAGATCAACTGCCCGTTATATTTTGGAGAAAGCCGATGTTGATATCAATAAAAAAGTGAATCAATGGAATGATGATGAACAAACCGCCATCAGAAACATTATCAGCAGCGAATTTAAAACAGAAGGAGCATTACGCAGTGAAGTTCAAACTAATATCAAACGTTTGCTGGATATTGCCTGCTACCGTGGTTTAAGGCATCGTAAAGGTTTGCCATTACGTGGCCAGCGTACGCGCACGAACAGTCGTACCCGTAAAGGAAAACGTAAGACAGTTGCCGGAAAGAAAAAGGCCCCTAAGAAATAAAATCAGCAGTGAGCCATGAGCTTTCAGCTCAAAGCTGACAGCTCATGGCTCCTGACTTTTATAAGGCTTATTTTTTTGAATCAATACCAGATATCTTAAGCCGGAAATAGGGTTGATTCAGTCCCGAGGTTTCGGGATACCATTTTTTAAAAGATTACCTACAGAATTTCATTATGGCAAAAGCAACAAACACAAAAACAAATGCAAAAGCATCTTCAAAGAAAAGGGTTGTAAAAGTAGAACCCTATGGAGAAGCACACATCGTAGCAAGTTTCAACAACATCATCATCAGTTTGACCAACAGACAGGGACAGGTTATTTCATGGTCTTCTGCCGGTAAAATGGGTTTCCGTGGTTCTAAAAAGAACACACCTTATGCAGCCCAGATGGCAGCTGCCGATGCAGCAAAAGTAGCGTCAGACGCAGGTTTGAAACGAGTAGATGTTTTTGTAAAAGGACCAGGTTCAGGCCGTGAAGGCGCTATCAGATCTTTATCACAATCAGGTATTGAAGTAGTAATGATTAAAGATATTACTCCTTTGCCGCATAATGGTTGCCGTCCTCCAAAAAAGAGAAGAGTTTAAGAAATGTTTGATGTACGATGTACAGAAAATATCAAACACCCTACTTCGTGCATATTTATTCATAACCGGGTGCACCATTAATTTTCGATTTTTAATGATGATGCACCGACACTAAAAAATCAAATAAACAATTATGGCTCGTTACACAGGACCAAAAACCAAAATCTCCAGGATATTCGGAGAGCCGATTACAGGCAATGGAAAATGGTTGACAAAAAACAGCAACCCTCCGGGGATGCACGGAGCAGCACGCAAGCGCAAAAGCCTTGGTGAATATGCTCTTCAGCTTCGCGAAAAACAAAAAGCCAAATATACTTATGGCTTATTGGAAAAGCAATTCCACAACACTTTTGATGAAGCTGCTCGCCGCAAAGGTGTTACCGGTGAACAACTGATTAAGTTGCTCGAGGCGCGTTTGGATAATACTGTTTTCCGCATGGGAATCGCTCCAAGCCGTCAGGCAGCTCGCCAATTGGTTTCTCACAAACATATTACTGTAAATGGAGAAGTATTGAATATCCCTTCTTATTCCTTGAAACCCGGAGATGTAATCGGTCTTAAAGAAAAAGCGGCGCATAATACTTCCATCACTTCCAACCTTCGTCCAAAAAATCCAAAATTTAATTGGCTTGAATGGAACGAAACAGAAATGAAAGGTACTTTTATTGCTTATCCCGAAAGAGAAAGTGTTCCTGAAAATATCAAGGAATCTCTTATCGTGGAATTGTATAGTAAATAATTGATTGCATACAGTAAACTAATAAATAAACAAGTTTCCTAATTAAAACTCTTTATCTCCAAAAGGGAGTTAAGATAAAAAATCTAAAACAAAATAAAAAATGGCCATTTTAAATTTTGTAAAACCAGACAAAATTGTTCTTCAAAAAAGTACAGATTTCGAAGCGCAATTCGAATTCCGCCCATTAGAGCCGGGGTATGGCGTTACCATTGGTAATGCCCTCCGCAGGGTATTACTTAATTCATTGGAAGGATATGCAATCGTAGGAATCAGCATCGCAGGCGCCGACCACGAGTTTGCAACAATTAAAGGTATTACAGAAGATGTAACTGAAATTATTCTTAACCTGAAACAGGTTCGTTTCAAAAAGAAAACCGACCAGGATAGCGGTACCGAGAAAATAAGTTTATCCTTAAAAAATAAAACTGAATTTACTGCAGGAATGATTGGGGATGCGTCTCCGCTTTTTGAAGTAATGAATCCTGATTTGCTGATCTGCACCATGGATAATTCTGCAAAATTAGACATCGAAATTACCATTGCAAAAGGACGCGGATATGTTCCGGCGGAAGAAAGCAAAGAAAGAAGCTCTCATTTTGGATATATTCCGATTGATGCGATTTATACGCCAATCAAAAATGTAAAATACAGTATTGAAAATACGCGTGTTGAACAAAGAACTGACTTCGAAAAATTGGTGATGGGTGTTGTTACCGATGGTACGATTCATCCGGAGGAAGCTGTTAAACAGGCTTCAAGGATTTTGATTCAGCACCTGATGATCATCACTGACGAAAATATCACTTTTGATAGTAAAGAAGAAAAGAAGGAAGACCTCGTAGATGAGCAAACTTTACAGCTTCGTAAAGTATTGAAGACCCCGTTGGAAGATCTGGATCTTTCTGTAAGAGCATTTAATTGTTTGAAAGCCGCTAAAATTAATTCATTAAGTGAGCTGGTTCAATACGAACAGGAAGACCTGATGAAATTCAGAAACTTTGGCCAGAAATCTTTAAGCGAAATCGAACAGGTGTTGAATGAAAGAGGCCTTGGCTTTGGATTAGATTTGAGTAAAATAAAATTAGACGAAGAATAATTAGCCGATATGCTGATGTCTAATTGAAAAAAGCATTGGCACATTAGCTAATCAGCACATCAGCACATTCATTAATTAACCCTGTAATTCCTGACACGGTACAGGGTTTAAAAAAACAAAAGTCATGCGTCACGGAGACAAAATCAACAACTTAGGCAGAACGGCGAGCCATAGAAACGCCTTGCTTACCAATCTTGCCTGTCAATTATTTGAACACAAAAAGATTGTAACTACATTGGCAAAAGCAAAAGCTTTGCGCCCCTTTGTAGAACCTTTGATTACCAAATCAAAGCAAAATACTACCCACCAGCGCCGCCTGGTATTCAGCCGTTTGCAGGATAAAGAAGCAGTAAAAGAATTATTCGATGTAATCAGCCCAAAAATTGCAGGTCGCCCCGGTGGCTATACAAGGGTCATTAAACTAGGAAAAAGAGTAGGAGATAATGCAGAACTGGCGATGATTGAATTAGTAGATTACAACGAAATTTACGGAAAAGGAATTAGTGAAAAAGAAACAGCAGGAGCTAAGAAAACACGAAGAGCCGGACGAGGCAAAAAAACCGCAGAGGCAAAACCTGCAGCCGAAGCTCAGCTTCCTGAAGTAAGGCCTGAAGAACTTCCTGAAGTAAGACCTGAAGAACTTCCGGTTCCATCTGACGATGTTGAAGCAGCGGAAAAAGCAATTGCTCCTGAAGGAAAACCGGAACAACCCGATTCTGAGATCAAAGCATAATTTAATGAGCCTGCTTAATCGCAGGCTTTTTTTGTGTCAGAAGTGAGCGGTGAAGGCACCGTCCACAGCACGGCGCCACAGTTAGTGTTTTCACTAACGCAAAAATTCGAATCAAATAAAATTTAGGATTATTATTTGCATTCATTTTCTTTTCTTTGCAAAACTATATACATGTCTTATACACAATCTCCCAAACCGGCAATTTTAATTTTAGAAGATGGAAGTGTTTTCCATGGAAAAGCTTTCGGAAAGATAGGAACAACTACTGGCGAAATCTGCTTTAATACCGGAATGACCGGCTACCAGGAAGTTTTCACGGACCCGAGTTATTATGGGCAAATCGTCATTATGAACAATGTTCATATTGGTAATTATGGCATTAATAAAGATGAAGTAGAAAGCGATTCTATCAAAGTAAAGGGAATAATCGGAAGAAATTTAGAGGAGCAATATTCAAGATTTGCAGCAGACAATTCTTTGCAGGAATACTTTGAAAAACAAAATATTGTTGCTATTGATGGAATAGATAGTCGCGCTTTAGTCATTCACATCCGCGAAGCCGGAGCCATGAATTGCATTATTTCTTCTGAAAATAAATCGGTAGAAGAACTCAAAAAAATATTATCCAAAGTGCCTTCAATGGCAGGACTGGAGCTTGCTTCAACCGTTTCAACAAAAAATAGCTATACCGCCGGGGATGAAAAAAGTAAAATAAGAATTGCTGTTTTGGATTACGGAATAAAGAAAAATATCCTCAATTGTTTTATTGAAAGAGGGGCTTTTGTAAAAGTGTTTAACGCCAAAACCAATTTTGAAGAATTAAAAGAATTCAATGCTGACGGTTATTTCATCAGCAATGGCCCCGGCGATCCGGAGCCAATGCATTATGCAATAGACACTGTGCGGGATATTCTTGCTGCAAAAAAACCCTTCTTCGGGATTTGCCTAGGACAGCAATTATTGGCACTGGCCAACGGCATACCCACTTTTAAAATGCATCATGGACACAGGGGCTTGAATCACCCGGTAAAAAATATCATTACCGGAAAATGTGAGATTACCACCCAAAATCATGGCTTTGGAGTAAATGCTGAAGCAGTAAAAAATAACGACAATATTGAGGTCACACACATCAATCTGAATGACGATTCTGTAGAAGGAATCAGGCTGAAAGACCGGCCTGCTTTTTCTGTTCAATATCACCCGGAATCTACGCCAGGGCCGCACGACAGCCGTTATTTATTTGATGAGTTTTTTGCAATGATGCATAGTGAAGAGACTGCAAGTAGTTGATGAGAAGGATTTTAAAGTCTGAAAGATTTTTTTACAAAAAATTCTTTTTTTTCTTACTGTCATAAATTCTTTTGTAGTTTTAGACATTAAAACTCCATTTTAAAAATCTCATCAAAAGATTATGTCATCTACTGCAAAAGTTTCGTTACTCAAAAAAACAGGCATTTTCAAAAACACTCCTGAAAAGGATTTAGCCGATATTGCTGATATCCTGGAAGAAGTTTCCTTAAAAACCGGCAATTCCATATTTGCCAAAGGCGACATTGGCGATTGCATGTACATCATCGAGAAAGGAAGTGTCCGCATCCATGATGGCGGATATACATTTGCGGTTTTAAAAGAAAAAGAAGTTTTCGGGGAACTATCTTTATTAGATTCTGAAACGAGATCCGCATCTGCCACCTGTGATCAGGATTGTGTTTTATTAAAGTTAGACCAGTCGCCTTTTTATAAAATTTTATCAAAAGACCCTGAAGTGCTGAAAGGTATTTTACAAATGTTGTGCAGAAGGATTAGGATGCTGGATGAAAAAAGCGCTCATCAATAAAACAGGCACTAATGAAAATTTCAATAATAAACGGCCCTAATTTAAATCTTATCGGAACCAGGGAGCCTGGAATATATGGCTCAGAAACGTTTGAACATTTCTTTCAAAAACTCCGTAAAGAATATGAAATCATTGACTTCGATTATTTTCAGAGCAATGTAGAAGGCGAAATCATCAATGAAATTCAGAGGGCCGCTAAAAGAATGAGTGGAATTATTTTAAATGCCGGCGCTTACACGCACACTTCGATTGCAATCGGCGATGCGATAGCCGCCATAAAAATCCCTGTCGTTGAGGTTCATATTTCCAATGTTGAAGCACGAGAGGAATTCCGGAAATACTCGCATATTTCTTCAAAATGTGTAGGAACTATTTCAGGATTTGGGTTAAAAAGTTATTTGCTTGCCGTAGAATCCTTTGTGAAAACTATCTGATTTTTGAGCAAAGTAACAGAAATCTGCATTATTCGCTTGTTTTACTCCACAATTTTCATCTGTTAAATTCAACTTCTGCTTCCAAAAAATTGCAAAAAAAGCCACATTGATGGGTAGAAAGTACCCCGCTGAAGACTCTGATTTATTTCGGGTTGATTAAAGCAAAAGCAAAAGGCTGAATGCAAATGCAGCTACTGTTTTTACCCTTACGTCTTCGTCGGCATCAGCCTTTGCTCGTGGTATGTTCTTTGTAATTACCGGATTAAAGTGCACTATGAAAAAGAAAAAGATTCTTATAACTGATGATGATACAGGAGTTCAGGATGTTTTTAAGCTGATATTTGAAAGAGCAGGCTATGAAGTAGCTGTGTATGGCGAAGCGCTTTCTATTTTTCAAAATAAATTTACCCGCCCTGATTTGTTTTTGCTTGATAAACAATTGAGCGGCCAGGATGGATTGGAAGTCTGCCAGTTTTTAAAAAGCCAATCAGGGACCAAACACATTCCGGTCATTATTGTTTCTGCAACACCTGGAATCCGTAAAATGGCGAAAGATGCAGGAGCAGATGATTTTTTAGAAAAACCATTCCAGATGAAAGAATTATTGAAAATTGTGGCAAAATGGATTTAAGTTACTATCAGTGAATTTGGGTTGTTTATTAAAGCGGAATCTCAAAAAAATTAAGTTATTCCTGCTCCAGTTTTTCTAAATATTCTAATCCATCTTTGGAAACATAAATGCAATGAAGGATTTTATTATCAACTACTTGTTTTTTTATTTCTATCAATCCTCTTTTAAACAAAGGCGCTACTGCATAATTCATATCTTCCATCGTACACGGTTTTTCTTCAGCAGTTCCATCTATTTCTGTCTGCCTGCATTGCTTTAATTTCTGGATCATCGATTCTGAAAGGGGACGAAAATATTTCATTGTATTTATTTTAGTGGTGCAAATACTTTTGCAGTTCTTCTTCTGATTTTACTACAATTTTGTTGCCATATCTCAATGGGTGTAAAGGCCCTGTTATTCATACCAGTAGGGTAAAAAATTGATTTCTGTCTCTAAAATAATTATTTTCTGATTTGAATTTTTTGAAGATCCTTTCTTGCAGGTGCAGTAAACATTTCGCCATCTTCATTAAACCGTGAACCATGACAAGGGCATTCCCAAACTTTCTCAGAAGTGTTCCATGCAACGGTGCAGTCAATATGAGTGCAAGCGGGATTTATAGAATGGATTTGCCCATATTCATCTTTATATACTGCAATCGATTCATTTTCATATTTTATTAATTTGGCTTCTCCGTTTTTTAGATTCTCCGGATTTATTTTCTCCAATGGGAATAATTTTTCCAGAAAATTTGCCGTTACATCCGCAGCATTTTCTATAAATTTTTCAAAGCCGGCTACTGGTTTTATTCTCAATGGATCAAAAAGATCTTCGTATTCACTTTGTCCCTTTACAATTAAATCAGTAAGAATTCCTGCAGCAATCTGGCTGTAAGTAATTCCATTTCCCCCGTATCCTGTTGCTACAAAAACGGTATCCGGATTTCCAGGTAAATGGCCAATGTAAGGCAATCCATCTGCAGGTTCAAAATATTGCGAAGACCAGTTATAAACCACTTCATCTATTTGAAAATATTTCCGTAAGTACCTTTCCAGTTGCCTGAAACATTCTTCCGTATCTTTTTTTTCTCCTGTGCGATGATCTTCGCCTCCTGCAATTAAGTATTTTTTTCCATCAATTTCCTGGCTACGGTAATAATGATAAGGATCATACAGATCATAAGCCAGGTCATGTGGACAATCGCTCTTTAAAGTAAGCGCCATTGCGTAACTGCGATATGGCGCACACCGGAAATGAAGCAGGTTTACACCGGGCGGAATGTGTGTCGCATAAACCACATTTGCCGTGTTTATTCTTCCCGAAGAAGTAACTATTTCAAGCGTTTTATCTTCTTTTTGTTTTACTTCCATAACCCTGCAATGCTGAAGAATTGTACCACCAGCATTTTCAAATGCTTTTGCAAGACCATACAAATATTTTGTCGGATGAATTTGTGCCTGACGTTTAAAAACCAATGCTTTTTGAAAATCAATTGGAACAGGAATCGAATCGGCATATTCAACATCACAACCCGCTTTTTTAGATGCTTTAAAAGCATCTTCTAATTTTTTCGTTTGCTTCTCATCCGTAGAAAATAAATAACCACATCGCTCAATGAAATCACAATCGATATTGTATCTTCTTACATTGCTTTCGGCAATATTGATTGCTTCCATCGCTGCACTTAAAACCATCTTTGTGTTTTCTTCACCAAAATTATTTTCGATTTCGGCATACGTAAGATCGAGTATGGTATTGAGATGTGCAGTAGTTCCTGAGGTAGTTCCGAAACCAATATTTTTTGCTTCAGCTACAAGACAGTTCTTACCGGAATTTTGCAAAAATAAAGCTGTGGTAATGCCTGTAATGCCGCCACCTGCAATGATTACGTCATAGTGTGTTTGAGGATTTGTATTCTTTGAAATATAAGCAGGCAAATTTTGCCAGATACTTTTGTTGGATCCATCTCTTTCCATAAAATACTTTTGATGAAAGCATTGAGCTTTTCAAATTAATGTTTTGCTCTAAAGTCAAATTTTTGAAAAATAGAAGCAACGGCTTCCCTTACTTTTGTATTATCGTTAATCATATCCGGTTTTAGAATTCCTGATGCATATCCCTGCCATGCTACCACACCGGATTTTGCATCCAAAAGATTTATAATTAATGTACCGGCGTCAATATCGACTGTTTGCGTATCCTGCGGTGTGCGTACAGAATCCAGACCGTTGTCAATCATTTCATAACCATTGAAAGTTCTTAATTTACCAGGACGTTCTGTTACCCTGAAAAGTGCCAGGATATCCGGATTGGATTGCTGATGTTTAAAACCTTTGGCGTTTAATTCGAAAGCAATGGCGTTTTTTATTTTGTTTCTCAACGATTCGTTATTAAAAACGAGCACTCCATTAGGAGAAACAAAAATCTGGTCCGACGGAATCTGTTCGATTTGTGTTGACCAACCAAAAGTGCTGTAATCATTCAGAGATTTAGTAAAGGATTTGTCTGCTCCAACTTGTACCTGTGCCTGGGAGAAAAAATAACAACACATGCATGCCGCCAAAACAACTATCTTTTTCATGATTTTTATTTTTTAAAAATATGAGAAATATTATAGCAGCAAGTAATAAAAGATTATGCCATTTATTTTAAAAAACAATCACTGTAAAGTGTTGCTGTTATTGGTTTTTCTAAATAATAAACGGGCAATAAAAGGACAAATAAGATGCTTTCTTAATTATTTAAACCGATTCAATTTCATTAATAAAACGGGATAACTTTCTGGCGTTCGGGAATAATTTCTACACTAATGAAAATAATAAAAACACTTTAAAATATTATTGAAATAAGTATTAAAAATAATCCTGCATTAAATTATAAAAATAATTTTTCAAACTATTCTATTGTAAGAAATTCTGCTTCTTAAAAAATTGGAATTTGAAATAAAATCAATCTGTATCTTTTTATTTTGAGATTATGGCATAAAATTTTATCTATAAATTCTAAAACTTGATTATGAATAAACCAATTCCTCAAAAATTGAAAAGTATAAAAAGTTCTATGAGTTTTGTGGAAGGCATTTTTCCTTTTACCGAAAAACCATCTAATGAGCATTTTATTCAACAGGACAAAGCCAAGGACGAAATTCAGGCTTCTGATTTATTTTCTTTATTCACAGCTGATATAATCAAGGAAGAGGTTGTTTTTACAAGATAAAGAATAGTTCTTTTTACCGTGAATAGTTCTTTTTACCGTGCCTTTCATTTGATTTTGCCTGATTCCAAATCATCAGCAAATTATCACCAATTCTGAAAAACAAGACCATAGCTTTCTTCCGTAATGATATCTTTCCATTGATGAATTAGTTTCTTATATGCTTTTCCTACAGGCATTATATTTCTGTCAAGGTCATACAGGCCTAATTTATTTACATTTCCCGCATCATTTCTCAATGCAGAATCCCAATCCACCTGGTGTGTGAGGCTATACCAGGTAAATCCGATTACCGGAATTCCATCATGTTTCAGTCGATGCACATTTGCCCATTGTTTCAAAAGCCATTCTTTACATGCGGGCATTTTAATATTGGTTTCGGTGTGCATGATTGGCAGGCGGTAGCGTCGATAATATTGGGCTGTAATAACGTAATATCCAAAAATTTCGCCGGCTGCCTGTGTATGTCCGTCCGGATGAACAATGTGCTCATTGGTTACATAATAATCATTTCCCATAATGCATCTTCCTTTTACCTGATTGTCGCTAAACCATTGATATTCCTCTTTGGTCATTCCATTGCTGACAAGATAATTGTACATCGGAACATTTAAGGGATAACCATAAGTAAGGTCCAGGGAAAGAAACCTTTTTTGATTTAAAAATCTTGCCAGCGGAGATGCTGCAGGATCAATTGCATGAAAATATTCTGAAGATTCACTTTGTATAAAAGTAGCTTCCGGCTGAATGCGTAAAATAGCATGCATCGCCAATACATTGGCCTTGCAAATATGTTTTAAGGCGGTTACGAATGCCTCATCTGAGGCAAGGCATTCGTTCCACCAGCCATATTGTGCAGAAAACATAGCGGCAATAAAAATTTCATTTATGGGTGTATATAATTGAAGATCCGGAAAGTGTTTGGCAAATGCTTCGGCGTATTCTGCAAAATAATAAGGAAAATCCGGGTTTTGAAAGTTTCCAAGCCAATCCGGAACTCCAAAATGACAAAGATCAACAATAGGGCATATCTCCAATTCCCTCAGCCTGTTAAAAACCTGGTCACTAAATGCCCAGTTATATTGCCCGGGGCCGGTATGTGTACTAAACAAGGGTGGGCCATATCTTAAATATTCTATTCCCAGTTCTTTCACCAGTAAAAAATCAGTTTGCCAATATTTATAATGGCCGCATTTTTCCATTTCGTCCACCCTTTTACAAGAGCCGTCCGGTAGTTTGATGTTGGGATAGCTGTTTTCAATCCCTGTAGAAAACATAAATTTTGTTCCGGGCATAATCAGTTTATTTTTTCTTCAAAAAATCGTTCTATTGCATTCAGAACCGGTGGTAATTTAATTCCTTTATCGCTTTCTAAAACGCTGAATTGAGGCCGCTTTGCTTTCCATCTTGCTTCATGTTGGTAGCATGACGAAATATATTTTTTTTGAAAATGGCCTCTTGACGCCAGTTCTTGTGCAAACTCGCACCAGGTAAGCATTCCTTCATTGCTTAAATGCCAGATGCCCTGCTCCTCATCAATTAAAAGATCCAATGCTTTGTTCACAAGATCCGGCACATAAGTGTGTGAAACTATCACATCTTTTACCGCTGTGCAAGGCTGATTTTCTTTTAATGAATTTAAAATATAAAAGGCAAAATTGTATTTATCCCATGGCCCGAAAAAAGCGCTCGTTCTTATTATTAAAGCTGACGAAAAGCGTTCCAAAACCAGTCTCTCACCAAGGGCTTTACTTTTTCCATAAATATTCAACGGCTTCGCCAAATCTGTTTCAAAATATGGGCTTTGTTTCTTTCCGTCAAAAACAAGATCAGAAGAAAACGTCATGAATTGTATTCCATGCTCATTGCAAACCGATGCCAGGTTGCCCGGTGCTTCTGCATTTAGTTGAAAACATTTGTCCTGTTCTGATTCAGCATCATCCACCCCAGCATAACCTCCAGCATTTATGATTGCCCATGGTTTGTATTCGTCGATTGCTTTTTGTATTTCTACTCTGCTGGAAATATTCAACTGCTCCAGCGAAAATGCGCGGTAAGGAATTGCACGCATTTCACAGATTTTTATAAAAGCGCTTCCTAAAGTACCGGCACTGCCCAATATAAGAAGTGGCGGGATTTTTGAATTTGAAAAAACAGTATCGCTACCCGGATAACTTTTATGCCACCAGCCTTTTTCATTGATCACCGGATGATTGTATGATCCTGTTTCAGAAAGTGATTGAACGAGTTTGGCGATTGCTGTAGGACGGAATCTGCCTGCGCTCACATCAAAAACGCCGCTTTCATAAATTTTATCTTCACGGGTTAATAAACTATTCCAATCGAAGGCTCCTAACATCGACCACGCAGTAATTGCTTTAATATTAACGCCTTCTCTTTTCAATTCCATACAGGTATCCCAGGCTTCTTTAAACCATCGCAGCTGCTCCTCGCGTGTGCAATGCATGTGTACTTCTGTCAGAGCCATAGGAATTTGGTATCGCTCCCAGGCCTCACGTAATAAAGATTTTAAACCTGCCGGTTTTATGGCTCTTACCGCCGCAACATCTGCGTAGGAATGTTCCCCATTCCCTCCGTAGGTTTCAGGGGGAAATAATCCGGTTCTTTCATCCAGATATCTTTCTGAAGTAGCATAATAATTAAATCCGGCAATATCAGGAGGACAAGGATTGTCTAAAAAAAATTTTAATTGATCTTCTTTGATCCCCACCTCACCAATAAGATAATGCCAGAAGAATTTTTGGTTATTTAATTTTCCGCATAAAATATCATAAGAAATCCATCGTCTTTTATTTTCAAATTCTGCCTGGTATTCTAATAAGGGAGTGCTGTGGGTTTTAGTAAGATCTTCCGTCTGAACAAGTTTGGCGTTTGGGTTTATTTTTCTTATTTCCCTCATCGCCAGTACTGTTGCTTTCAGTTCATTGAGCAATATAGTAACAAAGCTAAGTTCATCAGTATGATGGGGATACCAAAACCCGTATAATCCACTGAAACGGGCAGTAGTCAAAGGTTCATTGATTGGTGTATAGTATTCAAGCCACGGAAATTTCGTGGCTGCTTTTGATGCATATTTTGCTAAAGCTTCAGGGAAATGTGATTCAGTTAAGGAAGTAAATTGTGGGCCGCTACCATGATGGATTAATCCTGCAATGGGTGTTATGCCATAGCTTTTGATTTTGGCCAGTTCTATTTCCGTTCGCGTCCAGTCAATCTCTTCTTCTTCATTAAAACGTTGATGCGCTTCCCACAAAACCGGGTAGCGTAATGCACGAATTCCCAGATGTGCTATTTTATCAATGTCGTTTTTCCTTTTATAATAGCCTGCATATTCTAACTGGTCGCGAAAAGTATCTCCAATACGGTTAATCGTACATTCCAGTCCGCCCCAAAGTTCAGGATTGTATAATTGGTAGCCTGTGTCCATTAAAATGATATTCTTTTTCCGGAAAATCGCTCACTAAAAATTCTTGTTTTCCGTTGGTTAAAATCTTCTTGTATAAGGTGAGCGCCTGCGCTACTACCTGGTCCATGTTGTAATACTTGTAAGTGGCCAGCCTTCCAGCAAAGTGTACATTTTTTTCACGCGACGCCAGTAGCTGGTATTTCCTGTACAACGCTGCATTTTCCTGGCGGGGTACAGGATAATAAGGGTCGCCTTCGTCTTTTGGATATTCATATACGATGGATGTTTTGGGGTGTTTCTGACCCGTTAAATATTTGAATTCAGTAATTCTCGTGTATGGGTGCTCGTTAGGGTAATTTACAGTACCTGTTGTTTGATAAGTTTCCTGCTCAATGGTTTCAAATTTGAATTCCAGGGAGCGGTATGGAAGTTTGCCATAGCAATTATCATAGAAGTAATCAATTGGCCCGGTATAAATCATTTTTTTAAAAGAAATGGAACTCCGGATTTCTTTGTAATCTGTGTTCAGCATTACTTTTATGTTTGGATGATTCAGCATTTTTTCAAACATTCGTGTATATCCATACAAAGGAATTGCCTGGTAGGAATCAGTGAAATAACGATCATCTCGGTTGTTCCTTGTTGGAATTCGTGAGGTAACAGAAGCATCTAACTCTGAGGGATCAAGATTCCATTGTTTCTTTGTGTATCCTTTAAAAAACTTTTCATACAATTCGCGTCCCACTTTATTTACAACCACATCTTCAGAAGTGAGAATGCGTTGTTTTTTTTCTGCTTTTGATGCAAGAAAAGCATCTACTTCGCTGCTTGATAAATTCAATCCATACAGTTGATTAATCGTATTCAGATTAATAGGAATAGGAACCAGCATGCCGTCAACACTGGCCAGCACGCGGTGTTCATAGGGCCTCCATTCGGTAAAATTTCCGAGATAGTCAAAGACTTCTTTGCTGTTTGTATGAAAAATATGCGGACCATATTTGTGAACCAGAATGCCATCTTTATTATAAAAGTCATAAGTATTTCCACCGATATGATTTCTTTTATCTACCAGCAGTACCTGTTTTCCGGAATGTGAGGCAAGCCGCTCTGCAAGTACTCCTCCGGCTAATCCGGCGCCTACAATCATATAATCAAACATATACTTTACTTTTATTGTTATTAATTGTCTTGTTGTTATTAATCATTTCTTTTCTTTCGAGCGCTTCATCGATCAACCTGGACATTTTATGCCATGTTTTATTCCAGGAAATATCTTTAAGAAAGGCATCCACTTTTTTGGACCATGCTTCGTTGTCATTGCTGCAAAAAATCCCTTCCGCTGCTTTTATAAATTCTGATGCGGTATCTGCAATATGCACCAGGCCTTCTTTTCCATAAGGAGTTACTACATCTGTGATGGAAGTTGAAATCACCGGTTTGCCACCGGCAAGATATTCAGGCGTTTTTGTAGGGCTGATAAATTTTGTGGATTCATTGAGCGCAAAAGGAAGAATGGCTACATCCCATCCGGACAAATACGCCGGAAGTTCTTTGTATTTTTTACTTCCAAGGTAATGTATGTTTTCTTTTTTTGGAAGGTTTGCCGGATTAATTTTTGTTACCGGTCCAATTAATACAAATTGCCAGGCAGGCCTCAATTCCGATAATTGTTCGATTAAAGGAATATCAAAACGTTCATCAATTACCCCATAAAATCCAAAACGCGGATGAGGTATCGAAGCCTGATCTGCAGGATCTTCTTTGAAATTCCTGGCTACGCTAAAATGGGATTTATCAATACTGCTGGGGAAAGCATGGATGTTATGGTGTAAATGCCTTTTTGCTTTATATAAGCTATGACCTCCTGTAAATACAATATCAGCACGCCTTAGCAGGCAAACTTCCATTTCTTTTATTTGTGGTGGAGGCGATTTGAAAGCCGATAATTCGTCCATGCAATCATAGACAATTAAGGATGGGTACAGATGATCGGTATAGGCAAGCGCCATAGGCGAATAATACCAAAGAATATATTTATGTATGTTGTGTGAATACATACACGAATCCAGCAGCGCTTTTAATGTATGATTTCTTTTTTCGGCAGTTGTATTTTTAGCAACATGTAAAACCACTACCCACAAATTTGTATTATCATCCGGCTTGCTTATTTCATAAAAATCAGATTCTGATTCAAAAACAGGTTCTTCAATCACAAATACCCGGTTATTCACCGCAAAACGGTTTAATAGATGTTGCGGGCGTTGATAGACAAAATTCCAGCGTATATGGCTGAGACAAATAAGATCCATAAAATTTAAAAAATTAAAGATTAACAAAGCAAACACTCAATAGAGATAAGCGGGTCTGCTGTTATAATACTATTTATATGCCAGTTAGTTTGGCGTTAAAAGCCGGATTTTGGCATGAATATTAAACTTGGATGAGTAACAAAATCCTCAAATAAAAAAGTAAGTGTAGAAATTTTCATTAGAAGCCATTTTCTTTTTATAACAACTTTTATCAATATTCTTTAGATTCTTTTAATTTCTTTCTTTTGAAAAAATAGCCAAAACAGCGAAATCTCAAAGCCTCATTCAGTTATATAATTTTTAAAAATTAAAATGGTTTTGTAAAAAAACGTGGCATGTTTTTATAGTTTTTTTGCTCAAACAAATTCTCAATAACTTAAAAAATTTTAATCATGAACACAACAAAAACAGCAGAAGGCCTCAGTGATCTTTTTATAGACGAATTAAGAGACATTTACTGGGCAGAAAAAGCGCTGGTAAAAGCCATTCCTAAAATGATTAAAAATGCCACTTCTCAGGATCTCACTGATGCGTTGCAGGACCACCTGGAAGTAACAAAAGGCCACGTAGAAAGATGCGAAAAAGTATTTGAAATGTTGGGTAAACCCGCCCGGGCAAAAAAATGCGAAGCAATGGAGGGACTCACAAAAGAAGCAGAAGAAATTATGAACAGCACTGAAGATGGTGTAGTAAGAGATGCAGGGATTATCTCTGCTGCCCAAAAAGTAGAGCATTATGAAATTGCCACTTATGGTACCTTATGCGCTTTTGCAAAAACGCTTGGAAAGAATGATATTGCTGATTTATTAGAACAGACTCTGAGAGAAGAAAAAGAAGCAAACAATACCTTGACAGATATTGCAGAATCTTCAATAAACGAAGAAGCGATGCATGCAGAAAATGCTTAAAATCTTTCTTTAAAAAACCATCGGGTTTTACGTTTAAGTAAAACCCTTTTTTTAAGAAAGAAGAAAGTATCAGGAAGCAAATAGTAAGTAGCAAAAGAGAGTAGC
>Ga0157370_10004238_pt1 | contig 16589 bp, 11 predicted proteins | sample C35metaG_FD_113463 | JGI IMG/M metagenome (GOLD analysis project Ga0157370, IMG submission 113463) | Corn rhizosphere microbial communities from Kellogg Biological Station, Michigan, USA - C3-5 metaG | ecosystem: Host-associated > Plants > Roots > Rhizosphere > Soil | place: USA: Michigan...
GCCTTCGCTGCATTCTGTAAATGCGGTTTGCATTTCTGTAGAAGCATAAGTTGAATACAAATGGATATCCCAGTTCTCTTTAATTCTTTTACCAAGCGTATTGAAATTGAAATCCGTGTTGCGGATATTTTCACCGATACAGATGGCCTTTTTTACTGATGAACTATTGATATCGATCTGCATCCTTTTGGCATATTGAATAAGTGTAAGAATAAAAGAAGGAACCGCAACAATTGCTGTTGGTTTCAAACGGAATATTGTTTCCCATTGAAGCGAGGGCACGCCTGGACCCAATCGTATGATACCCGCACCCAACTTTCGCAGGCCGGAATAATATGCAATACCCGCCATAAACTGCCGGTCGAGAGTAATCATGAGCTGGTAGGTGTCGTGTTTTGTTCCATCAGCACAAACAAAGGAATTATATTCATTCTTTGCCAGCCTGTTCAGGTCATTTTCAGTTAGGGCAATTGTAACCGGGCTTCCCAAAGTGCCGGAAGTAGAAGCATATTCAACGATCTTACCCGGGGGAACACATACAAAATCTTCATTGCATAACTGGATCTGCTCTTTACTGGTGGTAGGGATCCGTGTTAAATCTGTAACTGATCGGATCGTGCCAACATCAACCTTGTGTTTTTCAAAAAGGTCTTTATAAAAAGGGGAATGACGTTGGAGATATTCTACCAGTTCGCGTAGTTTTTGATCCTGGATGATTTTTACTTTATCTGGAGATTCATATACTGCTTCTAAAATGTTCATTATTATTTTTCTATTATGACCACTGCTGAGGCCATCGTTTTGCTGTGCGTCATCGAAAGCGATATGGTTATTTTTTCATCATCCTGCCTTGCCTTTGCTGTTGATCCTGTTAGAAACAGCTCCGGTTTCCCGATATCATTATTTGTTACTTCCACTTCATTGAAGAAAGTTCCATCCGCCCAACCAGTACCCAGCGCTTTAAAAAAGGCTTCTTTTGCTGCAAAGCGGGCAGCATAATGAACATATTTGTCCGTTTTTGATTCGCAGTAATCAATTTCTTTTTTTGAAAACACTAATTCCCTGAAGCCCGCCTCCTGCCTGATATTGGTTGCGATACGCTCAACATCTGTTATATCAATTCCCAGGCCCGCGATCATGATTAATAAAGATTATGAATTAGAAGAGAAAGTGAATTATTAAAAGCGCAAGAGCCAGTCTGCAGATAATACTGAAATTTACTTATAATTATCGGTTCATTCAAATCGAGAATATTTCGCCCTGACAGGGATATATACAATATTTATTACCGCTGATCCACTTGTTATCACAGATTTGCAAAAGGCCACCTAAATTTGACCTTATTGCAAAACTCCTGCTTCATGCAGAAATTATTTAACCGGATCTTTTTCTCCTCGATTTTATTTGTCGCATCTCCCTGCCTTGCCCAGGATAATTATGAGATCCAGGTCTATAGCTCCCCGACCATGAAAAAGGGGACTACAATGTTTGAATTGCACAGCAACTATACTTTTTCCGGATCGACCAAAATTAATAACGGAGTATTTCCTTCGCAACACATACTTCACGAAACGATCGAAATAACACATGGCTTTGCTCCCAACTTTGAGATCGGCTTTTATCTTTTTAATGCCATTGGAAATGCAGGAAGGAGTGGCTATGTGGGTAGTCATATCCGCCCCCGTTTTACAGCACCGGAAAGCTGGAGACTGCCTTTTGGTTTAAGTCTTTCTGCTGAGTTCGGCTATCAAAATCTTAGTTATAGTGAGGATGACTGGACAACCGAGATCCGACCCATCATCGATAAAACCCTTGGTAAGGTATATGTATCACTGAACCCTACATTTGAAAAGTCATTCCATGGTTTGAATAAAAAAGAAGGATTGGGCTTTTCACCAAGCTTTAAGCTTAGTGTTGCCGTTAGCCCGGTCATCAGCCCTGGTATTGAATATTATGGCTCATTGGGAACTTTCCGTCGTTTTCTGCCATGGGATGAAGAGGAAGGAGCTTTATTTATTACCAGCGATATTAATTTCAATCCGGACTGGGAATTGAATGTTGGTTATGGATTTGGACTTACCAATACAACCGACAGGTCGGTGTTTAAATTGATACTGGGAAGAAGGATAAAGGGGAAAACAAGATGATCCCCCCATTATATTAAAATCTGGCACTCCCTTTTCTGTAGTATCTTCCATAACCCTACAAAACCTTCATGACTCTACGGCGCTTCCTGCCCCCTTTATTGCTGTTTGTTTATTTTATTGCCTGCCGGTCATTTAGTTCGCATGCCTATTCTGTCCTCACACATGAAGCCATTGTTGATGCCTGCTGGCAACGCTCCTTTGTTCCTTTCCTGAAAATGAAATACCCGTCCATTACAGAAGAGGAGTTAAGGCAGGCACATGCTTATGCTTACGGAGGCGCCATCGCCCCCGATATGGGCTATTTCCCCATGGGCAGTAAGTTGTTTACCAACCTGGCGCATTATGTTCGCAGCGGCGACCTGGTTCATACACTTATTGATGAGGCTGCGAATGCCAACGAACTCGCCTTTGCACTGGGATTCCTGACTCACTATATGGCCGATGTATACGGGCATAGTCTTGGTATCAATAAGGCGGTTCCATTGATCTATCCCAATCTGCAAACGAAATATGGAAATGTAATTACCTATGCAGAAGATAAGATCTCTCATAAAAGAGTGGAATTCTCCTTTGATGTGCTGCAGGTGTCCAAAGGAAATTATGCTTCAGAAGCCTATCATGATTTTATTGGATTTGCGATAGCAGGTGACCTGCTGGCAAGAACTGTTGTTAAGATCTACGGATTAACACTAAAAGACCTGTTCCCACACTTCTCCCTTTCTGTACGGCTGCTTCGCCTTACCGTAAAAAGTCTTTTCCCTGCGATCACACAATCAGCCTGGCTGATCCATAAGAATGAATTGCGAAAACAAGGCTCCTCTGTAACCGACAGAAGTTTTCGTAACCGCATGTATCGCATCAACTATTACCAGGACAGCGGCAGCACACATAAGACTCCTACATTTTTCCTGCATTTGTTCTCCTGGTTCATTCGTGTTGTTCCCAAAATAGGTCCGCTAAAAGCATTGAAGATCCAGCCGCCAGGTACTATCGCGGAGGCTATGTTCATACATAGTTTTGATACGGTAAATAACCGATTCAATGTTGCCATACCTGCAACAGCTAATGACCCTATCAGATTTTCAAATAAAGACCTGGATACCGGTGATGATACCCGCGCCATTGAATATGAACTAGCTGATAAAACCTATGGCGAGCTGTTGCTTAAGTTGAAGAAATGCCGGTTCAGGAATTTGAATAATGAGCTGCGGGATAATATTCTTGGGTTTTATAGTCATACTCCTGGTAGCATACAAACCATTGGGGGCAGGGAACGAAAGGTTGCAAGGGCCTTGGTCATTCTTAGCAACAAATAAGACCGCTGGATTAAGAATTCTTTGCGTCTTTGTATTAGACTTTGCGGCTTTGCGTGATTGTATTTAATGGAAATACAGCACGCAAAGACGCCAAGATAAAAGGCAAAAGACGCAAAGAATAAATACTATGAAAATAGTGGACAGCGGCCAGCATCCTATTATATTGTAACTTCCTCACAGTTATTAAAACAACCTGCATGAACCAGCCTGATCTAAAAATAAAGGCAAGTATTTTTTTATTGACAACTGCTATATTATTTCAGTTAAATAGCATTGCGCAAAACCGTGATATCAGTAATCTTTCCTCCGGCGGCAAACTAAATCCTATCCAGGCAAATATGGACATTCGTCACTATACCATTTCCCTGGAGGTGGATATCCCCAATAAAAAGATCGCTGGTTATGGAGAAGCTGAAATGATCCTTGCACAAAAAGCGGACACGATCTTACTCGACCTGATCGATCTCTACAACGTTAGTTCCGTGAAGGTGAACAATAAGGCTGTTACATTTCAGCATAGGAATAACAAGATCTATATCTATAACCAGGGCGGATTTCCAGCTGGAAAAGAATTGGTCCGCATAGATTATAATGGCGAGCCCCCTGTTGCGGTGAGGCCGCCATGGTTCGGTGGCTTTACCTGGACAAAAGATAAAGGCGGCAATCCATGGGTGGTGATCAACTGCCAGAAAGAAGGAGGAAGGATCTATTTCCCCTGTAAGGACCACCCGAGTGACGAGCCCAACGAAGGAGTGGACCTGTATATCACCGTGCCAAAAGGTTTGGTTGTGGCCGGTCCGGGGTTATTACAAAAAGCAACCACTGTAAAAAACAAGCAAACCTATCATTGGAAAACGAATTATACGATCAGTAACTATTGCGTCATTTTTAATGTAGGCAAGTATAAGGTGGTAAGCAAAGATTTCACCACTATTAATGGCCATGTAGTCCCTATTCAATTTTATGTTTTGGAAGAAGATACAGCACAGGCCAATAAAATAATAGAACTGAAGACAAGGGACACAAAAGTGCTGGAGAAATATTTTGGTGAGTATCCCTGGTACAAAGAGAAGATCGGAATTTGTGAAGTACCCAACCCCGGGATGGAACACCAGACAGATATTACTTTCCAGAATCGATTTGAGTATAGTAAGATCGGCCAAAGCGACTATTCAGCCAATCTCTTCCATGAATACGCGCACGAATGGTGGGCGAATAAAGTAACCAATAAGGACTGGGCGCATATGTGGATACAGGAAGGAATTGCAACCTATGCAGAAGCGCTGATCCACTATGAGCTGGGCGGACAGGCGGCTTACGACCAGATCATAGATGGTCATAAAAGAGGGATCCGCTATAAAAAGCCAATGGTAGGTGTTGGCGAATTATCTGAAGATGAAACCTATGCCCAGACAGATATTTATGCCAAAGGTTCCTTCTTTATGCATAGCCTGCGCTACCTGATCGGGGATGATATCTTTCTTCCTACACTGAAGAAACTGGCAACAGATCCAAAATACACCTACGACAATTTTGTAACTACCGATGACGTGGAAAAACTGTTCAGTACAGAATCAAAGCAGGACCTGAAACCATTCTTTGATTTTTACCTGAGAACAACGGATGTGCTCGATATTTCAATAAAGGAAACAGCTTACCAGAAATACCTCATCAAGCTGAATAATTATTTTATGCCGCTGCCCTTTGAGATAACCACCTCAGCTGGTACCACCAGGATAATTATGACCAAAGAAGGGATAACTGTAAACAGCACGATACCTCCACAGGTAGATGCTAAAGGTTATTACCTGAAGAAAATAACGTTGCTGCCATGAGGAAAATAGTGGCTTATGGCTTATCGCTTATGGCTGATGGCGCCCGATCCTATTCCAGACCGTTCCTGGCATTTCTTACGACGATCTGCCTGGTAAGGATCTTTGAATACACCCGCATTGCTTCACGGCTCTTTGTTGACCATCCCTGGCAATATGAACTGGCGGGATTGTTCTATGACCTGTGGGCCTGCTTTATCTACGGTTTTGTTTTCCTCCTGCTGTACCTTCTTTTGTTCATTCTGAAAAAGCAGGTGGCGGAATGGGTGATGCATGTATTGAACATATTGTTCCTCACTCTTTACCTTTCTTTGCTGTTTGTTTTTTCCGAACGCACTCATCCCTTCGATCATGAATTCTTTACAAGGAATATTTCCGATAGCTGGACCACCAGCAAACAAATGCTTGCCAGCGGGACTGCAGTGTATCTTCCCTTTATAGGTTATTTCCTGCTGTATTTCTCCTTGTATTTCGCATTCTTCAAAAAGATCGATCTTAAGAAAGTTCCACTCCTTGTACTGATGGGTTTTTTCATTGTTTCTATTTCCACGGTCAATTTTGCCATGCCCAACCCAGCCCGATTTTCCAGCCCGGCGGCATATTACCTTGAGTGTAATAAATTCAGCTTCTGGGTAAGCGATAGTTATAAATACCTGCTCAATAAGAACAAGACTGCGCATTATCGAATGACAGATAAAGAACTGTTGGCTGCCATCGCTTATTACCAACAGGAACGTCCATTTGCTTTTACAAGCACGCAATACCCGCTGTTGCATGAGAATAAAAGTAATGATGTGCTGGGCAATTTTTTCAAACTCGATCCATCAACGCCTCCGAATATCGTTATCCTGGTAGTAGAAGGATTGTCGCGTGATTTCAGTGGGGAGAATGCCTATGCTTCCAGCTTCACTCCCTTTTTGGATTCATTGGCGAATAAGAGCCTTGCGTGGGATAATTTTTTGAGCACCGCTCCCGGCACCTTTGCGGCACATCCCGCTATTTCAGGGTCGTTGCCCTATGGAAGGAGAGGATTTTCGCTGATAAATGTAATGCCCGATCATCTGTCACTTATCAAGATCCTCCGTAAGAATGGATATCGCACGAGTTTCATGATCGGATTCAATCCTGATTTTGATAATATGGGCGGTTATATCCGGTTGCAGGGCACAGATCTTATTTTAAAAGATTACGAAAGTAAATACAAGCAAATGGGTGTTGGCGCAGAAGGCTGGTCAATGGGCTATCCCGATGATGCCTTGTATAGCCGGAGCTTTGAAGTAATGGATTCCATTGGTAAAATGCCTTACCTGAATATCTATCACACCGGCACTACCCATATGCCTTATTTATTCGAACAAAAACCAATATACAATAAGCGGTTTGACGAGAAGATGAAGACCATTAATGTTTCCCCCTCCATAAAAAGAACGTTGAAGGCATGTAAGGAGGTACTGGTAACTTTTATGTTTTCCGATGATTGTATCAGGAAATTCTTTTCGGATTATGCAAAGCGACCTGAGTTCGGTAATACTATATTTTTTATCACCGGCGATCATCATATCGGGTCTTTCCCTTCTACAGGTAATATCGATGATTATCATGTACCGTTGATCGTGTATTCGCCAATGCTGAAGGGACCCGGGAAATTCCATTCTGTGAATTCACATAATAACCTCGCGCCAACGATATCGGCGTTGTTATTCAATAATTATAAGATGTCGTATGTGCCTAAGGAAGTGAACTGGATGGGGGATGTAATGGATACCTGCCCTTCGTTCCGAAATATTCATTCCATGCCCTTTATGGCCTGGAGCCGGGAGATCAACGATTATATCTATAAAGGTTATTTGCTTTCTGAAGGCAAGCTTTATAAACTTACACCTGAACTGCTGGAAGAACCTGTTAAGAATGATACGATCAAAGCGCATATAACCCGTTTGCTGGAAAATTTTAAGATCATCAATAACTATGTGTGCGACAGTAACCGCATCTATCCCGCTGGCCAGGATGAAGTGGAGGGAGAAAAAGAATTGCTGTACAGCTTTGCGGAGCCGGATAATAAGACCATTTTTTGTATGAAGCAGGATACCGGTTTGATGCCTGATTTTGCGATACCCGGCAAATACCGCTATCTCTATGTGGAAACTTCAGCGGATGTGTTGTTATCGACTCCGGAGATCCAGGGCCAGCCGGTATTTCGGCTGGGAATAGTTGACAAGAAAGCAACCGAATTGACTTACCTGTATTGGAGCAACAGGGATATTGTATTGATGACCAAAGGCGAATACAAGCCGGGGGTATGGAACCATATTTCCACCAATGATATGTTCGCGCTTGATGGATACAGGGGTCATAAGAACCTGGTGTTCGAGTTGGCGCTTTTTACACAGAAGCCGCCCATGAAATTAAACATGAAGGATCTGAAGGTGAGTATTTACGGGGTGAAATAACTGCAGGGCCCCTTACCTCTGATCGGGTTAATGAATTGTTATCGGGATAATATTCAATGGTTAAACTGCGTTCTGTGGTAGAGCTTTCCTATGCTCCTATCAACAATATTGTTCATCGCAATTAAGATACCCGGACATCTCTTTTATGACTGACACTTCAACTGTTGCCATGGCCTCAAATGTTTTTAAAAGAGAGATGAAGCTGATGGGTAACCAGTTTGAACTAACCGTTGTTGGTGAAGATGAGAAATGGGCGAATGAAATGATCGATACCGGGGTGAATGAGATCAAAAGGATAGAAAAATTGCTTACCACATTCAATGAAGAAAGTGAGACAAGCCTGGTAAACCGCAATGCAGGTATTGGCCCAGTTCCTGTAAGTACTGAAATGTTTGAATTGATCGAAAGAAGTATAAAGATCTCTGTTATCACCCAGGGCGCCTTTGATATTACTTATGGCAGCATTGATAAACGGCTTTGGAATTTTGATCAGAACATGACCGCTTTACCGTCTGCTAAAAAGGCGAAGAAGATGGTAAGACTGATCAATTATAAAAATGTGGTCCTTGATAAAGAAAACCGTACTGTGTTCCTGAAAGAAAAAGGTATGCGTATCGGTTTCGGTGGTATTGGTAAAGGTTATGCTGCCGAAATGGCGAAGAATGTTATGCGGGATAAAGGCGTTGAGAATGGGATAGTGAATGCCTCTGGCGACCTGACCGCCTGGGGTGCACAACCTGATGGATCACCCTGGAGCGTTGGGATCGTTCACCCGGATCATAAAGGAAAGATCTTCTCCACGTTTAACATCAGCAACAGGGCTGTTGCAACATCTGGTAACTATGAAAAGTTTGTAATGATCAATGGTAAAAAATATTCACACACGATCAACCCGCATACGGGTTTGCCTGTTACCGGGATAAAAAGCGTAACTGTTTTCTCACCCAATGCCGAAGTGAGTGATGCACTGGCGACACCCGTAACGATCATGGGTATTAAACCAGCACTGAACCTGGTGAACCAGCTTAAGCAGGTAGAATGCCTGATCATTGATGATGACAATAAGTTATATACGTCTAATAATATAAAATTCAAGTAGCATGAAAAGGATGAAACCAATTCTGATCGCAATTGTCATGATCGCTGCCTTTTCCAGTGGCGGCTGTGCCCAGGTAAAAGAATACCAGAAGAATAAGATCAATGACGGGGAGATGCAATTGAATGCAAAGAGGGCTGAAAAGCAGGAGAGCAATTTCCAAACATACAGGGAAGGTGCAAGTGGCGCTAATGGCGGAAAGGTAGGTGGTGGCTGCGGCTGTAATTGAAATTATAAACGATCAAAACTTAACTATTGAAAAAGATCTGTCTCTCTGTAGTGGGTATGTTCCTGTTGCTGGTAGCGGCACAGGCACAGTTTGAAAGTAAGGATACAACGGAATACCGAAGCGAAACACTTAAGTTGGAAGAGGCCAACCTGGTATCCGGATACTATAAACAGGATGGTAACCATTCGGCGGTTACGGGTGGTATTGGCACACAACATCTAACTGATATCTCCAATGTAATAGAATTGAAATTTGTAAAATGGAATAATGCTACCAATAATAAATACAGCCTGGATATTGAAGCTGGCATCGATCACCATACCTCTGCCTCACAAGCTTATGTATCAAAGACAGGCGCTTCCCGCCCTTATGGCACAAGGATATATCCTTCCGTTAACTGGTCAGTTGAAAAACCCAATAAATTGACATTGGGTGCAGGACTTTCTTTTTCCAATGAATACAACTATCATTCTTTTGGAGGGAACGTACTGCTGGGAAAAACATCAAAGGATGACAATACATCGATCAATTTTAAAGGCCAGGTCTTTTTGGATAAGGTAACTATGTTAGAGCCTTCCGAATTGATCCCGGGTAACACTAATGATAACGTCACCACTTATACAACCGCCAGCGGGAGGGTTATAAGTTCCGGGGGCCATGGTAATAATATTCCTAAGACCAGTAGAAATACATATGATGCATCACTGACCCTTACCCATGTTGTCAATAAGAATATGCAGGTAGCCCTGCTGACGGACGTGGTGGCGCAAAATGGATTTTTAGGGTTGCCCTTCCACCGTGTTTATTTTAATTACCCGCTGAAAGATTCAGCGAGGATCGAGAATCTACCTTCTACAAGAGTTAAACTTCCTGTGGGTTTACGGCTGAATTATTTCTTAGGCGATAAGGTGATACTCAGGACCTATTACCGATATTATTCTGACAGCTGGGGGATTAAGTCGCATACGGCCAGCCTTGAGATACCCTATAAGTTTTCGCCCTATGTATCCGCGGCGCCCTTTTACCGGTTCTATACACAAACTGCCGCAGATTATTTTGCCCCCTATAAAGCTCATCTTACTTCCGATAAGTATTATACCAGCAATTATGACCTGGCTGCTTTCTCCGCCAATTTCGTCGGGTTCAATTTCCGCTTTACCCCGCCGAAAGGTGTCTATCTGTTTGACATGATCGAATTACGATATGGACACTATGTGCAAACCACAGGTTTGCATGGTGACAATGTGGGGATCAATATTCGGTTTAAGTAGAACAGACTATCAGCCATCACTTCTTTGACCCGCTTTGATCCAAATCATTGACGATCTCCTCAATATCAACTGGCCTTTCGGTATAGTCATGCAATAAGTACCTGCTGAAATGATCTGCCGTTTTCCAGAACCAGTATTCCGTCATATCACCAAAACCATGACGCTGGTTGGGAAGTGTGAGCATTTCAAATCTTTTGTTGGCCTTTATCAAAGCATTGACCACGCGTATGGTATTACTTGGTGAAACATTATTGTCGATCTCCCCATGTATCAGTAGTAATCTTCCTTTCAAATTCTTTACAAGATCCTGGTTTCTTTCAATAGTGTACACAAATGTAGTATCTCCTTTTTCGCTGATCTCTTCTTTTAATCCATTGTGCTTCTCACTCCACCAGCGATTGTAGATCGTGTTGTCGTGGTTACCTGCATTACTCACTGCCGCTTTATAAAAATCAGGGTATACCAGTATGGCCGCAGTACTCATAAATCCTCCTCCGCTATGACCATGAATACCTACGCGCGTGATATCAATGAACGGATAACGATTAGCTAATTGCTCAGCAGCAGTTTTTTTATCAGCCAATCCATAATCACGCAGGTCCCCATAACCATAATTATGGTACCACTTGCTTCTGCCGGGATGGCCGCCGCGATTACCAACTGTGATCACAATAAACCCCAGCTGAGCCAACCGGTCGATACGGTCCATACCTCTTCCCCATGATTTATTGACCGCTTCGGTTTGTGGACCGGGGTATACATATTCTATCAGCGGGTATTTCTTGTTCGGATCAAAGTCAAAAGGTTTGTACATCACGCCATAGAGATCGGTGATACCATCATCTGCCTTTACCTTGAAGGGCTCAGGGAATTTATAACCAGCCGCGAAAATATTGGTGAAATCTGCTTTCTCCAGCCTGAGAACTGCCTTGCCGTTGTTGTCCATCAGTGCAGATTCAGGAATAGTATTGACGCGGGAATAATTATCTACGAAGTACTGCTGGTTGTCATCCATATTTACTCCGTTGTCAAAATTGCCTTCATTCAATAATTTCAAACCGCTGCCGTCAAAATTGACGCGATACAGGTGCATATAGTAAGGGTCTTCTTTTTCACCCTCTCCCCCTTTCTTGTCCTGGGAAACTGTTTCCCTGCCATTGCCAGTGAAAAAGAGCACCCGGTTCTTTTCATCTACACCAACAATGGCCTCCGCATGGTAAGGACCGGAGGTGATCTGGTTCTTTAATTTTCCGGAAGCATCATATAGATAATAGTGGCCCCATCCATCTCTTTCACTCCAATGAATGATCTCTTTGCCATCATTTACCAGGGCAGGAGTTTGAATGTCGATATAAGTGTTCATTCTCTCCTCGATAACAGGTGTCAGTTTTGCTGTGGCCACATCTACGCGGCAGATATCGATCCGCTTGAGGTCACGGCTAGTGCGGTTCAAATAAAATTCTTTATTGTTGCCGAGCCAGAGTTCAGGTGCAAAATCATCATCCCTGTTCTTTTTGAGGGATGGTTTGCTGAATATACCAATGGACTGGTCTTTGAAAAGATTGACGTCGAGCTTTACTGGTTTTTTCGTTGCCACTTCAAAAAGCAATACTTCCTCTACCGGTGATTCTTTTTCACCGGGCATCCAGTACTTATATGTTTCTAAGGTTGGGCGTGGATCTGCAGTACTGTTTATCACCCATAGGTCCTTAACTTTCCTTTCGTCGGTGCGATCCATTACAAAATATTTAGAGTCAGGTGACCAAAGAGCCCCCACTGATTTTCTATCCTTTTTGGTCTTCTCCTTTTCTACATCCGATTTCCCGAAATCGCTGTTTGCATAGCTATAATTGTCGACCCCATCGGTGGTGATGGCTGTTTCTACAATAGTTGAATCCTTTTCATTGATCTGCGCCTTCTTATAATTGGCGAAATCCATCCAGTAAAGGTTATTGTTGCGGGCGAAAAGCACTATGGAACTATCGGGGGCAACTGAGGCCCATAAAGCCTTACGCAAAGGTCGTTTGAATTCAGTAAGGTTCGTCAGTACTCCCGTATTCAAATTGTATTCGAAATAAAAGGTCTTGAATTCTTTTTTCGGTGGAGTTCCTTTCTTAGCGGCCGTATCCTTTATAACCACTTCAATACTGCTTTTTACCTGGAAGCGGATCATGGTCTCGTCGCCGATGAACTGCAAACTATCCAGTGTGAGATGCTGGCCATCGAAAGGATCTTTAATGATGCCAGTTAGCAATGCGGCCAGGTGGTCCTTATCAAAGAGTTGTTTCTTATCCTGTTTGGCAGGGTCAACGATATACCAGTTCTTTCCTTCCGTGGTTTGATAGGTATACCAAAAGCGGGTGGATCTTTTCAGCCAATGCGGGTCAACGGCTGTAGAGAAAACCATTTTATCCAGTCTTGCCGGAGAAAATTTTGCGGCCAGGGCGTAGTTTGCTTTTACATCTTTATTGTCTGTTTGAGCATTGAGTTGGCCTAGCGAAAAGCTGGCTGCGATAAGCAGTAATAGTAGTTTTTGCATGCGGTAAATTACAAAACGGTGGGATAAAATGGCCTTTTTGGTTACTTAAGTGGTGGCAAAATTTACTAAGGATGGTAAAGGCCTGCTCCAGGATGTGGTTCCTAAACATTAACAGTCACCACGCCATATAGTAAATAACTTTATAATTCTATGAAAGTCACTGTTTTTATCTCCACGCTTATCTCGTTAACGCAAATCTGCTATTCACAAAATTTCATTCCTTCAGACGCGGGAAGCAAAGTTCATTTTGTGATCAATAATTTCGGATTTAAGGTAGGAGGAGATTTTACAGGGCTGAAAGGCGCTATTGTATTTAATCCCCAATCTTTGTCCAGCTCCAGCTTCAGGGTCTCGGTGAATTCGGCATCCATCAATACAGGAAACAGTACGAGGGATGGGCATTTGCGAAAACCTGAATACTTTGACGTTTCAAAATATCCAATGATCAGTTTTGTAAGCAACAAGATCACAAAAAGCTCTATCGCCGGCAGGTATTATGTTTTTGGAAACCTTACAATAAAAGGGATCACCAAACCGGTTGAGTTTGGATTTAGCGGAACGCCTTCTCCAACTGGCTATGTTTTTTCAGGGGAGTTTGAGATCAATCGCCGGGACTTCGGGGTTGGTGGCAGCAGTATGTCCATGTCAGATCATCTTAAAGTTGTACTTGAAGTAGCCGCCAACAAATAAAAAAGGCGAACAATTTTTGATTGACCGCCTTTCATTATTTCTTTATTAAGATCTATCTACCGTAAAATCGTCACACTTCCCTTCAGTGTTTGCATATGACCATTCAATAATCTGAATGTGATCACATAATAATATGTGCCGTCAGGAAGTGGTTTTCCATTATAAGTTCCGTTCCAGTCGTTATGATAATCGTTGGAACCAAATACTTTCGCTCCATAGCGGTTAAACACTTCAGCTGTTGCACTGGTGAGGCAGTTGCCATTAGTGATCAGCCATAGATCATTTATGCCATCGCCATTAGGAGTAAATGCATTCATTGGTTTCACGCAATATGGAACAACAGTTAGCGTCATTTGGTCGGTAGCGGTACAGCCCTGGGGTGAAGTAACTGTCAGGGTATATGTTGTTGTTGCCAATGGACTAGCTACAGGATTCAGGATCGTTGGTGAACTTAAACCGGATGAAGGTGTCCACAAATAATTACCTGCTGAGGCGGTTGCTGTAAGCTGGTATGTATCTCCTGCAAAGATCACGGCATCGGGCCCGGCATTGGCGCTTGCACCAGCAAATACGTTCACGGTAATACTCCGTTGAATGGTACAGGTACCCGACGTACCCGTAAGCGTGTATGTAGTAGTTTGAGTTGGTGTTATAACCGGCATGGCAATAGCGGTATTGCTTACTCCCGTTGATGGTGACCAGGAATAACCGGTAGCGTTACTTACAACGGTTGGAGTAAACGATCCGCCCCGACAGAGAGGTGCAGGATCAGTAATACTCATGGTAAGATTGTTAGTGAAGCTAATGGTTACCTGTTGTGAGGCCGTGCAAAGCGAAGCTATATGTTGTGTCACCACATTATAAGTCCCCGCAGCCAAACCTGTAAATACGTTTGAAGATTGCCATGTTGTACCTCCGTTGATGCTGTATTGATAAGGAGGCGCACCCCCGCCGGACGCTGTTATTGTAATGGTTCCACCGGTTGTACAGTTGGCGTCAGTCTTTGCAACTGTTTCCGTAACAGTGTTGGCGACTGTAAGTGTAACAGTGGATGTTGAGGTGCATCCCGATGCATCCTTCACCACAATATTATAAGTTCCTCCAGCCAATCCTGTAAATACATTGGAAGACTGGAAGGTAGTTCCGCCATTGATGCTGTATTGCAGCGGCGGAACACCGCCGGTTGCATTGATAGTGATACTACCGTTGGGTGTGCAACCAGGATCAGTTTTCACAATACCCGTAATATTAGGTGAAAGTTTTTTTACAAAGAAGGTATCTGTGAAAACAATATTGGCGCCTGCATTTTCGCAATTAGAATAGGTTACCCTGAAGACATAAGCTGTGCTATCAAGGGTTGGGCAAACATTGGGGAAGTTAGCCTGCAATACCCCGGGTGAAACGGTTGAAGTATCTGCATTGGCTACGACAGTTCCGTTTACCAGTATTTGTGCACTTACCAGTTTGGAAGTGCCTCCGCTTGGAACAAAACGATAACAGGAGTCGATATTTGTGCCTCCCCAAACAGTACAATTCTTTCCATCGGCGGCAACAGCTTTATCCCTGGCATAGTTCTGAATACCCAGTATCACAAGTCCTTCGTTCCAGGTGGAGCAGATCGGTTTATCATGAACATATACTTCAACAACACCTGTTCCTTCATACACTACGATCATTGATGTGTTATATGTAGAAGTACAGCTGAACATTGGCACACTGTTGAAACTGGCGATAAATCGGCGACCAGGAGCCGTGCCTTCAATTCTCCATTCAATTTTACGCTGGCCGCTACCATTGGTAGTTGGATAGATATCATGATAAGGCCCCATGACCGAAGCTTTTGGATAATAGGTCGAAAAGCTGCTGTTTTGGGTGCCGCCTGCATAAGGAATAGGTACTGGTGTTCCCGATCCGCCACTGGTTGTGAGTGGCCAGGAATTAGCCAGGCCAGCATTAGTAATATCAAAAGTGATCAATCCATTTGAACCTACTACAAGAGAATTATAATTGCTACCATAAAAGCAAATATTGAAAGGAAGCGGAATGGTTGTGCTAAACACATCATCAGAGTATATGCTCGTTAGCTCATTGCCGGTTGGAGTGGTATAGGCAAATGGGACATATGCTGGTCTTGTCAGCACATAATCATCGGTCTGTTTGATATGTGGCGCTGTTGCGGTAAGTGTTAAGCAACTATTACCGCAGGGAACTGTAATGTGTTTGTTTGCGATGATGATTGTTGTAGCAGGGTTTTGTGAAAAGGCAAATAAAGAAGCCATTACACAAATGCAGTGCAGGAATAACTTTTTCATCTGTAACTGGTCCTGCCCACCGACAGGAAGGTTTGGTTGATAGAAACTTAATCAGAGCAAGGAAATCCACAGGCAGGTCTTAAAGATAGTTTTTTTTCATTATGCCAATGAGTCAAAAATACAAGGATCGGCATTATGTAAATCAGAAATGCACATAGAAAATTTATTGATATATCTGCCGTTGACGGGGATCAACGAAGGTCCAAAACAGCATTGTACCTGTAGATTTTGTGAGGTTGGATGGATACCCCGATCCTTTCGTAGGAATTGTCGAGGCATATCTGTCTATGCCCGAGGGAGGACACGCCTTCATCAATAAGTAATTGCATTACAATATCCATTGCATCCTGGTAACCATAGCTGCAACATTCAGCAAAATAGCCGGAACTGCATCCGGGCCAGTTTCGTTCATGACCTACGTATCCTGCTTTACCCGAGTTGAGGGAATGGCAGAAGGCTTTATCAAACAAGTATTTATCGGGACTCACCAGTTGGGCTGATGTTGCTCTTGACCTTAACTCCCCGACCAGCGAATTATAGTAAGTACTTCTCTTAGAAGAAGCTTCAAAATACCGGCTTCTGGGATTTAAGAGTATAGATTCCAGGAATAGTTGGGGTGCCTGCCGGGCGAGGTTGAGTATCCAGATAATTTGCCTTTCTGTTTCATTCATGTAGCTGGCAGCCTTAGCCGTATTGCATTTTTCATA
>Ga0157370_10004239_pt1 | contig 16583 bp, 18 predicted proteins | sample C35metaG_FD_113463 | JGI IMG/M metagenome (GOLD analysis project Ga0157370, IMG submission 113463) | Corn rhizosphere microbial communities from Kellogg Biological Station, Michigan, USA - C3-5 metaG | ecosystem: Host-associated > Plants > Roots > Rhizosphere > Soil | place: USA: Michigan...
CAGCCCCGAGCCTTCGGCCGGCGCATCGAGCGTGATCGTCGCGTGGTGCGCATCGGCGATTCGCCGCACGATCGAAAGGCCGAGCCCGCTGCCCGATTCCTCGTTGACCTCGCCGCGATAGAAGCGATCGAACACGCGCTCGCGCGCATCGGGTGCGATGCCGGGGCCGGTGTCGGCGACGCTCAATGTCGCGCCACGCTCGTCCTGGTCGACCGCGACGTCGATGCGTCCGCCGCGCGGGGTGTAGCGAAGCGCATTGTCGATCAGGTTCGATAGCATGATGCCGAGGCTCGCCGGATCGCCGTCGACGATCGCGGGTGTGGCGCGCGCGAGCCCGAGATCGATCGCCTTGTCGGAGGCGAGCGCGGCGCGCGCGACGATTGCCTCCTTCGCGATCGCGACGAGATCGCAGGCGGTGCGCTTTTGCGCCATCGCCTCGGGCTCCACGCGCGCGAGCGTCATCAGTTGCTCGACGACGTGCGATGTGCGCGCCACGCCCGCTTCGAGATCGTCGAGCGCGGCGGAGCGCTCCGCCGGATGCGTCGCGCGACGCGCGAGGTCCAGTTGCAGCTTGAGCGCCGCAAGGGGCGTGCGCAGCTCGTGCGCTGCATCGGCGGTGAAGCGCCGCTGCGACGCGAGCGCTTCCGACAGCCGCTCCAGCAGCCCATTCAGGCTCGCGCCGAGCGGCTGAAGTTCGTCGGGCAGCGCGCGCTCCTCCAGCGGGGCCATCGCGTTCGGTCGCCGCTTGGCAACCGCGCGCGACATCGCCTCGAGCGGCGCCAATCCGCGACCGACGCCGACCCACATCAGCACGCCGAAAAACGGAATCAGCGCGAGGAACGGGACGAGCGTGCGCAGCGCCGTCTGTGTCGCGATCGCTTCGCGCTCATCCTGCGCCTCGGCCACCTGGAGCGCATGCGTGCCTTGCACGAGCGTGTACACGCGCCAGTCGCGGCCGTTGTGATTGATCGTCGAATACCCTTCGGTCGCCGGCACCGGAAGCCCCATCCCGGGCTGCGACCAATAGACGAGCACGCCGTCGCGGTCCCAGATTTGCGTGACGAGCTCGGTGATGCCGGACGCACGCGGCGCATCCTGCGCGTTGAAGCCCGGACGGCGCCCGCGCAGGAGGTCGTCGATGCGCGTCGAATAGGCGAGCTGCTTCAATTGCAGGTCGAGCAGCTCGCCGACTTCGCGCCGCGCGGCGAGATAGGTCACGCCGCTCGTGGCCAGGGCGATCGCTGCGAGTCCGGCAAGAAGCCAGGCGAGCAGCGTGCGCCGGATCGAGTTCATCGGCGGCGGCCCTCGGATTCAGGCCAGCGCATAACCGACGCCGCGCAGCGTGCGGATGGTCTCGCTTCCGAGCTTCTTGCGCAGATTGTGAATGTGCACCTCGACGGCATTGCTTTCGACCTCGTCGCCCCAGCGGTAGATGCGCTCCTCGAGCTGCGCTTTCGACAGCGCGGCGCCCGGTCGCTCGAGCAGCGCTGCCAGCAGCGCGAATTCGCGCGCCGACACGTCCACCGCACTTCCGCGCTGGCTCACCCTGTGCGTCACCGTATCGAGCACCAGATCGCCGTGTCGCAGCAGGTTGTCCTCACGGCGAATGTCGCGGCGCAGCAGCGCTCGCATGCGCGCCGTCAGCTCGTCCAGGCTGAACGGCTTCGTCAGGTAATCGTCGGCGCCGGCATCGAGACCCGCGACCCGGTCGGCGACGGCGTCGCGCGCCGTGACGATCAGCACGCGAACGCGATTGCCCGATCGGCGCAGTTCGCGCAGCAGCTCGAGACCGCCTTTGCGCGGCAGCCCGAGATCGAGCAACACCATCGCATACGCGTCCTGCGCGGCGGCGACCGCGGCCCTGCCGGCCTCGCCGTCCGTCACGCGGTCGACCGCGTAGCCGTCCTGCGTAAGCGCCTGCTGCAACGTCTTGCCGATCATCGGGTCGTCTTCGACGAGCAGGATGCGCATGCCTCGCTCCGAATCGGATGCTGCCGATTTTACGTCGGCAACCTTAAGCGGATCTGAATGGGGCGGACGCCGGGATCCCGCGCGGTAAAATGGCGCCATGCGCGACCGATCCGGTTCTGCCATGGCGGCGCTTCCGCTGCGGTTCATGCTGCCGCTCATCGCGCTGGCGATTGCGTTGCCGTCTTCCGTCCACGCCCACGACTACGCGCTCGGCAACCTGCGCATCGAGCATCCGTACGCGCGTCCCACGCCGCCGGGCGCCCGCACCGGCGGCGCGTACTTCGCGATCCGGAATGTCGGCAAGGACGCCGATCGCCTGTTGCGCGTGTCGTCGCCCGTCGCGCAAACGGTGGAGCTCCATTCGATGACGATGGACGGCACACTGATGAAGATGCGCGCGGTTTCCGCGCTCGACATCCCGCCCGGTTCCACGGTAATTCTCGGCACCGGCGGCTACCACGTGATGCTGACTGGATTGCGCCAGCCGCTGGCCGTTGGCGACAAGGTACCGCTGACGCTTACGTTTGAAAAAGCGGGCGGGCTCGACGTATCGGCTTATGTCGAGGCGCCGAATCCTGGTGCCGATCTCGACGCCAGCGCTGCGCATCGGCATTGACAACGATGGGCGCAGTCACGGTTGTACGGCGATGAGCTTGGCTTATCCGGCGATCGATGTCGCGGCCGATGCGCCGGGCCGGCGTGCCAGTGCACGCGCATCGTCGCCGCGCGCGATCGTCGCGTGGCTTCTCGTCTGCTGCGCACTGGTGTTCGCGATGGTCGTCGTCGGCGGCGTCACGCGACTCACCCATTCGGGCCTGTCGATCACGGAGTGGCAGCCGATCGTCGGCACGCTGCCGCCGCTGTCGGCCGGCGACTGGAGCGATGCGTTCTCGAAGTATCAGGCGACGCCGGAATTCCGCGATGTCAACCGCGACATGACGCTTGGCGCGTTCAAGCGCATCTTCTGGTGGGAATATGCTCATCGGCTGCTGGGGCGCGCGATCGGCGTCGCCTTCCTCGCGCCGTACCTGTGGTTCCTGCTTCGCAACCGGATCCCGCGCGGCTATGCATGGCCGCTGCTCGGCATCTTCCTGCTTGGCGCGCTGCAGGGCGCCGTCGGCTGGCTGATGGTGAAAAGCGGCCTCGTCGACGATCCGCGCGTGTCGCCATTTCGCCTCACCGCGCATCTCGGCCTGGCATTCGCGATATTCGCGGCGATGCTGTGGACCGCGCTGTCGCTCGCGTTTCCTCGCCGCGTCGACGCGTCGTTCCCCGGCGTTCGCGGCGCGCGCCGCTTTTCGTTCGCCGTCGCGGCGCTGGTGTTCGTGATGGTGCTGCTCGGCGGATTCGTCGCCGGCATCCGCGCCGGATTCGCGTACAACACGTTTCCTCTGATGGACGGACACGTCGTGCCGCCGGAAATCCTGACGCTTGCACCGTGGTGGAAGAATTTCTTCTGGAACATGGCAACGGTGCAGTTCGACCATCGGGCGATCGGATGGCTGCTCGCCGTGACGGTCCCGCTGCTTTGGTGGCGCCTGCGCCGGCCGCAACTGCCGCGACGCGCGCGGGGCGGCGGTACGGCGCTGCTCGCAATGCTGGCGCTGCAGCTCGGACTCGGCATCGCGACGCTGATCAATGTCGTCCCGCTGCCGCTCGCCGCGATGCATCAGGCGGGTGCGGTCATCGTCTTCGCCCTGGCGCTCAACGTCGCGCATGCGCTGCGCTGATCAGCCTTGCCGGCCGCCGCGGGGACGCGAGCGATCATAATGAACGGTTCACTACGAGGTCCAACCTGCCATGGCTGAAATGCGCGCGCTCGACGAACCGCTGTCCGATCCCGAGCTGGACGAGCTCGAGGGCTTTCTCGCATCCGACCTCGTGCCGCAGGACTGCATGGATCTGGAAATGCTGGACGGCTTCCTGACGGCGATCGTCAGCGGCCCGGAAAACGTCCAGCCGTCGGAATGGTTGCCGCAGGTGTGGAGCGAAGGCGGCCGCTCGTCGAACCCGGCGTTTGCGAGCAGCGAGCAGGCGCAGCGCATCATGGGCCTGATGCTGCGTCACATGGTTGGCGTCCAGCGCACGCTCGGCGAATCGCCGACGCGCTTCAAGCCGCTGCTCTACATGCCGGACGAGAAGGCGCGCACCGACAAGACGCCGCCGGAAGCGTCCGCATGGTGCGAAGGGTACATGGCGGGCGTCAAGCTGCGCGACGACGAATGGCAGCCGCTCTACGACTCAGCGGATGCGCGCGATTGGGTATTTCCGATCGAAGCGCTCGCATTCGGCGACCAGGATCCGGAATTCGCGGAATGGATCGACGATCGGGAAAAACGTGCGAGCCTCGTCGAGGAGTTGGCCGTGGCGTCGGTGCTGATCTACCGATTCTGGCAGAATCGGCGCAAGCCGCAGGATGCGCGGGGCAGTGGGCATCGCGAACGTCACGACGCGGCGCGCAAGTCGCGCCAGCGTCTGCACTGAACGCGCGTTCAATGCGCTAGGCGGCGTTTCTGAACGATTCGCCCGACCAGTCGGGCACGAAGCGCACCGACGACTCGTAGTTTTCGATCAGTTCAAGCAATTCATCGACGCGACATTCGTCCAGGGCGCCGTCGATCGAGCCGAGGAGCGCGTCGAGCTCCCGGCGCGCAGCGCCGTATTCGCGCTCGCTGGTGATGCAGCCCGGATCAGAACGGTGTGCCATGAGGCCTCCGATGACGATTCGTTCCTGCTTGGACGCTTTTGCGCCGTTGCGGTTTCAATAACGATAGACGCGGCGATTCACGATGCGCACGCGATCGCCCACGCGCAGCTCGCCTTCGCCGACCTGATCGAGCGCAACGGTGCCGCCGGAATCGAGCCGGACGATGACACGGTAACGATCGCCGGCATTCGTTCGCTCGACCGCATGCCCGACGGCTGCGCCGCCGAGTGCGCCGGCAATCGTTGCTGCCGTGTTGCCGCTCCCGCCACCGAACTGATGGCCGATGATGCCGCCGGCGATGCCGCCGATGATCGCGCCGAGGCCGATCGGCGCGCCGCCGCCGCCGCGATACATCTCGAGCGATTCGACGACGCCGTACTCGGTGCGCTGTGCAACGACGGGCCTTCCCTCGTAAACGGGATACGGCTCGGGATACGCGCAGCCGCCAAGCAGCGCCGCACCGGCCAGCATGATCATTCCGACAGCTCGAAGCTTCATTTCACGATTCTCCGCACGCGGTTGAGAGAGCACTCTAATGACCAATCCGCCAAGGGTGGATCGGCGTTGCCCCTATTCCCGCGTCGGACGGCATCCGACAAGCGTTGGCTCCCGCAGGAATTGTAAATGTTCGCTACCGTGGACAGGCAACGCGAATATTCCGCACGATTTCGCGATGTCACGCGTTCATTGGACCGCGCTTGGCGCGCCAAGGCCGCGCCCCGCCTATGCGCCGAACAGGAATGAATCGCGCGCTAACGCGCCATTTTCGTATCCGTCGACAACGCGCTCGACGGTTGCATCGCGGTCTGCCGCGCCGTAAGCGACGAAGAGCGGCAGGAAATGCTCCTCGGTGGGATGCGCCCGCGCCGCTTCCGGCGCTTCGTCGCGGTAACCGACGAGGGCGCGGGTATCGTGCGCGGCGAGCTTCGCTTCGAGCCAGCGTGAAAATGCCGCTGCATAAGGCATCGGCGCCGACCGGCCGCGATGACCCATCCAGTCGGCCAGATTGTGTGTTGCGTGTCCCGAACCGATGATCAGCACCCCTTCGCTGCGGAGCCGCGCGAGCGCCTCGCCCAGCGCCAAGTGGTGCGCCGTTCCGCGCGCCGGCTGCACCGCGAGCTGAACGACCGGTATCCGGGCATCCGGATACATCCAGCGCAACGGCACCCATGCACCATGATCGAGTCCGCGGCAACCGTCGACGCCCGCCGTAACGCCCGCCTCCTTCAACAGCATGACCACGCGGGCAGCGAGATCCGGCGCGCCGGGCGCTGGATACCGGAGCGCATAGAGCTCCCTGGGAAATCCGCCGAAATCGTGAATCGTTTCCGGTTTCGGATTGCCGGTCACCATCGGAATCGACGTCTCCCAATGCGCCGATGCAATCACGATCGCGTCCGGCCGCGCGATCCGGTGTCCGAGTGTCGCCCAGGCGTCGCCGACAACGCCCGGCGATACCGCATGCATCGGCGAGCCGTGCGACAGAAACAGTGTCGGCAGACGTTCCATAGCGCGAGTTTATGCCGCCTGTTTCAGCAGGTGCTCGTTCTCCAGCGCGCGGCGCACGTTCGGACGCGCGGCGACGCGCTGCTGGAATTGCTGCAGCGCCGGCCAGCGGTCGAGACCGAACTTGAGGAAGTTATGCCAGTTCACGATCGTGAACAGGTACGCGTCGGCGATCGAGAACGCGTCGCCGGTGAGGTAAGGCTTCGTGCCGAGCGCTTTCACGACGTAATCGAAGCGGGTTTCGACCGCCCGCAATGCCATCGCCTTGTATACGTCGGGCGTCGCCGGCTTCCACAGCGGCGCGAGGCCCTTGTGCAGTTCGGTGGCGATGAAATTCAGCCATTCCATCAGCCGGTAGCGCGCGATCGAGCCGAACACCGGGGCGAGCGTGCCGGGCCGCCGATCGGCCACGTACTGCAGGATCACCGCGACTTCGGTCAGGCGCTCGCCGTCATCGAGCTCGAGGAGAGGCACGTAACCCTTCGGGTTGATCGCGTAGTAGTCGCGGTCGCCGGCGGTCCTGTGCTCGCGCAGATCGACGCGATCGAGTTCGAAGGGCAGTCCTGATTCCCGCAACGCGATATGCGCCGCGAGGGAGCACGCGCCGGGGGCATAGTAAAGCTTCATGGATGACTCCTGGTTTAAGTGGGATCGATGTGACATCGTCTCCCCGCCGCGGCGGATCGCGCGACGGAACGGGTCAATGATCACGCTTGCGCGGGCTGGAATAAACACGCTCCAGCGGGATGCTATGTTGCGGAGAATGCAATAATCGTCGGGTCTTTGCGCGGGCATGAAAGGCAAACCGGATGGATCGCTTGCAATCGTTGATCGCATTCACGAGGGTGGTCGAATCGGGAAGCTTCGCCCGCGCGGCCGAGCGCCTCGACGTTTCGGTGTCCGCCGTCTCGCGCCGCGTCGCCGAGCTCGAGGCGCACCTTGGCGTGCGTCTTCTGAACCGGACGACACGGCGGCTTTCGCTCACCGAAAGCGGGCAGGCGTTCCACGAGCGCTGCGTGCAGCTCCTCGCTGATCTCGAGGAAGCCGAAGAAGCGATCACCTCCGCGGCGGTCGTGCCGCGCGGCACGCTGCGGCTGACGGCATCGATCAGCTTCGGCACCCGTTATCTCGCGAGCGCGATCGCCGAGTTCCAGCGGCAATATCCGCAGTTGCGATTCGACATCGAGCTCTCCGATCGCGCCGTCGATCTCGTCGATGAGGGCCTCGACCTCGCGATCCGCATCGGCGACATCGGCAGCAACGCGCTGATCGGACGCCGGATCGGCGTGTCGCAAATGATCTGCTGCGCCGCGCCGTCCTATCTCGCGCGCCGCGCGGCGCCGCGCACACCGGGCGATCTCGCGTCGCATCCGTGCCTCACGTATGCGTACTCATCGGCGGGCAACGCGTGGCGATTCACCGATCCCAAGCGCATGGTCCACGAGGTCAAGGTGAGCGGACCGGCGCATGCGAACAACGGCGCGATGCTGGCGGCGCTCGCGCAAGCCGGTGTCGGCATCAACCTCGAGCCCGATTTCATCGTCGCCGACGACGTGCGCGCAGGCCGGCTCATCCCGCTCCTGCCGGGCTACGCTGCGCCGGTCATTGGCATTTACGCCGCGTATCCAAGCCGCAGGCACCTTTCCGCGAAAGTCCGTTCGTTCATCGACTTTCTCGTACAGCGGTACGCGGGCGAACCACCGTGGCGCCTGACGACGCTCCCGGTTGTGCTGCGCGGCGCGCGCTCCCGGGTTGCGGCGCATCGTCGCGCGGCGGGGCGCTGAGCGTCGCGCCGGCGTCAGGGAATCTGGATCTTGCCTCCGCCAGGCAACGTGCCGCCGGGACCGAGCGTTGCGCCTGCCGGCGGCAGCACGATCGACGACGATGCCTGGCGGCGCATTTCCTGCAACTCGCGCATCGCGCGATCGACGCCGGCTTTCGTCGCATCGCCATATTTCGCGACCGCGTCGGACAGATTGTCGGCGTCGATGTCGAAGCTGATCGGCAGCGGACCGACGTTCGTCATCAACTGCGCTTCGCCCTGATAGACGGTGCGACGGCGCGCATCGGGCGTGCCGTCCGTTTTTACCGGCGAGAGCACCCGCAGCGTCCCGACCTTGCGATCGGTATAGATTTCCTCGCGATAGAGCGATGTCGCGTCCATCGTGGCGTCAGGCGTGCGTGAACCGGGATCGTTGGCCATGATTGAAGTCCTTCCCCGCATGATTTTCCAGCGTCAAGCGTAATGGAATCGGCGGGGGATCGGCAACTTTTCGTTCCAACGGCAAATTATGCAACGGGCATCCGGTAAAGCTTGCGAACCTGTCGCGGCGTGCGGCATTCAAGTCACTGAATCGATTTCCTGTTTTCGCGTGGTACGCGCCTTGCGCCGACACGATGAATGTCGATGAAAAGGTACGCGATGCGAACCGAGACTTCCCGGCCGCCACGCCCTCGGATCGCGGGGGTCGCGATCAGCAATCCCGAACGGCCGATAATCGAGGCTCCCGGCCATGCCAAGCTCGACGTCGTCCGGTATCACGAGGCGTTGGCGCCATGGCTTCTGCGCGAGCTCGCGCCGCGTCCGATCGCGGTCGTGAGGTGCATGGACGGTCGCTTCGACGGCTGTTTTTTTCAGAAGCATCCGCTGCGCGCGCGCGACGACGGCGAATCGCCGCCATTCATGCGCCTCGCCGATATCGCGGACGTCGTACGCGCCGTGCAGAACGGCGCGTACGAATTTCACACGTGGAGCGCGAGCTTTCCGAGGCTCGAGCGGCCCGATCGCATCATCCTCGACCTCGACCCTGACACGGCGTTGCCCTGGACGACGATGCATGAGGCCGCCGAGCACGTCCGCGCGCTTCTCGATCGTCTCGAATTGCGCTGGTTCGTCAAGACGACCGGCGGGCAGGGTCTGCACTTCGTCGTGCCGATTACGCGCCGCCATAGCTGGATCGAAACGCGCGAGTTCGCGCGCGCGATCGCCGACACGCTGACGGATGCGATGCCGAGCCTCTTCGCCGCGAAGGCCGGCGAGGAGTCGCGCGTCGGGCGCATTTACGTCGACTACCTGCGCAATGCGCAAGGCGCGACGGCGGTGGCCGCGTACTCGTTGCGCGCGAGGCCGGGGCTGCCGGTCTCGATGCCGATCGCGTGGACCGACCTTGCCGCCGACGTGCGCGGCACCTGCTTCAACATCGACAACGCAGCGACCGTCGTTGCGCGGCGCACGGTCGACCCTTGGGCGGACTACGAGCGCTCGCGGCAAACGCTTTCGGCTTCGATGCGGCGCGCCGTGCGCGCGTGACGCTGCAGACCGCGCGTCAGCCGACGCAGACGAATTCGACCGTTTCCCGCGGATCCGTCGCATGCGCATGGCCGAAGCTGATGCGCCCGCGTTTACGAAGCACGAATTCCTCGCGCCGCAACGGGATCTCGGGCTCGCCTTCCAGCGTCAGGAACGTTCCGTTCGAGCTGTGGTCGATGAGCACGAACCGGTCGCGGCGGCGTTCGATGCGTGCGTGCATCCGCGAGGCCAGCCGGTCGGCGATCACGATGTCGTTCTGCGCGTCCCGCCCGAGCGCCAGAGTCGCCTGCCGCTCGTCGAGCACGATTTCGCGGCCGTCATGGCGAATGGACAGCCGCGTGGGCGACACGTTGACTCGAGTGGAAAGCGTCGTGAGGTCGTCGTTCGATTCCTGCCAGAGCAATTCGCACACGCTCATGTCGCGCAGCTTTCCCTTGACGGTAAGCGCGGTCAGCTCGCGGGTGCGCGCGCGAAGCCATGGCGAGAGCATTGCCGCGGTTGCCGCGGATGTGATCACCTGAGACGCATGCGCGACACCGGCGAGCCGGGCAGCCACGTTGACCGAGTCGCCGAAGACGTCGCTGTCCGTCTCGAGCGCGGGGCCGAAATGGAAGCCGACGCGGATCGCGATGCGCTGCCCGACCGCGAAGGGCTCGGTCGACACGCGCGCCTGCATCGCGGCCGCGGCCTGCGCCGCCTGATCGGCCAGCGGAAACACCGCCATCACTTCGTCGCCGATCGTCTTGATGACGCGGCCGCTGTGGCCGTCGCAGGCTTCACGCACGAGTGCGAGGCACTGCCCGACGGTCGCGAGCGCACGCTCGTCGCCGAGCGTCTCGTAAAGCCGCGTGCTGCCGCTGACGTCGGCAAACAGCACGGCGAGATCGGAGGAGGCGGTCGTCATAGTTGCATTCCGGGCGCGAGCGCAAAGGCCGGACGCACCAGTATAAGGCGCGCGATGACGGCGGTTCGCCAGGTGCGGGCTTGCGTTCGCCGCACCGATTTTTCGCGTTGACGCGCGGCGATTCCGCGGCCTAGTATCGGCAGGCGCGCGACCCGGATGAATTCGTTCAGCTTGTCGCCGAACACATCGGCACGCAGGAGCGCAACGCCTTCCTGCACGAGCTGGCCGGCGAATGATCCCCTCCGACACCGATTTCCGATCCGCGTCCGTCAACCCTTTCCGAGGAACTCCCATGCGCTATTTCCGCCTGCTGCTCGCTGCACTGCTCGCCGCTTTCGCGCTGGGCGCGGCCGCCGACGACTATCCGTCGCGCCCGGTCAGGATCATCGTGCCCTTCGCCGGTGGCGGACCGGCCGACATCTATGCGCGATTTCTCGCGCAGCGCCTGCAGCAGGCGATGGGCCAGCCGTTCATCATCGAGGACCGGCCCGGCGGAGGATCGGTCGTCGGCACGGAGGTCGTCGCGAAGAGCGCGCCGGATGGCTACACGCTGCTGCTGATGTCGAACACGCACACGGTCAACGAATCGCTGATGCCGAACAAGCCATTCCAGCTCATGCGCGATTTCACGCCGGTCGCGCCGATCAACTACTCCGATCTCGTGCTGGTGGTCAATCCCGCGGTGCCGGCGAAGACGCTGCAGGAGCTGATCGCGCTCGCGAAGTCGGAACCGGGCAAGCTCAATTACGCATCGTCGGGTCCCGGAACGCCGTACCACATGGCGGGCGAGCTGTTCAAGTCGATGGCGGGCCTCGACATCGTCCACGTGCCGTACAAGGAAAGCTCCGGCGCGCGCACCGGCGTGCTGGGCGGACAGGTGCAGATGATGTTCGACGCCGTCACCGTGATGAGCGGGCACGCGAAGGCCGGCAAGGTGCGCGCGCTCGCGACGAGCGGCAAGGTGCGCTCGGCCGTGATGCCGGACGTGCCGACACTCTCGGAAGCCGGCGTTCCCGGTTACGAGGCGGTAATCTGGCTCGGCCTGATCGCGCCGAAGAACACGCCGCCCGCCATCGTCAATCGGCTCAACGCGGAAATCACCAGGATCGTCTCGCGTCCGGACACGCAGGCCGAATGGGCGAAGCAGGGGGCCGTCGCGATGACGATGTCGCCGGATGCCTTCGGCAAATTCCTCGCAGACGACATCGTTAAGTGGGAGCGGATCGTCAGGGTCTCGGGCGCCCGGGCCGATCGGTGATCGGCCGACCGCTGCGCGTGCTTTCCGCAGGTGCGGCGAAGGGCGTCGTGCAGGCGCTCGCCGATCCCTTCGAAACTGAAACAGGCGTCCAGGTCATTGCGACGTTCGATTCGGCGGGCGCCATGCGCGCCGCGTTCGCCAACGGCGCCGGGTGCGACATCGTGATCCTGCCGGCAGCCATGCAGAAGGCGCTCGCGGCGCAGGGACTCGTCGACGCCGGATCGATCGCAGCGCTCGGCAGGGTGTCGACCGGTGTTGCCGTCGCGCGCGGCGATCGCGTCGCAGCACTCGGTGATGCCGACGCGCTACGCGCGAGCCTGGTTGCTGCAACTGCGCTGTATTGTCCCGATACGGCACGTGCAACGGCCGGCATTCATTTCGTGAATGTGCTGCACAGTCTCGGCATCTACGAAACGTCGGCGCAGAAGCTGCGCGCTTATCCGAACGGCGCGCGCGCAATGGCGGGCCTGGCCGAGGGCGGTCCCCAAGGTGCGCTCGGCTGCACGCAGGTCACCGAGATCCTCTACACCCCGGGGGTGGTGCTCGTCGCGCCGCTGCCGGCGCCATTCGAACTCTCGACGACATATGCGGTTGCGGTCTCGGCGAATGCATCGTCGCCGGCGCGCGCGTTCGCCGCGCGCCTCGCAGGCCGGGAAATGCAGGGAATACGCCGCGCAGGCGGATTTCTCGATCGGTGAACAGCAGCATCGAATCGCCGAACTCGTGCGTTCGAAAGTGCTGGCGCTCGAGCGCGTCGCTCGCGCGTTGCAGCACATCGTCGCTCGCGAAAGCACGCAGCAGCTCGTAGTGGCTGCTGCGCGGTTCGTGTGTCCCGGTAACGATGCCGTCGACAATCTGCAAGCGCGTGCGCGCGCCGATGCGCTGCGTGGCGAGGGCGCTCCTGCCGCGGACAACGCCGTCCTTGCGCACCGCATGCTCGAGCGCGCGCACGACGGTGGTCCCGACCGCGATGATGCGCGCGCAGCGGCGTTGCGCGCGGGCGATCGACTGCGCGGTCGACGGCGGAATCCGGTAGGGCTCGTCGAACGGCAATCGGCGGTCGAGCCCTTCGTCGCCGGTGGAGGAAAGGCCGGCCGCGTGCGTGAGCGTCGCGAAGTCGATCCCGCGCACGCGCATCGTGGCGAGCGCCTGCCAATCGACAATGAAGCCCGCGGACGGCGGCTCGAACGCGACCGGCGACGCCGCGATCGGCGTCCATGTATCCCACAGCGCCAGCGGATCACGCAGGTGCGCGTACTGGATCGGCGTGCCGGACACGGCAATGCCGCGCCAGAACCGCGCGAGCGACGCATCGAAGCGCAAGTGCACGAGGCGCGGATGGCCGAGCACCTGTTCCACGTTCGCCACGAGCGTTCCAAGCAGCAGCGTGTCGCCGGGCACGAGCGCCGGTGGCGGCGGCCGGTCCTCGGTGCGCGTCCGGTGATCGCCGTCGCCGAACACGAGCGCGTCGAATTCGGCGGTACGAGAGAGCACGTCGAAGACGCCGCGCCATGCGGCGAGACGCACTTCGATGGACTGTCCCGTGCGCACATGCGTGCCGAAGAGGCTCGCCGGCAGCGTCGCCGCGTCGTTGGCGATCACGAGATCGCCACGCTGCAGGAAGTCGAGCCACCGCGAGCGCTTCGCATCGGTGATCCGGCCATCGGCATCGACCACGAGCAAGCGCGCGCCGCGAGGTCGCTGGACTGCACGCTCGGCTGCAATCACTCTCGCACCTCCACGCTTGCGGCGGGCATGCGCGCGGGCAGCGCAGCGACGATCGCATCGACCACTTCGCGCGCGGCGCTCCCCGGTGAGCGCAAGAGCGCGCGGTCGGCGTCGGGGACCGCCGCCGCGTGCAGCGGCGTGTCCATGTCGCCCGGATCGATCGACAGGAAGCGGATGCGAAGATCGCGGCATTCCTCGTCCCAGATGCGCGACATTTGATGCAGCGCGGCCTTGCTGGCGCCGTAAGCGCCCCACCGGGTGTACGCGGTGACGGCGGCGTCGCTCGATACGTTGAGCACGACGCTGCCCCGGCCTTCACGTGCGGACGCGGCAAGCGCGCCCAGCAGCGCCCTGGTCAGCCGGAACGGCCCGAGGACGTTGGTCGCGAGCGCGCGCTCGAAGTCCTCGCATTCGGTATCGGCGAGGAGCGCGAGCGGCGCGGGTCCGAGGCTGGACGCGTTGTTGACGAGCACGTCGAGGCCGCCGTGCCATGCGAGCAATTGCAGCGCGATCGGATGGATTGCATGCTTGTCGGCGACATCACCGCTGATGCCGAGCGTGCCCGGCTCCTCGCGCATGACGCGTGCCACACGCACGTGATCCCTGGCGATGAAGGCGACGCTCGCCTCGCGCTCACGAAACTCGCGCACCAGCGCGCGGCCGAGCCCCGAGGTTCCGCCGGTCACCGCGACGCGCAGCCCATGCAATGCATTCGGTGCTTCGTTTGTTCGGATGTCCATCGTCTTGACGCTCCGGTTGCCGATGTGCCGATAATAGGCATGGCATCGTCTCGCCCCAAGCGTGCCGTCCAGCGCGCTGACGAATAGTCGACGCGATGGACTTGCCGGAGCGCGTCGCCGCTCATCTCGCGCGCAATCTCGCGAGCCTTCGCCATTCGCGCTCGCTCACGCAGGACGCGCTCGCGAAGGCGGCCGCGGTTCCACGCTCGACGATCGCGAATCTCGAGTCCGGCGTCGGCAACCCGTCGCTCACCGTGCTGGTCAAGGTCGCCAATGCCCTTGCCGTTCCGCTGGACGAGCTGACTGCCGCGCCGCGGGCGAAGGTTCGTCATTGGCCGGCAGGCGACGTCGCGACGCAATCGCGCGGGCGCGGCGTGACCATGCGCGCGCTCGTGCCCGAGCCCGTTCCGGAAGAGTTGCTGACGCTGATGGATTTCGCGCCCGGGGGCTCGATGCGCGGGACGCCGCATCTGCCGGGGACGCGCGAGTTCTTCACGTGCCTCACGGGCCGCGTGACGCTGTTCGTCGTCGGGGAGCGCTTCGACCTCGGCACCGGCGACGTGCTCGGCTTCCCGGGCAACGTTGCGCATTCGTACCAGAACCCGGACCCGCGCGCGCCTGCACGCGGGGTGTCGGTCGTCATCCTCGCCAAGGCCGGCGTCTAGGTTCAAACAAACATCCCGGCCCTTACCGACGACACGCCGGTGCAGCGGGAAGCGCCTACTGGCGCGGCAGCGTCTGACCGGTCAGCGCGTGCCGGATGTCGGCGAGCTTCGCCTTCACGCGCGACTCGTTGACCGGTCCGATCCGGATCATGATCTTCTGGCCGGCCGATAGCTGCTCGAGCGACGGATCGGCGAATTCGAACAGCACCTTCGGCTGCGTGAGCGCGATGGGCGCCGGCACGTCCGGCGCCGCGAGCAAGTGGTCGATCACTTCGATCAGGCGATCGTTGAAGTATCCCTTCGGGTAGCCGAGGTCCTGGTACGCCTTCTGGAATAGCGGATAGAAGTGCACGTACGTCTGGACGAGCTTCTGCGTGCTCGCCTGCTCCATCAGGCGCAAGTACGGCGTGTAGCGTTCGGCGTTGTCGGCGCGCAGCAGCGTCTGCCCGTCGGTCGTGGTCGTCGTCTCGACGCTGCCGCCGATGGGCTTCACCGGCATCTTCGAGAGCGCGACGGTTTGCCGCGGCAGGTTGTCGATCGTCGCGACGAAGCGCGGCACGATGGCCTGCAGATGGAAGACGCGGTCGAGCGCCACGCCGCTGAAGACCGCGGCCATCGCGTCCTGCAGCATGGCGTCGCTGTCCGCGACGGCGGGTAGCGTTTCGGCGGGCGCCGGCGGTGCCGTCGATGCCGCCTCGATCGGATATTTGGGCGCCGAATTGGCCGGCGCCGGCGTCGCGGCCGGCGGCGCAGCCGCTTGCGGCGGCGCGCTGACGACCTCCGGCGCGTGCGTGCGGCGCCAGACGAGCACACCGGCGACAATCAATGCGACGAGGATGACGACCAGCCAGACGACAGCGCGGCGCGGCGAAGGGCGCCTGCGCGGATCGATCGGCCGCGCGAAGTCGTGGTCCCGGTCCAACGGTTCGACGCGTTCCATGCGGGTCTCCGGAAAGGGCGTGCAATGCCCGCGCATGCGCGAGGCTCGACAGCGTTCGACTGAAGCTTACCCGGATCGTTCGAGCGCGGCTACGCGTGCGCGAGCCGCTCGCCGTGCTCGCGCGTCGCATGGAAGCCGATCCTCGGCCAGCGCTCGATCGTCACCTGGAGGTTGTACTTGTTCGTCGCGAGGAACACCGGATTGCCGTCGACGTCGGTCGCCAGCGCCGCTCCCTGCTCGCGCTCGAAGTCGCGCCGCGTCGCATCGTCGGGAAACGTAAGCCAGCGCGCGGTTGCGATGTTTGCCGTCTCGTAGATCGCATCCACGTTGTATTCGCTGGCGAGCCGCTGCGCGACGATCTCGAACTGCAGCGGACCCACGGCGCCGAGCAGCAGCGTGTTCGTATGCGCCGACGCGAATACCTGGATCGCGCCTTCCTCGCCCAACTCCTGCAAACCCTTCGACAGCGGCTTCGCCCGGAACGGATCGCGGGGACGCGCGATGCGGAAGAGCTCGGGCGCGAAATACGGGATGCCGCGAAACGCGAGCGGCTCGCCTTCGGACAGCGTGTCGCCGATCTGGAGCTGGCCGTGATTGTGGATGCCGATGATGTCGCCGGCCACGGCGTCCTCGCTCGCCACGCGCTCGTTCGCCATGAACGTGAGCGCGTTCGCGAGCTTCATCTCGCGCTCCGCGCGGAGGTGCCGCACCTTCATCGCCGGCTGGTAGCGGCCCGAGCACACGCGAAAGAACGCGATGCGGTCGCGATGCCGGGGGTCCATGTTTGCCTGGATCTTGAACACGAAGCCGCTGAACGGACGCTCGGTCGGGTCGACGACGCGGATCGTTGCGTC